>Ga0182743_1000888_pt1 | contig 32643 bp, 47 predicted proteins | sample eDN3rd30CKraftOP_FD_128522 | JGI IMG/M metagenome (GOLD analysis project Ga0182743, IMG submission 128522) | Enriched Organic Plus compost microbial communities from Emeryville, California, USA - eDNA 3rd pass 30_C Kraft OP (version 2) (version 2) ... | reverse complement strand
GGAAGATGCGATGACGGCCATAGAGCACGGGGATCGCCTGCAACAGCCGGGCCGTATTGGATTGCTGGCCGAAGGTGTACGTCTGACTGATCTGGGTATCGTCCCCACCGAGGCTCAGCGGCGTCTGCCTCACCGGAAACAACATGTTGAGCAGTAGAGTGCCGGTGATGGTGATGGCGGCCGATGCCGCCGCACCCAACGCGGCAGAACCGTATGCAGCCCCTACGATACCGCCAGTATAGGCCGCCACCACGACCAGCGCAATCATCGCCACGATGCGCAGCGGGTTGGATCCACCTCCACCGCGCGGCACGTGGATAATCGCCACCTGGTCTGAGGCCCTCAGGCGGCGAGTCCACGTCTTCTGCAGTACGTATTCGCCGTTGATAGCAACAACGAACGGCATCGGCCGAATCGTCTTTTGCCCGCGACCCTTAAGATAACCGCGTTGGCGCAAAACCGTTGATAGTCGCGCGCCCGGTCGGATCACCTCGACCTCGCGATCAACCAGCGGCTGATATGGATTTTTGCAGAGAATAAGCGTGACGGTCATTTGAGAATCCGATAGAACTTGATCCGACCAAAGCCCAGGGCCGGCAACGCGCGAGGATGGCTGAAGATGACGCCAATGTTCTCCATGGCGTGAAGCACACCGCCCGAATCGATGTCCAACCAAACGCCCACATGGGGATGCCTTCCGCCACGCAACAACACACCATCTCCGTGCCTTGGCATGTCCACGGCGACCCAATCGCCCATGTTGACCTTCGTCTCGAAGATCTGACGAGTCGCCTCGGCGTCGCCAATCGGCACCTCCGGCATGGGCGTGTTGAAGTGGCGGGCCTGAATGTGACGCAACAGACCCCAGCAGTCATAGGCGTCGGGGCCGCGCCCGTTCGGCAAATACGGCAACCCGATGTACGGAATGAATTCGGCGGCGCTCATGTGATCAGCCCAGGGAAATCTTCGGGTGTGTATTTCCGATTGGGGAAGGGGAAATTGTACACGTCCTTCAGGTTGCACTCGCCCGTCACCTGAAATACATCGACTGAAACGTTGGTCAGCTCGAAGCGATATGGCGGCTCCATGGCCGGCTGGTCGGGATCCGACTCGATATACGGCCGCATATACACGATCAGCGGGGCGCGGGTCTGAATCGCCTCCTCCAGGTATTTGGTTATCTCGCGACTGACGCCGGAGATGGTGATGGGCAGGATCGGCACCTTGTTTTCAGCGAACCCAGGGTCCTGCACCTCGAACCCACACTTCTGGAAAGTAACGACTTCTCCACCGTTCAACGGCGCGGTGGGCTCGAGCCGAAGGTCATAGTCCCGGTCGGCCTGCACGACGCGAATCGCGGTCGGGTTCCCCTCGTCGTCCTCGAACGATGGATGGTGGATCTCCAGCGTCACCAGTTCCAACTCATCGACCGGGGCCGACGCGTATGCCTCCTTAAGGGCCTCTGTATAGGACATCGGTCATTCTCCCAATTGAATCGGGTCGACCCACTCGATGGCGTTCAAGTCGGCCTCATCGGTGGCCGCCACGATTTGGTCTTCCAAGCCCTGCCGATGGCCGAAGATCAACGCGGAAATCTGCATGAAGGCTTCGACCTTGGCCTGTACGCGTACCATGAACTCGCCCAAGTCCAGCCCCCGCGCGGCTGCCGCCGTCGCACACCACGGCACCAGCGATGCAACCCGGTCGGCCTCATCAGCAGCAAACCAAGCGGCGGCTTCTGCTTGCTGTGTGGGCCATGTGTCAACCTCGGTCGGCGGGTATGTGTGCTTGCCAGACAGCACGGCTATTTCGCTTTCGGCGGCCTCGTTGATTTCCGCCAGCTTGGCCGCCTTGATCTGCTCAAGGGTCGGCGGCTCTACTGGCTCCGGCTCCGGGTCGGGTACGACAGGCGGGTCAATGATGGCAAAGCCGCCCTCAATGGTTACGTGCTGGCCGGCAACCAGCGCGGCGATGGCCTGTTGATACTGATCTTCCGTAATCTCCACCCCGCCGGGCAGTTCATCGCGGCTCACCGCGTTTTCGCTTGCGTAGGGCATCACAAAATCCTCATGTAGTAGGTTGCGCCAACGTTCTTCATCCGGGTTTCGTTGGCCGTGCGGGGGGTGCCGTTTACACCGTCATCAGTCAAATCGGCGGTGGGGCCGCCCCATACGTTCGGCGAACGGAGGCCGGTGCCGTTCGCGTCTTGCGACCCGGAAAGCGCCGTGCGTCCATACTGTCCGATGGTCTGGACTTTATGGCCCTGAAAGGCATCCTGCTGAACCACCCCCGATTCGCCCGCCCGCAGCACGCGCCGCTCGGTGTTTATCAACTGCACGGTCTGCCCATTCATCGGGCTGGCCGACAGCGAGATTTGTGCCGTGGCAATGACCAATGGGGCTGAGCCGCTCACGGACTCGGCAGTGAGCACGCCATCGTTGTAAGCGTCACCAGCGGTCAGCTTGATGTAGCGGTAGGCAGAATTGTTTGTGGGCGGCGGGGACACACCCGTAAGGTGGTCGAAGACCGGGATGGCGACACCCAACGGTTGCAGTTGCCAAGGGTCTGTTGCCCCAATGCGCTCCCACGATGACCAGGTCGTCCCATTCCACCGCTTGATCCACACCCGGCCCGGGTTGATATAGTTGTACGCCACCATCAAACCGCTGGTGGCCGCAAATCTCATCCATTGAACAATGTGGCCATTTACCTCGGGTAGGCCAGCCATGGACGAAGGAATGCTATAGATTCCAGACGGCGCGCTCGCAGGATCGACCGTAAGATCAGTCAGCGGCCATGATGGCCCGGCAGCGGTGACGCCCCAACCGTATACCGGTGGCACGACGCTTGCAGGGATCTTGCCGCTGGTCGTGACCACCGCGTTGCTAGGCAGTTGCTCGACAGGCAGCCGGATATTGGAATCGAGTGTGGCCACCCCATTGGCCACAGCCTTCTCCGCAGTTTGGATTAAACCATCGTCGGTAGACTGCCACGCAGTCCACGTGCTACCGTTCCAGGTCTTTTTGTAGAGTTTGCTAATCGCGCTGGAGTAGGGGAAGGCGACCAATGTACCAGAGTTGGACGAATACTTCATCCATTGCAGCAGATGAGCATTGCTGGCATCCGGCCTGCCAACCGTTCCGGAATTGGTTCGGTACCAACCACTGCGAACACCCGTCGGGTCGACAGTGAGGTCGTTACCCGGCCAGTCAGCGCCTGCACCATTGGTAAGCAATCCGGCCTGGCCCAGGGTCGAATAGAAATCTGAAATTTCGGCAATGGTCAGACCGCCCAGCCCCTTCGTGTAAAGCTCGGCCCACGCGCTCCAGGACGTGCCATTGAAGCGTCGATAGTAGTGGCGGCCGCCTGCCGAATAATCCTTGGCCACCATGACGCCACTTGTCGCGGTGAACTTTTCCCAGGTCAGCACGCAGCCGTTATTCGCCACAGGCGTGCCGGGCATCGCCGTGGTAGCAATGTAGACGCCCGACCCTACCGGAGTGGGATCGGCGTCCAGGTCCGACAGCGGCCAGATTTTCCCGCTGGCGGTGCGGCCCCAGCCGATCTCGTTGATGCGCGCATCCGCAGCCGCCGAAAAATCGGAAATTTCAGCCGCCGTTAGTCCGCCAAGACCCATGTTATACAGCTGTTGCCATGTGGACCATGCTCCAGCCGATGTACTGCGACGAACAAAGGTTAAGGGGATGCCAGTGCCGGCCGCAGTCGCATTGCTGGTATAGCGTTGAATGGTCGAACGATATGATCCGACACCTTGCCACTGGAATATTTCCAATACGCCCGCTCGTTGAATTGGATAATTCAGGCCAACGGTCGCGCCAGAGTTCGATTGTTGATACCAAATACCCGCCGAGGTATCGGCGAGATAGGTATCCAAGTCGTGTTCTACGTTGGGCAGGATGCCACGCAGTTCAAACTTCCCACTATCCAAGTTGGTGAAGTTGGCATCCAATTCTGCATTGGTAAGCGGAGACCCCTTGCCCGCCCGGGTGACGATGTCTACCATTTTCTACCCCTTAGCCGTTGGCCGGAGTGATCGTCCAGGTCACACGAAGTTCATCGGTGGCCTGCTTGGGGATGGCCGTAAACGTAACCCGGCTGAACATGACGCCGCCCGTGGTGGCGGTGAACAGTCCTGCCTCGGCCACAGATCCGGTCGATTGACCCGCAGGGAACAGGCAAGTGCAGACGGTAACGCCCGTGGTACTTACTGTCGGCGTCGAATCGAACGCACGCCGGGCACCCAACTGGGCGGTCAGGGCGGTTTGCCCGGCCGCTGGGGCAGTCGTACCCGAGCCAATGCCCAGGTATCGGATGTAGTCCGCACTGGAGGTGAAGATGCGCAAACCTGCCAGATTCAACCCGGTGTTGACCACGAGATTGGCCTTTTGCATGACGACCAGGCCATTCAGTTCGATTTCGACAAAACCCTTGAACTTCATTTTGATGTCGGGCATGGTATTCTCCTAAAAGGATGTGCTCACACCAACATAATCCTCTGCCAGATAGGACATGTCGACGTAATCTTGTATGAAAAGAACTCCAGATTCTGTGAATTCTGTGGCATCTGACGTGGATGGGCGGTTGAAAGATGCACTCTGTTCTACCGATTCTGTGATGTTAAATTCGTCGCTTAGTGCACGATTATAGGATGTTTCTGTGGTGAGCTCTTCGCCGAATACCAGATCGGCCGTAAGTTGTCGATGTAGTTGCCGACTGAGCGACTCCGAGAACTTCATGTATTCTGCGATGGAGACACTCCGCCCTAGCATGAATTCCAGTGATTCCGTGAATACCAATCGATCAGATAGATTGAATCCGCGGTGGCTGAGGTACTCGACCTCTGTATACAGGGGCAGCGCAAAGGTGTGCAGGACACCAGATACCACGAATGCGGCACCATTTGACGAGATCGTGGGCGGCTCGGAGAACTGGGCCCGTACGGTCTCAACACCCTTGCCTGCCGCTAGATTCAGCTGGAACCATGCCAGGCCGCCGACGAGGGTATTATCTACAAAATCCTCGAATATCTCGCGCTGTGTGGCGTCAAGAAGCACCTTAAATTGTACGTCTGCACGCTTGGTCTTCCAGCGATCGCGAGCATCCTGCCAGCCTTCTTTAACGGTGGATCTTGCCGCACCCTCACGGACAAAGCCGTAGTCGGCCTTTTCAAGCTCAGGGAGTTCGGCGGGCCAGCTGGGCAACACGACAAATGATGTGGGCACCACCGGACCAGGAAGAATGGTGCGGACACGTGCGGTGACTCGCCACTCGCCATTCTCTTCGTATACAACGTTGTAGTCATCAATAAACTGGCATTCGATCGGCACGTCATCCTGGATGGGGATGATACCATAGTTCTGTCCGGACTTCAACTCGTATACGACCCAACCCTCGAACAGTGCCAGTTGGTCCCAGGTAAAGTGGAATTCTAGCTGAAATTCTCGTGGCTGGTTGGCCCATCGGCGAATAGGACGACGCCCACCGTCATCCATACGGAGAACGGTGAAATTTCGCTCGTATTTGGACGAAAAATTATTCCTGACGGGCGGCGGCAGTTTCTCGGGGTACTGGATCATCGGTTAATCGGCTTAGAAGAGACCCCGAGTTTTTCACTCATGGCGGGCAACAGAGAACCTTGGCCGCGTCGCACACGACTCGCCAGTTGATCCTCCACCTGATCTACAAACACCTCCAATTGAGGTTGGCCGCTGTCATCGCGCGTCTCCTCGGCCCGAACGTTGGCATTGGCATTGTTGTGAATAATGACATTCATCGCCACAGACATGCCGCCGTCAGTCGGATCACGCTCACCGGCTTTGCGTACATACACACGCTCGCCGGGTGTCGCCCTGAAGCTCACCAGTTGGCTATCTACGCCGCCACTGCCGCCAACGGTCATATCGCCGCCGTTGGCGAAGGCAGGCATCAACCCGTATCCGTTCGTGGCAGTGGAGCCAGACAGACCGGTGAAACCTGGGCCTTGCATGGCATTCATGGCGGTGCTGCCGCCGAACCAGCTCCCGGCGAAATTCCCAAGCATCTGGGCCAACGGCCCAGTGATGCTTTGGCGAATTGACAACCGAACCAAATCCTCCAAGATGGAGTTGACAAGGTCGCTGAAGCTGGCCTTGCCCGTAGTGACGAACTGCACCAACGCGTCCTCGGCCCCCTTGAAGGCGTTGGTCAGCGTCGTCTCGGCCAATTGACTGAGGTCAGTGAATTCTGTCCTCAGTTTCAACAAGCCGCGAGATACACCTCCGCCAATGGTTCGATCAAGTTCCAACATCTCAATGCGGGACTGATCGAGCTTTTGGTTGTATTGGTCAAGGCTGATGGCACCGGTGTTCAATAGGCCGTTCAACGCCTTGACCGTGTCGCGGTAATTTGTGGCCGGCTGGTTTATCGAGTCGAGAATATCGGCCTCGATCTGCAGTAATTGAATGCGACGCAGCCGGGTGTCTAGCTCCTGCCGCTCCTTTTCGGTAAGCGAACGGCGCAGTTGGTCCTCGATTGCGTACAGTTGTTGGTTGCGCTCACGCAATGAGGCCTCTTGTTGAAGAAGCTCGGCCTGGCGATCCATCTCGCGAGTGAGGGCCTGCACGGGGAAGATGGAATCCTCGAAGGTCTTGTACGCCTTCGACATGATTTCGTCGTAATTCGACAGGTCGAGGGCGCCAACTGCAAAGGCCTGGTTGAGCGTGACCTGGGCCTCCTCCCACTGTCGCCACGCCGCCTCGACCGGATCGATCTGGTCCAACAGCTGGCGCAACTCGCGTTGGAAGCGCTCTACCGCCTTGGGATCGACGATATTTCGATTACCGCCGCCACCACCGCCGCCCAAAAGTTCATCCTGCGCACTGTTGATGTCGGCAGACATGTCGGAGAGCGTCTGCAGATACGTCTGCTTGAACGCCATCGCGGCGCTATCCAACGACTTGTTGGTGCGGTTGAGTGCATCCTTGGGCAACTCAAAATTCAGGGTTTTTTCCAGCACCTTCTTGTAGTCGCCCTCGGCCACCTTGAGTGCCCGCTCCGCGTATTCGGGGGTGGGGATGCCGAAGAAATCGAGGATCTTCTTGCCCTGCTTGGCGTCATTTACCGTGGTCTCCGCCAATTTGGTGCCAAGTTTCGACAATGCCTGGATTGCCTTGGTCACACCCTGGTCAATGATTCCAGCAAACCACTCAGGGAAATTCTCCCACGCCTTTTCGATGTACGCGCGCGCACCAGAAAACGCCGCGGTGACACGCGCCATCGCCCCGGCCGTCTTGCCAGCAGATTTCAAGAATTCATCATATTCATCGTTGAAGATAATGAATTTCGCCGCAGCCCCAGTCAGTGCTGTTATGAGCAGACCAATAGGATTCATGGCGATGAGGCGCCACAACGAGGACACGATGGTCAGCAATCGTGGCAAGGCACTGCGAATCAGCAACGGTGCAAGCGCAGCGCCAAGCACCACCAGGCTTTTGGCCAGGAGGTCGATGTTATTTGACAAGGCGATGATGGCCGTGGCAAGTTTGTTGCTGACTCCGTAGGCCTGGTCCGTCTCCCCGATAAATTTGATGAGTTGATTGTTCAGCACCGTGAATGCCTGGCCGATGGTCGGCACGGTGTTTGCAAAGTCGGCAGAAATATTTTCGGCGTTGCGGAAGGCGGCAAGGACGACGTCAGTCGTGATCTTGGCGTCGGCACCCATCTGGCGCAACTCGCCTCGTGTCACCCTCAGATGCTTGGCAATCACGTCAGCCACAGCCGGCAGTTGCTCAAGCACGGAGCGAAGTTCATCACCGCGCAACGTACCAGATGCCAGGCCTTGGCTCAATTGGATCAAACCTGCGCTGGCCTCCTGGGCCGAGGCACCAGACAGAATAATCGCCTGGTTCACCCGCTCGGTAAAGGTGAGTAGTTCACGCTGAGAAACTCCGAGTTCCTTGGTGGCCAATGCCACGCGCGCATACAACTCCGCCGTTCCCTCATATGAGGACCGGGTGCGATTTGCAATGTCAAACAAGTTGCTCGTCACCGCGGCCAGGTTGGCCGTGCCAGTGGTCACTTGCCGCAGACGGTTCTGCAGGTTGGTGTAGGTGTCCACCATTTGCTGAACCTGCCTGATACCGACCGCGCTGGCGACCAGACCGAGGGTGCGATTCAACAACCTCACAGCGACGTCGGCGCCCTTGGCAGACCGCCCAAGGCCTTCGAAGTTGCGACGGACAACTCGAGAGCCCTTCTCATTGACGATAATGTCTATGCGTTCGGTTGCCATGTCAGTCAATCACTTTAATGTTGCTGCCAGCCGCGATGCCGAATTGGATTGCGTTCTGGATGTAATTTGCCGGCGCCTGTGGGGAATAACCCTCGTTCAGGCGGCCGATGTAGGGCAGATTGTTGGTGATGAAGATGTCTTGTTCCGGCTCGCGGTCAGACATTGCGGCCATGCCAAGCTGAATGGCGGCAGTCGAGTTTGCGGAGGCTGTGCTTCCGTCTTCACCTGGCGCATAGGGTGGAAAGGGTGGCTCCTCGGCCATATGACCAAGTGAGACCACCCAGTTGGAACGCGCCCGGCCAGTATCAACCGGAGTTTGGACGACCACCTCGGAGAGGATGGCCAGGGCGATGCGACGAACCCTACGGTTGAGATTGGCCTCCACTCGGACTCCTCGCCGGATCATGTTGTCGCCGAATTGACCGAGTGTGGCCATGATTTCACCTCTTTGTCCGCGTACGTGTTGATTGTTTGGATGCGCCCTGAGTTTTCCCGGTGTTGCCTCGACGCCTTCTGTTTTCCTGGCGCCACTCAAAGTAAGTGGCATCCATTTTCTTCACAAAGAACAGCAGGTCGTCTCGTTGATCTTCGCTAAAATTGTATCGGTCGGCGTAGTCCATTACCACGAGGTGGGGAATCGGCCCCTCCTCCATTCCAGATTGCCTGTGACTCTGCAAATCAAGATACGCACCGTAGTACAACTCAAGACCTGGTAGAAGCTCTGGGGCATTCTGAATTACAGCCGGCAATGGACGCCGCTCCCTCATGCACATCTCAAGCAACGTCTGTTCAGTAGGTCCCTGCTCCAACACGTAGAGCATGACCTCAATCAGTTTTTTGCCTCGTCCTCCAGGGCAGCCGCGCGGAACAGGGCAGCCTTGCCGGCCTGCTCTTGCAGATCGTCATACAGGTCAGGGAGGTTGCGCAGAGCATCCAGTACATTTTCCCGGTTGAATTCCAGCAGGCTTCCATCCTCGGCCTCGACGCCTTGCTTCCAGTCCGGGGATTTTTCCGTGCCGACATTCGTCTCCCAGTCCAGGATCACGGTGTCGACGAAGACTTCGCGAACGACGTCGATCAACTTGGTGCGATCGACCGTGTCAGCCTGGATGGCACGACGCAGCGGTTTCGTGCGTTGTTCCAACTGAGCGACGAACTTCTTATTCGAGCCGCCCATGCGGGCGACACGGACACGAAAGGTGCCGTAGTCGAGTACGATCCCCTGCTTTTCCAGATCGGTGTCGGTCTTGAATTGCTTGTACATGCTCATGGCAAACTCCATTTATATGTAGTAGAACTGCTTGGGTTACGCCGCCAGATCAGGCAGCTGGTCGAAGAAGGTGAACAGGATGGTATGGTTCAGGGCCGGATCGATTTTGGCGCCCGCGGCAGCGTCGGCCGTGAGGGGCAGCATGATCGGTTGATCCAGTTCCACGGTGGGGCGGCCATCGCCCAGGGCAATCAGCGGCATGTCGATCACGATGCCCTTGTTGTCCTTGACGAAGGCCATATCGAGCGTGATGTCCGCGTTGTTGCGCACAGCCTGGACGGCGCGGATATCGCTGAAGTAAACAGACAGCGTACCGCTGACGATCAAGTTGCCCGCGGTCACGTCGAAGGCACCAAGCTTGCCCAGGGCCTTGTTGGCCGACAGGGTGTTGTTGATCGTGATGGTCATTTCCGTGGCGAAGCCGAACAGCGGGTCGGGCGCCTCCTCGGCGGTACCAGCCAGCGCCAGGCGGATACGGGCCAGGTCAGACGTGCTGTTAAAGGCGTCGTCGGAGACCAGGGCGGGGCGGGTGCCGGTCTTGAGCCCCTGCGCCTGGGTACGTTGCTCGGCATCGACGGCGACGAACGAATAATCGGCCGTCACGATGGAGGCCTGGGCCACGTTGATGACCAGCTCGCTGGGCACGGCACCGACGAGATATTCCGATTGCGGGGGATCCAGACCGTCGAGCGAACCCAGCGTCCGCTCCAGCTGGTAGGTGCGACGCTTGATCAGGGACGGGTCCGATTCGTTCTTCAGTACCCGACCGAGATACAGACGGATGGTCTTGCCGGTGCCGGCATCGGCGACCATGGCCACCTCGCTCTTGTCGATGACGAGGGCATTCTCGGTGATGCTGCGCACGCGCTTGAAGCCGTTGTTCTCCTCGTTGGCGAACTGCTGCGCGGTCGTGTCGCCACCGACGAAGATCCACTCACCCGGGGTCAGACCCAGGGTGGTGAAGTCCAGCGTGGTGCTTTCGATCGTGGCAAAATTGCCCGTAACGGTGACGGTGAGGTCGCCCGACGCCGCGTCGATCACGTAATCCGCGGGCGTGTCGGTACCCTTCTCGCGGAAGTCAGCGAATAGGAAACCCTGCATCAATTGTTGGGCATTCGCATGGGTCAAGTCCTGGTTGAACCCGCCTGATGCATCGAGGTCGACCACCACGCCCTTTTGGCGTTGTCGCGACGGGTTGATCGGATTACGGGCGACAGTCGTCACCTCACCGCCGAAGTCGGCGTACGAGTTCGGCTCCAGGGGGTTCCACACCACCCCGGTCTGGGGCAGTTCCCCGATGCACTCTTCCTCGGCAAAGCGAAGACCGACGATGTTCGAGTCGATTTTTTGAGTTTGGCAGACCATTACTGGCTCCTTGAAAATTTAAACAACCTGGTCGTATTCGAAATTGGCGAGGACGTTCATCTGATACCAGGCCCCGTCGGGACCCACCTCATTCAACCGCACGTTTCTGAACCACACGCAGTGGTCGGTGGCAGTGGCCTGAATGGCGTTGACGAAGAGCTGGCCAATTTCGTATCCCATTGCAAGCCCACCACCAATCGGTACGCGGAGCAGAATCCAAAGCACCCCATCGCGCCGCCACCGACGTTTGCCGGCGTGGTTCGCAAGACTGGCCTGGCCCCCATCGAAATGGCGAAGCTCGACCTTGGCCCAGGGGACGTTGCCGGTCGGCACCTGGTCCTTGGTGTTTTCGTAGACGATCTTGATGCTGTTGTCAACACCCACCTGGTTCACCAGGGCCATAATGTCCTGCTGCGCCTGTCGGAATGTGGCGGTCATCGCATCACCCCGAAGAAGTAAAGAACATTTACTGGTCCGGGACGCAGGGTCTCAGACCATATGATGCGCCATAGTTGCCCTCCGTCCAGAATCATGTCAAACTCTCGCAGATCGTCCGTTGACCCAGGCGGGTGCGGGCAGATGGCGATCTGCTCAAACCGCTTCAGCAATGCCTCGTCGACCCCACGCAACCCCAGGGCGGTGGCAGACGACGGCGGCACAAAGACCATCATTGTGGGAATGGCCTGGTCCGGTTGGTTAGCCGGCCCCTTGCCATCCCACGGGGCGTTGGAATCGGTCGGCTGATCCGAATAGCGTTGTATCACAACCTGCCGGCCATATTCTGCGATCTCTGCCACCCCGAAGGCCTGATCGTCGGTGTAATCGTACGCCATGATCAACTCCGGATCACACGACTTTGGTTGGCACCCATGCTGCTGACCATGCAGGACAGCAGGGCGTCCGGGATGGGGTACGACTGCCACAGGGACGGCCCTGAGGCCCCGTTCTCGCCCGTGGCAAACTCCCACTCATTCTCGATCGGCCCGAGCTTCCGACGACGGCGGCGGATGGCGTAGCCTGACGGATCGGACACAGGATCGGGCGCCAGGGGACCAGCCAGAGCGCGCACGGCGTACTCGGCTGTAGCCATCAATAGCCTGGGAGGCATAGATTTACCCTGGGAGCATCCTGAGGCAATCCCGGTACGCGGGAAGGCCAGGGCCTGGTCATCCGAGACCGGCCAGCCCCGAAACCTGGTACCAAACCTAGCGTCCACATAGGCCGTGGCCGTGATAAGGGCACTCTCCTGGGCCGCCTGGCTGATGGTTTGTGAACCGCCGGTCAGGGTGGCGTTGGCCCACGATCCCTGGCCCGTGGCAGACGTTGTGATATCGCTGCCGGTGGGCCCTGGCGCCACAGCCGTGGCCAGAATGCTGTTGGGGCCGTCGACCGAGGCCTGGGCCCAGTAGTTCCTTGTGGTCGGGGTCGAGTATGTGGTACCTCGGCCTGATTCCTGGTTGATGGCCGCAATCAGATGGTCGCGTGCATCGATTTCACTGTCACCGATCACAACCTCGTTGGCCACAGCCGGGTCAGACAAGGCCTCCACAAATTTGTAGACCACACCGCCCAGAGTCACAGTGTCGCCCGACGTCGGGATGGAGGCAAACGTCAGGGTACCCGTGGCCGGGGTGGGCTCGCCACCGAACCACGCATCGTTGCCCTGAAGGCCGAAATAGCGGGCCGCGTACTCAAGGCTGACGTACGAATTTGCATCGGGCAGGCCAGTACCGTCTTCGACGATGAGCATGATCTTCTATTCCTAGGTCGTCGCGATCAGGTACGGACGATTCCACCCATCCAGCACGTACAGGCTGACATCGCCCACCGCGCCAGGACCGAGTGTGATCGTCCGCGCCTTTTCGACATAGCCCAGCATGAACACCATGTCAGCCGGACCACCATTGACGCCATGATCGACCCCATTGACCGCCACCAGAAGGGCCCCAGGATCGACGTCGACAGATGCCGAAACGCCCAACCGGGAATTCGCCGGCATCACGACACCGGTCGTCAACGACCCCGGGGTCTCGATGAGAGTGCGAAAGGCAGCGAAGTTCTCGCGGGTATTCCGCGCCCGCTGCGTCGCCCTCAGCCATAGGAGTTGATCTTTGGTCGCCATTACAGGCTCCTTATTTCTTACCGGCAAACAGCGGCGGCATGACCATGCGCTGGTGGCCGTAGCCCTGGCGACGTGCCATGGCCTTGTCCAGTTGGCTGCGCGGCTTGCCGATTTTCCCTTCTTCCTTCATGCGGGCGTACTGCGCCTCTTGTTCGGCGCGGACACGTTGCTGCGACTGCAGATAGCCTGCCACCGTGGCGGCCGACGTGTCGCGATGCGCGTGGGTCATGCGCGACAGCCGGAGTTCCAAATGGTGCACGATGTTCTGGCAACGTTGCTGCTCCAGCTGGGCCTTGGTCACATTGCTGATGGCGTTGTCCAGCAAATCGCGGGCCGCTGCCAGCTGCCGCTCGACGCGTTCCAACTCGGTGAGTTCACGGTCCTGCTCGGGATCTTGGTCCTGCTCGGGATCTTGGTCCTGCTCGGGATCTTGGTCCTGCTCGGGATCTTGGTCCTGCTCGGGATTGGTCGGCGCATTGCCTTGCGCGGCGTCGCCGTTGGCGTTGTCTTGCGACTGCTCGGTCTTGGGCTCCTGCACCGCGCGCTTGAAGTCGGGAGCGATGTCGTGAATGTCGGCCTTGGTCAGTTGCGGCAAGGCCGCCAGTTCGGCGACCACGGAGACGGTGGGCGAGCCATCCTTGTTCCAGTGCTCGTCGTTGTCGTGATCCAGTTGATCCAGGGTGGCGAGCACCTTGTTCTGTTGCTTCTTGGTGAGGGTCATGATATTCTCCCGGTTGATAAAGGCAATCAGGTCTTAGGCCGCGGCCACGGGACCCAGGCTGTTAGACACCTCGGAGGCGGAACCGGCCGAGTTCGTGGCGGTCACCTCGCAGGTGATGGTGGTTCCCTCTTCGGCGGCCTGCAGGGTGTAGGTCGACGAGGTGGCACCGGCGATCGGGGTCCCGTCGGCCTGCCACTCATAGGCATAGGTTGGCGTGGGGTTGCCAGTCCAGGTGCCGGTAGTGCAACTCAGCTCCTGGCCGACGGTGGGCGTGCCAGAAATCACAGGGGCCGCGGTGTTGACCGGCGCCACAGGGGCCGGCGCCACCGGACCCACAGGATCCGAGGTTTCGGAGGCGCTGCCCACGCTGTTGGAGGCCGTCACCGTGACGGTGATGTTCGTGCCCTCGTCGGCACCGATCAGGGTGTAATCGGCCGCGGTGGCGCCGTCGATGGCCACGTCATCACGATTCCACTGATAGGAATAGCCAGGGGCCGGGTAGCCGGTCCACGTGCCATTGGCGGCCGAGAGCTCTTCGCCCACGGTCGGGGTGCCGCTGATGCTGGGCGCCACGGTGTTGGCCGGGGCCGCGGGCATGTCCTCCAGACCCCGGATCTGATCGGCCGTGTAGCCTTGCTTCATGAGGTCGAACACGTCCTCCTCGGTGGATTCGAGGCGGTCGGCCTGCTCGGCCAGGAAGCCCTTGAAGGCGGTGGAGTGGCGAATACGGTTGAAGTGGCGGTGACGAACGTACCGCGCGCGCAGGTAGCGTGCCATGATGGGTCCTTTGCCTATTCAAAGAAAAACGGGGCTCGGTTGTTGTCAACCGGCCCCGTGTCCTACGGTCTGTGCCGCGTTAGCTCAGCGGAGCCGCATCACGATCAGAATTCACGCGTAATGAGACGCGCGATCTTGATCTGCTTGCGTTCGCTGTAGACCCGGCGCCACGAGCTGGCAGCCGCCAGGCCGTTGGCGCTGGAGCTGTTGCCCGGACCCGAGTTCGGAGGCGTGCCGATGTACGCGTGGCCGACCGGGTGCAGAACCCATTCGACACGGTTGTACAGCACCTCCTGGCCGCCACCGTTGCCGGCCGCCGCGTGGCGTTCGACCTCGGTCGGCACCTTCGGGGCACCCACGCCGTAGGCCACGGCACCCGAGCCGAACAGCCACGTTTGGAACACGCCGCTGGTGTTGGGCATGCCATCGTCGACGATGACCAGGCGGCCCAGGAACGTGGGGATGCCGGTGCCGCGACCCGGCACGGCGTTCGGTTGCGCGTTGGTGTTCGTCGAGTCGGGGATGAAGTCGATCAGGTTGTTCTTCAGCGCACGGTTGTAAACCACCGAGTGCATCATGACCAGGCCCAGATCGTCCATCGAATCGCCCATGGTCAGGGCGGCGTCGAGGAAGGCCTCGGCCGAGAAGTCGGTCACGCCCGGGGTGTAGGCGCTACCGCTGATGTCCACCGACATGTCGTTTTGCACGTGGTAGGCGTCGGTCGTGGTGGCGTTGTTCGCGAAGATGCCGGCCATGGTCGCCACGAAGGCGGCTTGGCGGCGACGCGCCCAGTAGGCGCCCACGCGATTGGCGATGGCGTTCATCGGGTCCGAGCCGGCCAGGTCGGCGGCCAGGTCCGAGGTGCCCCACGATTGGTTGCGCGACAGGCGCACGGCGATTTCGGTCGCCGAGCCGATCTTCTTGGGGATCGAATCGGTGCGGCCCGTGTCGATGTAGCCATCGTCGCCGGTGTCACGCTTGAAGGTGTCGGCGGGGTCGTCGGACGACAGATTTTCCTCGTCGTTGTCGAGGTCACGCCACGACGGCACGTTGACCGTCAGGCCGCCGCCGGCGAGGAAGTTGTCCAGCAGGGTGTTGCGGGCCAGGGCCCCGGACTGCACCAGACGGGATTTTTCTTCGGTGATCTGTTGGACGTAGGGGGTGAAGATCTCGGGGACGACGACGTCGGAGACCTGGGTGTTCGGACCAGCGGCCATGTTTTTCTCCTCGATGAGGCGACGGGTTGGAAACTGAGTATGGGGACCACAGCGACCCAACCCCATGGCAGGTCCGTGATGCCGGTTTGTGAAGATCGTCCTACGCACCAGGCACCCCATGGGCCCAGCCGGCCTGCCGCAACCCCATGGCGCGGCACTGCACGGACGTCACAAACTGTGATTAGGGCGGAATATACCTCAAATTTCCGCCCGTGTACAACAAAATTGTTACTGCGGCTGCGGACCACCGATTGTGGTGCCAGCGGACTTGGCCAGCTGCTCGGCGCGCTGCGGGCTTTCGCGATAGATCCGGCCCTGCTCGGTCATGTTCCAGCTGCCCTTGGACCAGGGGTTGTTGCCGCCCGAACCACCGCCATTGCCACCCCGCGCGCCGCCACCCGCCGACTCGCCGAACCAGTGGGGTCGCTTCGTCTGCATCTCGGTGAGCCACACGCTGGGTTCGATGCCCGGGGTGACACCGACGTTGTCCTTGGCCGTCACCACGCCGTCCTCGCCCACGTCGAACAGGCGCTCACCATACAGCAGCGCGTCCTCGATGGCCTCGGGGCGCAGTTTTGCAGCGGTGGCTGCTGACCGCACGGCATCGTGGATGGCCCGGGTCCGCTCCTTGGCCTGGTAGCCCTCGATGGACTTCGTGGCCTCGGCCAGCTTTTGGTTGGCCTGGGCCAGTTGGCGCTCGATCGGGGCCACCTTGGTGCGAAGCCGCGTCTCGACCAGCTCATTGAGCTTGGCCTCGTCGATCTTGCCTCCGGCCGCCGCCTCCAGCTCGGGGTATTTGTCCAGCTTGGCCAGCACGTCGTCGATGTCGAGGTCGGCCAGCGCCGAGAATTTGTCCTTGGTGGCCTTGTGATCGTTCTTTTCCTTGCGCAGGGCCTCGTTGACCCGGTCGATGTCGGCCTGGGTCTTCATGCCCACCACGCCGGTCAGCAACCACTTGCCGTCCTTTTCGGTGAACAGTTCCCGATGGGCCTCGGGGATGTCGTCTTCTTTGTCGTAGGAAAGGTTGATAGGCATTGTAAAACTCCCGGTTGAGATTAGGCCTCAGCGGCCAGTGGCAAAGGTAATTGGTATCCAGGCAGGGTGCGACGATCGACGATCTTTACCGCGCCGTCGACGCGCTCGGTCTCGTAGCAATCGTCACCACGGATGATCTTGAGATTTCCCGTGTCGTCTCGTGCGTATCGGATTATATAGCCTCCCTCCTCATCGGCCACAATTACCCCGGCCGGTTGTCGTTCGTCATTGAGGTAGATCTCAACATGGTGCAGCAAGTTCCGCGTCTCCTCGTCATAGGTGTTGTATTCATCGATGCTGAGCCTCATGGTTTCCTCACAAATAGTTCTCGGGATCAAGGCCCGCGGCCCTGAAGGCGGCGGCATCGCGCTGGGCCAGCTGGGCCAGGCTCAACTCCTTGCCATCACGCGCCACGAAGCGGTCCAGGGACAGACCGCCGTCGCGGAACAGCTTGGCCTTTGTGATGCCAAGGACGTCGTTCTGAAACTCGGCCGACTGATTCCTCAGGAATGTCTGATAGTTCGTCGTGCCAGGCACCTGACCGGTCATCTGTCGAATCCGCGTGCGCCGATATGCGTCGTACTGGCCCTTGGTCCCACGCGGCAGGTCCTTGCGGCTGCGGGCCGAGGTGCCATTGGCCTCGTTGAACTCACGAAGGATCTGTTGCTCGGTGATGGCCTTGGCGGGTCTGGCAGAGAGCTCCTGGCCGTCGAGGGCGGGCACGCGCAGTGACCGGCAGTTCCAGTGGAGCGGCGGCATCGGTCCCCTGCCGATGGGGAAGCGCTTGCCGTCATTTGACGCGCAGACCAGGGTGGTGCGACTGTCGAGCGTGGCCACGAACTGCTCCTCGTCGAACAGGTCCGAGTTGTCGGCGTAGAACTCGTTGCGCGTCGCCGTGGCCACGTGGTTTGTGGCAGTTCGCGTCAGCGCCATGGCGGCACGGCGTGTGATCTCCGTCACACCATCGCCGCCACGCAGCTGGGCGGTTCCGACAATGCGCCGGGCAATGTTCACCGAGGTCTCACCTGCCACCATGCCTGCCTGGATCTCGCCGCGGATCCTGGCCAGGTCCTCGCTCAGGATGGTGCTGGCCCAGTCCTTGAGGATTCGCCCCTGGAACGGGCGGCTCAGGGCGATGCGGCGAAGCTGCAGGGCCGTGGGCAATGCGGTCTGTACCACGACCGGTGATGTCGTGAGCGTGGTGGCGTTGACGAACTGTGCCTCGGCCTTGGCCAGATCCACCATCTGCTGGGTCCATTCCTCCGTGGCCTTGGTGAAGGCGTCGGTGCGGATCTTCGTGATCAGGGCGATCAGCAACTCGTAGCGGCGCACCTCGGCCGGGGTGGTGAGGCCTGCGTTGTTGAGCAATCGGCTGCGAATGCGGTCCGCCAACTCCTGCTCGGTGCGGTTCAGCAGGCCCACCACGCGGCGACCTACGTAGCCAGCGAACTCGATGAGGCCCATCTGGTGGCGGATCATCGCCTCCAAAAAGGCCTCATTGGCCGTAAGTGGACCCCGCGAGGAGGGCTTCTTGGTGGCCATGGATTACTCCTGGGGCGGTTGGTTCTGCGGCGTCGGATTTCCACCTGCCCCCGTGCCGGTGCCGAGACCAAGACCCAGGCCAAGGTCCTCCTCGCTTTCCATCTCCTTGAGTTCATCGTCGAAGGTCTTGGAGGTGAGGCCGCGGTCCGCCATGATCTCGTGTACGGTGTCGAGGCTGATTGGGGCACCCAGGCGCTTGGCCGTCATCAGCTGTACCAGGTCTTGGCCGGTCAGGTCACCCTTGGCGAAGTCGGTGTTCGGCGTCACCTTCACCTGCTCGGGGTCCAGGCCACGCCACTTGGCGATGATGCGCAAGATCTTCTCGAGGCCTGCAGCACCCGCCTTGGCGATCTGGGTCAGGGTGGCCGTGCGCGCAGCGACCCGGATGGCAAGTGCCTCGCCCGACTCATTGCTGTTGCTGTTGTCATTCGTCAGAAGGGCCCCGGCCTTGGACTGCGCCTGCTGCTTGTCGTCCTCCAGGGCCTGGCGCTGACCGCCAATGCCGTCGGCCGAGATGCCAATGAACTTCGCGTCGCCGCCGATTTCAACATCGATCGAGGCCCCGGAGCCGATGCGCCACTCGCCATCGTCAGTGTCGCGGTGCCGGGCGCCAATGGTGACCAACGTGTCCTGGCCCTGTTTATGCAGGGTCTGGCGGTAGTCGGCCTCCAGGCGGTAGATGGCCAGGCACAGGTTGGCCAGCTCCAAGAATGGCGGATTGTCGGGCGTGGGTACGATGTCCTTCGAGTTGACAAACACGAAGGGGATCTGGTCGAGGGTTTGTCCCATCAGCACCGGGGTCTTCATGGCCGATTGCACGAAGTCCAGGCTTGTGGCAATGCCCTCGGGTGTAGGCACCGACTCGACGGGATTGCGGAACACGCCCACCTGGTAGACATTGGCCGGGGCACCCTCGGTGTCGTCCAGGGGCCCGAGCAGCAGGACCCGGTACTGTTCCACCTCGTACCAGGATAGGCCAGTGCCACGCATCGCGCTGGTCTCATCCAGCACCACCATGCTCAGGCTGGACAGTTGATCCTCGTCCGTGGTCCCATCATCCCAGTTGATGATGTTCTTGGCCGAGTAGGTCACAATGTACGGCATCACAGGACCGACCTGCGGGGTGGCGGGCAGGTCAGCGTATAGGCCAATGCGGCCCATGACCAGCTGCTGCTCGTTGATGCGCCGCAGCAGAAGCTCGAGAGATTCGCCATAGACCGTGGCCTTCTCGCGCAGGTCCTCCATCTGGGCTGGAAGTTCGATGGTGGGCGGCTGCTGGTGCATGAAGCCAAGCATGGCCTCCACAGCATCGGCTACGAAGTTGTGGAACACCGCGCGCTTGAGGTATGCGTTGTAGGCAGTGGCGCCGGGCTTGCCAGCGGCCATGCCGTCTAGCAGCATGCCAGCCGTGGGCGGCAGGTATTCGGTGCCACGTTCCTTGACGGCACGCTCGCCCTCATAGGTGTCTGACATGCGCTGCCAATCGTCGATGAACCGGGCGTACGCCGGATTCTTTTCCTTGATGTTGCTGTCCTTGTCGGCCATGATGTCCTCAGTGTGTTTGGATTAAAGTCCCTTGGTGCGGCCAGACTTGGCGCCACGGCCCTCGGCCCGCACGCGATAACCTAGTTCGTCGGCAATGTGATCTTCTGCGTCGCTATCGATGTCGTCGAGGTCTTTCTCGTCGCGCTGTAATACGGGCACGGTGCGAATGAACTGGTCGCAATGGGCGAAGATGAACAGACCTGGATTCTCGCGCGGCGTACCGTCCTTGTTGGGCAGGGCGTTGAACAGATACTTGCGCACCTGCTGCCACCGGGCCTTGCGGTCAGACTTGTCCGCCTTGGTGAAGTAGACGCCGGAGAATTCCTTGCCCGCGATCTTAACCCGCTTCTCCATGTCCGTGGCCACACAGTTGCCGTTCTCCACGGTCCAGATGCTCGAGTCCGCGGGGCCTGGCTTCACGCGGCCATGCAGTCCCCACTTGAGCTCGCGCTGCACGATGCCCTTGCTGATCTGTGTGGCCACCATCTGTAGGCCCTCGTTCGGTTGCCCATTCCACCCATACCACTCGGCGATGCGGAAGAGATCTCCGCGCACGGTGCTGCGTACCGAGCCGTCAGGCATCGTGACGTCAGATCCGTCAGACCGGGCCCACCAGCCAACCGAGAAGGGCTTGCTGCTGCCCCAGTCGAAGCTGATGTCGATGCGCCACGTGTTGGGGATGCGGAAGGGTTGGACTACGTGAATGTTCTTATTCCAGAGGTCATCGAACATGCCGCCGGCCACGATGTCCCAGCTGCCCTTAAGCCACGCGGCCTTCTCCGCCTCATTGCGGGCTGCCGCGCGAATCCGGCTCTTGTACTTCGGGTCCGCCTTCATGAGGATGATGTTCTCATCCAGGGTGGAGTGGATCGCGATGCGCGGTGGCTCCAGCTCGCCATCGTCGTCCGTGCTGTCCATGATCGGGGCATTGGACCAGGCGGGCAGGCGGAAGCGGTGTTTGACCACGTTGTGTCCTGGCCCATATGGGTTGGTCGTGGCACGAACCTTGCGGGGGATGCCGGGCACCGTGGACCGGCAGCAGGAGAACATGCGGGTATAGCCAGACAGGGTGGGCCACGTGCAGAGCTCCTCCCATCCGATCCATGGGTAGGCGTGGCCGTGATATTTCCAGTAGTCGTCGTCGCGGAGGAACTGGCGGAGCAGGAGCATCTCGCCCGTGGGCCAGACCCAGTAGTACCGGGCCTCATTGAACTTGGCCTCAGGCCAAATCTGCCAGAACCACTTCTTGGTCTTGTTGACCACGTCCTGCAGTTCGGGGAAGGTGCGGCGGAACAGGATGCCCCGCCACTCAGGGCCGAAGCCCACGCCCACGTGCTGGGCGAAGTCCATGATGAGCGTATCAGTCTTGCCGCCACCACGCGGCCCCTCCATCAGGACCTCGAACAGCGGGCAACTCATGAACTTCATCTGGGCGCCGTACTGCGGGGTCCAGACGCGTCGAGGCTCACCCAGCTGGGCGGTCTCCATTCGCCTGACGAACTCCAGGCCCTGGTTGGCGTAGATCTGTTGGAGGTTGTCAAGCATTCTTGTCGCTCGTCAGATCGGTCACGTCCTTGAACTCGATGTCCACGACGTCGGCTGGCTGGGCGGCGTACTGCGCGATCCACTCCTCTTGCGTCAACTGGCCTGGCACCACGAGCACACCGGCGCGGGTGGTGGTGTTCTGACTGGCGGGCGATGTGGGCAGTCGATAGTGCACGTAGGGCATGAGCACCTCTGCGGCCCATTGGCGTGCCGATTGGCTGGCCATTTCATCGCGCAGGGTGGACAGGGCGAACTCCAGGGGCGACAGGCCCTCAGTGGCCCGTGCCAGCATGCGACGTTGCTCGTTGGTCAACATGCTTCGTTTGCCGCGGCGCGTGACGGCTGCTGCGATGTGCAGGGAGGGATTTCGCTTGATCGGAATTTCCGAGTCCTCGGGCACCGGTATCTTGTCTGTGCCCTTGCGAATCTGACTGGTGCGTCCGAGCCCACTGGTCGGCGCGTAGCCCTTGGTGTGGCGATCGGTCTTCTTGGCCGACGCCTTGGGTTTTGGCCCAGGCTTTGCGCTGGACTTTGCCGCCGGCGCGGGCGATGTCTTCTTTGTGGTGGTTGATTTTGTGGCCATGACCACAACTCCTGCGAATCCCGGTTGAGCGGCCACGGCACGATGCACAGAGCAGTTATGCTCAATGTGAGTGCAATACCCACATTTTGTGAGCATCACAAAGGCTCTGAGCGCCGTGGCGACGACGGAGCCGATTCTATACTCGATTCGCAATCACAAACACATCTTGAGACCACAAAGGCCACTGTGTTGCCCATTTTCCTACGGGGCCAAATGGCCGAGATGATGCCCTGGCAATGCTCTCGGGGCAGTTTGGCACCCAGAATGGCCCTCCTGATACAGAACGCGGCGGAGCCCAAAAGGCCAAATGGCCTTAAAAATCAAGTACTTAGAGAGCTTTACTACTACAAATCTCTTTTTCTAGATAGAAGTCAAAAATTAAAAAATAGAATATATAAGATAGTAAGGTTATTAGAGATAGATGGTTATAATAGGATTATTATCATATTCTATTTTTTAAAATATTAGTTAGATAGAGAATTAGGGTTTCGTAGCGGGGCGAATTCTGTAGCGGCTCAATTTTGATGTCCCTCCTGCCGTAGCTCATGTTTTTCCACTATTCTCCACAATTTGTGATTTCGGCCCTGGGCGATCTGTACCAGCAAATGGGCCAAAGTGCAAGGTTCTTGGCCGAATGCGCTATAATCGAATTCCATCTACACGGAATTAAATATTGATTCCAATAATGGTCTGTTATATACCTTATACACCTTACGAGGGCCCCTGAAGATGAACAAGACGGAAAAGGAACTGATTTTCGAGACGCTAGTCGACGGGCTTGGTGCCCTGGCGGGTGGCGACAAGAAGATGCTCGAACGCCTCAACAAGTGGGCCGACGAGCAGCGCAAGATCTTCTACAGCGACGGACGTTCGACCTCGTGGACCCTGGAAAGGCGGGAAAAACATGGCCAGGCCGTGCGATCCGCGACCAATCCGTACTGCTATAGGATGGAGATATTCAACGTTCCCGTCTACGGGGGTGCCCAGCTTGGCACCATCTACATTGACACGCCGGCAGAAGTCGCGACGTTGATGGGGATCAAGATCCACAGTTTTCGCTGCCAAATGAGCACGGGGCGGGGACGGATAAGTCGCGACATCAACTATCTGACCACCGTGACCGAGAAAATTCCGCGTGTGCCCAGCATCAAATTCACCGCGGTCAACGTGGCCAAGCGCGAATCATTGGTCGATGTCCTCACCAGGATCGGCATCCTAGACAAGGGCCAGCAGAGGGTCTTGGCCAATACGCCGCGTGGTGCCTCGCGGGGCAGGCCGTCGACCAAGGACAGCCCTGGCGAGTTGCCACTGCCTGGCGGTTACTAGTAAATTCTCTGGCCGCGGAGGTTACGGTCAGCCGTTTTACTTTCTTCGAAGGTCAGTCTAGAATCCGTCTCGTCGACGGTCCGTATCGGCCGAGGGCATTAAGTGCGTGGGGTTCTTCGTTGGCGTCGCCGGTTCCTGCTCCTTGGCAGGGGTCCCACTGGTCGCGCCTCGGAACCCAACTTCTCGCTCTCCGCCCAAAGGTCCTCAGCAAGCCTTGGCCGTCTCACGCGGATCGTCGACCCCTCTACCCAGTGGCTGAGCATCGGGTAAAGTGCGCTCAGGGCAGGGCAACCAGACCTGGCCAATCGATTATCAGGCCCAACCTCGTTCCCGCCGGCTCGAGACCTGACACTGACGATCGGTTGGCCGCCCTGCCCTAAGCGCATTGTTATTTTGGCCGTGACCAACTGCTGAGGACCGGTCGCTTTATGGGCAAGCCCGGCAGTCGCGCCAGGCTGTATCGGAGTGAGAAGAATCATGTCCACAACCAACAAGTCGGGAAGGGCCTGATATATGGCCACCCGTCGCACATCCAAGAAGGCCCTGTACAAGGGCATCGATCACCTCTCCCCGTCAGACCGCGAATTAGTCATCGACAAGGTCACCAGCTCTGGCCTCGACCTCGATGACCTCATGCTATTGGGCATGGAGGCGCTGACGGCCAAGCAGACGGTCGGCACGCACCACCTCTTCAGGCAGGTGCCGTCGATCAGGATCAACTACTGGGACCCCAAGGACCCCAGCAAACCACTGACCCCGCTGCCCAAGTGGCCGCAGTTCTTCCGTCTTCGCTACCTGGAATCGCCCACTGACTTTGCGGCCCTGGCCGAGAAGAAGCCGCAGCGCTACATTCAGCCGCCTGGCTCTGGCCTGTGCGCGTACTTCCCACGCAACCTGCCCGACGGCCAGACGTGGGTGAAGATCATGGCCGATCCCGACGCGCCCCTCATCATCACCGAGGGTGAGTTCAAGGCGGCCAAGGCGACGAAGGAGGGCTATCCCACCATCGGCCTCGGCGGCGTCGACAGCTTCAAGTCCAGCCAATTGGGTTTCGACTTCCTGCCGGAGTTAGAGCAGGTCAATTGGGTCAAGCGACATGTCTATATCATCTACGACTCCGACTTCCGGGCCAATGAAAACGTGTGCGCCGCCCTCAACCGCCTGGCCGAGGCCCTCATGGCCCGCGGGGCCCTGCCCAAGGTGGTGCCGCTGCCCGAGGTCCTGGAGGACGGGGCGAAGACCGGGCTTGACGACTTCTTGGTGGCACGTTCTGCCGACGAGTTGGCGGGCCTCTTGCGCACGGCCGCGCAGCCGCTGACCCTTGTGCAATCTCTCTGGAAGCTCAACAGCCAGGTCATCTACATCTACAATCCCGGCCTCATCATCGATCGTGAGACGGGATCAAAGATGTCGCCGAACGCCTTTACCAGCCACGCCTACGCCACGGCCTCGTACAGCGAGAACGTGATGTCGAAGGACGGCCGGCTTAGCCTCAAGGCGGTCAGCGGGGCCCAGGCCTGGATCAGCTGGCCACTTAGGTCCGAGGCAGGAAGACTTACGTACGCGCCGGGCAAGCCGAAGTTCATCGAGGCAGACCACCCGCGGCGCACCGCCTGGAACACGTGGGAGGGTTGGGGCGTCGAGCCGAGGAAGGGTGACGTCAAACCATTTCTCCAGCTTGTCGATCACATCTTCACCGGGGCAGAACCGCGGGCGAAGGAGTGGTTTCTCGATTGGTGCGCCTATCCGTTGCAGTACCCGGGCATGAAGCTTTATAGTTCGGTCCTGATCTACGGGATTCGGCACGGCACGGGGAAGTCGCTCATCGGCTATTCGCTGGGCCGCATCTACGGGAAGAACTTTACCGAAATCAGCGGGCCTGAGCTTCACGCCTCATTCAATGAGTGGGCGGAGAACAAGCAGTTCGTGCTGGGTGACGATGTGACGGGGACCGACAAGCGGGAGGACAACGACCGCCTGAAGAAGCTCATCACGCAGAAGTCGCTGCGGGTGAACGCGAAGTTCATCCCGTCCTACGAGATTCCGGACTGCATCAACTATCTTTTCACGTCGAACCAGCCCGACGCCTTCTTTCTCGAGGATGACGACCGCCGCACCTTCGTGCACGAGGTGGTCGTGGCCCCGCTCGACGAGGACTGGTATCGGGAATACGAGCTTTGGCTGGACTCAGGTGGCGCCGCGGCGATCTTCCACTGGCTGCTTCAGCGGAACACCGATGCCTTCAATCCGGCAGGCCGTGCCATGATGACTGAGGCCAAGCGCCGCATGATCAGCGACGTGAAGTCAGACCTCGGCAGCTGGGTCAACAGGTTGCTGAATGATCCCGACGCAGTATTGAAGGTGGGCGAGGTCGTGGTGGAAGGCGACCTGTTCACGAACCGCGAGTTGCTGGAGCTATATGACCCGACCGGGAAGACGCGGACGACGGCAAACGGCCTGGGCCGGGAGCTTCGGAAGTCTGGCGCCCAGATGGTGGCGAACGGCAATCCGGTGAGGTCGCCGCATGGGCAAGATCGGTTCTACATCATTCGCAACCACAACAAGTGGGTGAAGGCCACGTCCAAGGACATCCAGGATTACTTTGCCAAGATGGAACGCAAGGCGTCGGCCAAGAAGAAGTATTGACGGAGGTGGAGAACTATCATGGTCCTAGGAATGCTTTACCGCGCCAGTTTAGGCGAGGCGTCATCCAGAATTTCTTGGTTGAACGAACACAACCAGATTGACGGCAGGCGGCTCCCGCATATTATTCGGCACCAAGGCCGGTGGGAGGCGACGTTCCGGCCTCCGTGTCATATCAATGACGTGCGAATGCCAGACATGGCACTGTTTTTGTTGGCACAACGCTGGTGTGAAATACAAAATGCCAGCAATGTAGTTGGCATAAGGGTAAATCCCGAACTATTATCGTAGAGGGAAATTCACGATGGACACCAGGGAAAATAATCTCGTACCTCCGTTTGACAATGGCCTGTCACCCTCCCAGGAGGAGCGATTGGCCCTGCTGATCGAGGAGGCGTCGGAGGTGATTCACATCGCGGCGAAGATCCAGCGCCACGGCCGGCATTCGCGCCACCCGGACACGGGAGTTGGCAACGTGGAGTTGCTGGAGCGGGAGCTGGGCGATCTGCAGTTCGCCATCCGCCTCATGATGCGGCGCGGCGACGTGTCAGCTGGCGCCATCGAGGGCCACGCGTTCACGAAGCGCGAGCGTGTGAAGCCCTTCCTCCATCACAACACGATCTAAAGAGAAAACCGGCCTTACGGCCGGTTCTTCATTTCAGCAGCCAAGTTCCTCGCGAACATCATCGTTCAGGTAAGCTGAGAACTCGGCCAACGCGTCGAGATTTTCCATTTCGTCATCGCAGAAATTATCAACCATCTTCATGGCCTTTTCCTTCTGGCCGACCTTCATCAGATTGTTCACATCGGTCGCGACGAGTTTGGCATAGTTTTCCATGATCACTGCTCCACGACGAAGTACTCGACGAACGGCACGATGCCGCGGCCCGGCTGGGTGTAGACGCCGCTGCGGCAGAACACCTTGACGGTCTTGCCCTCGGCGCGGAGCTTCTTGGCGAGTTGGATGGCTTGTTTCTTGGTCATGATCTTTGTCCTCAGCAGTTCCGGTCCATGTTGTTTGACCGTGAATACATTATAGTGCAACACCACAAAGCTGTAAACACCTATTTGCACGAAATCACAAATAAATTGTAAATGGCGAGTTACAAAATAGTTTTGAAAATAGGTGTTTACAAGACCACAAATCAGATCTATAATGTCTTCACGGTCAACGAACGACCGGAACTGCTGAGGATCTAAATCATGATGAACAAGCAACAAGCCATCGACCACCTGACTAATATGCGTGACGCCGCTTCGGCTGGTCTCGAGCGCTTTCGTAAAAACCTCCACGAATCACCCTTGTACGCCATGGAGTGGAGCGAGCGCCACTTTCGCGACGCAGCTCTCCTCGCCATCTCCGAAGATGCTTTGGCCATGCTTCGCGACGTCGATGCGACTGACGAGTCTGTTGATCGCATGGTCAATCACTTCACGAGGCAGGCTTTTCACGCCGCGCGCTACCCGAGCCGCAGCACGTCCGCGACATCGAACCTGGCGGCTCAGGCAAAGGCTGAAGTTTACGCCGAACTAGCTGAGTCGATAGGTCGGTAGGTTGCGCTGCGCACACAGGCCTCAGTCTCAAGATCGAGGCCTGTGACAAAATAGTTTGAAAATAGCTATTTACAAGGCCACAATCTGGCTCTATAATGGTTTCACGATCAAACGAACATGCTGAGGACGAAGATCATGACCACCAACCAAGTTCAAATCAACCAAGAAGTTGTTGTCGAAACGTGGTTTCTTGGTGAAAAGGTAAAAGAATACAAGGCCGTCGTAATTCAGGTAAAGCGCAACGGCCAATTCTGGGTTTCTCGGAATGGTGTTGATCGTGATCGTCTGTTCATGCCCAACGGCCAATCCACCAAGTCTGCCGCCACCTTCATTCGACTGTAATGCTGAGGACCTGATCATGGACAAGCAACAAAAGCTCGACCGACTGAACGATGAAATTCGCGCTTGCGTGCAGGCCATCTCTGCCGCCGAACTTGATGGCGAGCGTGGTGATATGATGATCGAGCGCAAGCGTCAACTGCGCTTGCTTAAAGAAATGTACGCCGAACTGCGTCGCTAATTCAACAAATGCTGAGGACCACATCATGAATATCGCCGAAGAAGTTAAGCTGGACATTTGTGAACTCGTCAAGGTCGGCGGCGTCAGCGCCAGCAGGGCGAAGCGGGCCCTTGCCTACGTCGACGCGCACGTCAGCGAGGTCGAGGAGTATTACAACAACGGCGGCATGCGCATCGCCGACATCTCCGACCTCGTGATTCAACTCTGCTGAGGACACCATGCAACTAAAGACCGCAGCAGCCGTTGCGCTGCTGATCATCGCCGTCGTCATCATGGTGGCGCTGGGGTATTTGCACGGGCCGTTGATGGTGCTGCTCATTATGGTATTCACCATCGCCGTCATCTGGCCACTCGTGCTGATCCTCGTTCTGTCTTCGGCCTATCGTCGGCAGGATCGTGATCAGCACTTCTAGGAGAAGAATCATGAACCATCCCCAAATTTCAACCGGCCGATTGATGATTATTCAATACACCGGCGCCGATGGCCGATTGGTCCACCAGTCTATCCTTGGCGGTCGACTGCCGGACGGTAGATTCTGTCACTACCCGCTGGCGGGCGGCGTTGGGACCATCAGGCAGGGCGATTTCCGCGTGACCCGCCTCGCCACCAGCGGCGACATCGAGTTGGCCTTGGCCAATTCACGGATCGTATATGCCAAGGCGGCTGACGAGGGCATGGAGGCGCTGAAATGAGAACGGACGGTCCATATCAACGATTCACCAAGAATACCCGCGTCGAGGACCGCGACGGTCCTCAAGATGGCGACATCGTCGCCCTGAGGGAGGCCAAATGCCGATGGGGCCAGGCGCTGATTCATCGCCCAATGGGCGGAAAGGCCGTTTATGTCGAGATGGCCGATGACGGTGGCGTCTGGCGACCAATCGTGCTCGATTTCTTCGGCGGGGTCGTCGGCTACCGCTTTCACAAGGACTGACCATGGTAATTTTTGATCTCACTATGATCATCGTCGGGGCCTTCCAGTTGGTGTCGTTTCTTGCCGCCGGTCCTCGATATGATCTTCTCCAGCTGAGCGCATTATTTTCCGGTGTGCTGCTGTTTGCCGCTGGACTCGCGAATCTTGTTTGGGGTGGTTAGACAATGTCCAAGATCCGCTACTACAAACGCCGCCCAGATGAGTCGTACTTCGACCACCGCGAGGAAGTGAGTCGTGGGCGATATGGTACCCGTCTGCCGCGTGATCGCCGCTATTGGGTGGCGTGGTCCCACAGCCAGAAGAACTTCAAGCCCGGCGTCTATCCGGGCGTCATCGACGACTTCGGTAATCTTGTGGCGGCGGAGATTATCGAGCAGGTTCACTGGGACTAAAGACCACATTGTAACCGCGCTAAAAATGATTGTTTACAACGAATTTTTAGCGGACTAGAATTCAGTTTCGTTCGCCGTCGGTCTGGAAGGAGCAGGGTCTAGCAGGTGTGGACTGGCTGATGCCCAATCAAGAGCTTGTTGACGCAAGCGGGCGGATTGGGATAGGTCAAACGGAGTGGCGTGGCTCGTGGCGTCAACCACAAGAGGCACTGACCACACCGAACAGGTCGGCTGGCGAACGCCTTAAATGCTGAGGACTTCATCATGAAATATATCGTTATCCAGATGGCGGACAGGCACGGCAACGCCCGTGAGCTGCCCATCATCTTTCCCAACTCGCTGACTCACGCGGTCGTTGCCGAGGCGATCCAGCTGTCCGAGGACCTGAAGGGCCAAAATTCGAAGGTCGTGGCGGCGGGCGAGATCTCGTCGATGTGCATCGCCAACAGTGGCCTCGGCCCCGATCCATTTTGCCATGGCAAGTCGGAGTCGCTGGGCGGCATCACAAGCCGCGGGTCTGAGGATGATGCCCTCATCTATATGCACGATTATAACCACGGAATCTGCTGACCATGACCCCACAAAAACAGGCTTTCCATCACCGGCCCGAGCAGGGTGAATTCGGCGATTGCGCTCGCACCTGCCTTGCCTGCATGCTCGACCTCGATCGCGACACCGTACCGAACTTCGGCGAGCACCATGGTGACGGACATGCCTTCAAGGCGGCCGTGGACGAATTTCTCGCGTCACAGAATTTGCGCCAAATGGAGCTGGCCTACGCCGGCGACATGGACCTTGACAAACTGCTCGACGTTCTCGGCCAGATGTGGCCTGGTATCTACGTCCTGTTCTCCGGTGAAAGCCGGACCGGCGTCAATCACATGGTCATCATCAAGGATGGTGAGATTTTCTGGGACCCATCGTTGACCGACGCCGGGATTGTGGGGCCGTGCGATGACGGCTATTACTGGGTCACGCTGTTGATCTCGACCAAATTTGTGGCGCCGCCAGCGGGATCTGTCGAGGAGCTGCTCATTGATGATGCGGCCGACGAGGCCAGTCTGGATGGGGCAGGGCAATGAATATCGGTAAAATTCTTCTGACCGCGGTAATTATCGCCGCCATCTTGTACATCATCGCCAGGATGGTCGACGGTTTTCGCAACCCCACGACGGATAATTTTTCACCGACGCTTGGGGACAGATTTACGGAGGTCATCTTCAGCGGCGTTGAAGCCGTCGCCCAGGTGGGGCTAGTTGGTTTGCTTGCCGCTGCGATTATCTCCCTCGTCAATTTCGCCGTAAGGTTATTTTCATGACCACCTGGATCTGTCTGCCGAAGTCCAAGGGCGGCAGGCCCAGGCAGTCAAGGCCGCGGGGCCGGCCGTTTGTGTTGAGTCAACAGGAGCGGGCCAAGATCGTCAACATGCTGCAGACCGGCTGGCGGCAGTGTGAGATTATTCGGATTTTGAAGGTCGAGCGGCACCATGTCAACAACATCGCAAGAAAATTGATAGTTTAACCGCCGCCAGTCGGGTCACTGGCAAACAACCTCAAGGAGCTTTACCATGAAGAAGATGTTCAGCAAGTCCCTGGCCGCGACGGCCCTGTTCAGCATGTGCGCCCTGGCCTCGGCCTCCGGCGCGGGTGGTGGTATCGTGGTCGGTGGCGTCGGCCAGGCGTGGCAAGGCACGGTCGGCGGCAAGGCCACCTCCGTTTCGAACGGCAGCACCGTGGCGGCAGCCACCGGCTCGGGCAATTTCGCCTCGCACCAGACCGCCGACGCCATCTCGGGCGGCACGGCCACCATCGGCGGCGCCATCAACAACGTCGGGGCCACTGTGATCACGAACACCACGCAGTTTTCCACCGTGAATGCGGCCGGCTCGATGTCGGGCAATGCGGTCGGCACCCAGTGGACTGACAACGGCGAGGTGATCGTCAACGGCTCGCAGGCGTTTGCCTCCAGCGAAAACATGGCAAAGGGCAAGGCCAATTTCAACGTCGGCCAGATCGGCGGCATCATCGGTGTCGGCGGCGTGGCTGTCGTCGGCGGCTTCTAAGCCGTAGGCCTGGTGGGTTGGGACAGGAGTTATGACCCTGTCCTGCCCGGTCCAATCTCAAGGAGAACAACATGAAATACCTCGTCCTCATTGCGGCCATGTTGCTGGGCGCCAACGCCTGGGCCGATACCACGACCTCATCTGAGGCCAATACGACCAGCACCTCGACCAGCACCGCGCAGAACGCCGGGAACGCTCAGAACATCAACTTCAACTCGTCGCCTGGGCACAAGACCACGACGTTGAAGAATACCCCGGGAGTCATCCTCGGTGGCTTTGCCGGTTCGTTCAGTTCCGATTACTGCGGCGGCACCACGCAGGGCGGTGTCGGCGGACCTGGGTTCTCGGTGGCCTTTGGCGGCCCCAAGATCGACATGCATTGCGTTCAGCTTCGCACCTTCGAGCGCACCATGCAGGCGGCCTCCACCATCGGCGCCGCGGGCGACACCACTACCGCCACACGCCTGCATCAGGCTGCTGTGGACATGTTGTGCAGTGTGTCGGACGAGGCGAGGGCCGCGCTCAGTCGCCAGGGTCTGTGTAGCGATGACAAGGGGCTGGAATACGTCAGCGTGCAGGGCGAACGCATGGCAACGTCGGCAGAGCTTCAGGAAATCTACTCGAACTGACCAACGCGCCACGGCGCGCAAGGAAAGGAAATGCGCAAAACCATATTCGCCGCCATCATCACTGCCGGCCTGCTGACCGCCGTACCAGCTCACGCCGACGATATCGATGACGATATCGCGTACTGCAAATACCTGAGTAAGGCTGCCATGGGGGTGGCCAAAGGCCGGGACGAAGGCCGAAAGAAGATCCTCTACCAGATGGTGGCACTGAGAGACGCAGATGCCCCCATCCAGGCCAAGGTAGACATGATGGACACGATCGAACTGATCTACAACGACAAAACCATGAAGCAGATGGCGCCGGAGAGGATCGCGCACGTGATCTTTGCAGTCTGCCTGCGTGCTCAGCAAGAGCGGAAAAAGTAGGCGGGGCCGCTTTCGTCAACAGAGGGAGAACACATGAACACCGAACGAGAGCGCGCTGCCCTGGCCGCCCAGCCTGCCGCGAGCGCGGAGCCTACCGAGCAAGACTTGTTGATTCTGTTCGGCATGTGGGGATGGCAGACCGCCGATGGCCGGGAATTCCGGTTCGAGCACTTCAAGGAAATGGCGCGCCATCTGGTCGGCAGG
>Ga0182743_1000884_pt1 | contig 32807 bp, 27 predicted proteins | sample eDN3rd30CKraftOP_FD_128522 | JGI IMG/M metagenome (GOLD analysis project Ga0182743, IMG submission 128522) | Enriched Organic Plus compost microbial communities from Emeryville, California, USA - eDNA 3rd pass 30_C Kraft OP (version 2) (version 2) ... | reverse complement strand
TTCGGCTTCGGCGGCGTCAACGCCAGCGTGCTGTTGCGCCGCTGGACCGGCGCCTGAGGCGAACGCAAGGCGCCCGGCGCTGTCGGATCGTCACTGAAACCCCTTATCATTCAGCGACATCCTCCAGGGCCGGAGCCTTCCGATGCTGTCTGCCGTAAGGCGCTACAAACTGCTGCTGTCCGAATCCCTGGCGCGGTATTTCCCGCGCACCACCGCCTACCTGCGCGAGCAGAACGAGGCCGCCCAGCCGCCAACGGCGAAGAAGCCGCGCGCCACGGCGCGGAAGAAGGACGGCGCCGCGGCCAAGCCCCGCGCGCCGCGCAAACCCAAGGCCGAGGCGGGCGAGAAAGCTTCGGCGAAGCCTGCGGCGGAAGGCCCCGCCGGCATCTACCCGGCGCGCGCCCTGGCGGTGCGCCCGGAGCAGGTCGAGGCGATGCGCGAGCGGGTGCGCCAGGCGGTCAGCGCCGGCGTGGTCAGCCCGCCGTCGGACGAGCAGTGGGCGATGATCCTCTGCCGCCAGCCGCTGGCGCGCATCTTCGCCGGCGCCGGCTCGGGCAAGTCCACCACCCTGGTGCTGCGCCTGGTGTTCATGCTCTGCCACCTGGGGATCGAGGCGGACAAGGTCACGGTGATTTCCTTCACCAACGCCTCCTGCGCGCAGCTGCGCGAACAACTGGTGCGCGTGCTCGCCTTCTGGCAGTACCCCTTCGACATGGCCCGCGCCCGCGAATGCGTGCGCACCTTCCACTCGGCCATGGGCGTGCAGGCCCGCGAGCTGCTGGGCAAGCAGCGCTGGTTCGAGCAACTGGAGGAGCGCAACCCCGACGAGCCGGACAACCCCCTCACCGGCGGCCGCCTGCGCCCGGCGCAGCAGCGCCTGCTGCTGGAGGCCTACGAGGAGTGCTACGCGGTCAACGGCGCCTTCCGCGCCAAGGTGCACCGCCTGCTGGGCCTGGAGAAGCCGGAGGAAGTGCCGGGCCCGGCGCCGGTCCAGCCGTTCCGCCTGCCCGGCGAGTTCGTCGAGGCGCCGCTGGTGGAAGTCTTCCACACCCAGGCCGGCTTCATGGAAAGCCTCGGCCTGCGCCCCCAGGACCTGAAGGTGGCCGAGCTGGACTGCTCGACCCGCGAGAAGATCTTCCTCGAGGCCCTGGCCATCTACTGGAGCTTCTTCCTGGCCCTGCTCAAGCGCCAGCGCCTGACCACCTTCAACGCCGCCTTCCAGCAGCTCACCAAGCGCTTTGCCGAGGGCGAGGCGAAGCTGGAAGCGGCCGAGCCGATGACGCACCTGCTGATCGACGAGTTCCAGGACATCTCGCCGCAGATCGTCCTCTGGCTGCAGGCCCTGCACCGCTTCCTGGCGCGCAGCGGCAAGGCGCCGAGCCTGATGGCCATCGGCGACGACTGGCAGTCGATCTACGGCTGGCGCGGCAGCTCGCCGGAGCTGTTCATGGACTTCGACAAGCACTTCCCCAGCAAGGGCCGTAGCCGCCAGAGCACGGTGCTGCTGCTGGAGACCAACTACCGCAGCATCGAGCCGGTGATCCGCGATGCCGAGTCGGTGCTGGCCGAGGTGAACTTCAAGCAGGCCAAGACCTGCCGCGCCTTCAAGCCGATGCAGCCGGGCGACCATGGCGTGCGCGTGGAAACCCGCTTCGACCTGGCCCGCGACCTGCCCAGGCTGGTGGCCGACATCCGCGCCCAATGCGAGCACGTGGCCCAGCGCGGCAGCCGCGAGAGCACCGCGGTGATGCTGCTGAGCCGGCGCAACGAGCCGCTGCAGCAGATCCAGGCGCAACTCGACGCCAAGCTGCCGGTGAAGGCCATGAGCATCCACCGCGCCAAGGGCCTGCAGGCGGAGGTGGCGATCATCATCGACGACTGCGCGCCGCCGGAGCGCCATCCGTTGCGCAACGTGCTGTATGCGCACAGCGGGTTCTTCCGCAACAGCTATGACCAGGCGATGCAGGATGAGAGCTTGCGATTGGCCTATGTGGCCGTGACGCGCGGGGTGAGCCGGGTGTTCTGGTATTCGCGCAAGGCGCAGGGGGCGGCGGCGTTGTTGGCGAGGAAGGGCTGAGAGGGTTCTGGCTTTTCGTAGGAGCGAGCTTGCTCGCGAACGGATGTTTGCCGGAGATTCCGCTGCGTCGGTTGAGTCCGTTCCCTCTCCCTAACCCTCTCCCTGAAGGGAGAGGGGACCGTTCGGAGTGAAGCGGCACCTCGATGCACGCCTGAGACAGCGGAGTTGCAGGATGACTCTGTCCTAGCCGCCGGCACGGACAAGCCCCCTCTCCCTTCAGGGAGAGGGCTGGGGAGAGGGGCTCTCAGGCTTTGGCTTTTCACCCGAAGCAGAATCCTCCACCAACCGCCCATCACCCCCCACCAACCGCAAACTCCTTGGCGCCACCAGGCTGATGCCTTCCTCGCGCAACCTGCCGAAGATGGTGAACAGCAGATCGCTCCGGGCGCTGGAGACCCCCCGTGGGCTGCTGACGCTGCCGCTGGCCGCCAGCGTCAGGCCCTGCTCGGTGAGCTGGGTGAAGCTCACCGAGGGCCTGGGGGTTTCCAGGATCGCCGGGTGTTCGGCGTAGGCCGCCAACAGCAGTTCGCGGACCTTGTGCACGTCGGTGTCCAGCGGCAGCGTGAGGCTGATGCCTACGCTGCCCAGCGCGCCGCCCATGGTCACGTTGCGCACGTTCTGGGTGATCAGTTGCGAGTTGGGCACTATCACCGTGGAGTTGTCCGACTGCTGGATTTCCGTGGCGCGCACGTTGATCCGGCGGATGTCGCCCTCCACCCCGCCGAGGCTGACCCAGTCGCCGACCTTCACCGGGCGCTCGGTGAGCAGGATCAGGCCGCTGATGAAGTTCTGCACGATGGCCTGCAGGCCGAAGCCGATGCCCACCGACAGGGCGCTGACCACCCAGGTCAGGCTGGTCAGGTTGATGCGCAGGGCCGAGAGCGTCAGCAGGCCGAGCAGGACGAAGCCGAGGTAGCCGACCAGTGTCACCAGCGAGGCGCGCATGCCGGCGTCCATGCTGGTTTCCGGCAGCAGCCGCTCGGCCAGCCAGCGTTTGAGCAGGCGCAGGGCGAACAGCCCGCCGAGCAGGGTGAGCAGGGCCAGCAGGATGTCCTGCGGGACGATGTTCAGGTTGCCCAGCGCCTGGCCGCCCTGGGCCAGGCGCTCGACGCCGGCGAGCAGTTCGTCGGGGGTGCTGGCGGTGGGCGAGAGCATCACCATCAGCGTCATCAGCACCAGCAGGGTGCGGCCCACCCCGGACAGCAGGGTGGCGGCCTGGGCCTGGTGCTGCGACGACAGGCCGAGGGCGCGGGCGAGGGTCTTGCCGCTGGCCTGGCGCGGTGACAGCAGGGTGTCGCAGAGGTCGCCGAAGAAGGCCGTGATCAGGTAGCCGGTCGCCGCCACGGCGCTGATCCACAGCAGCTTGGTGGCCAGGTAGAAGGCCAGCGACAGGTAGCCGCTGAGCAGAGCCAGGACGATCAGCAGCACCACCAGCAGGGCGATGAGGTGGATCACCCCGGCCAGCGCCGGGCGCGGGTGTTCCTCGTCCTCCTCGTCGCTGCGGCGCAGGCGCAGCAGGGCGATGCCGAAGAGCACGGCGATCAGCAGCGCGGTGAGGCCGTTGACCGCCACGGTCAGCGCCAGGCTGGCGCCGATGGCGCTGTTGATGCGGTCCTGGGCGCCGAGCAGCATGGCCACTAGCGCCAGCAGCCCGGGGAAGTGGGCCACCGCCCTGGCGGCAGTGTCCGGGATCGGCAGCAGGCGCCAGGAGGGCCGGCTGACCATCAGCAGGGCGCGGCCCAGGCCGGTGATGAAGGCGCTGAACACCGCCAGGGTGACCATCTGCCCGGCCAGGTTGGCCAGGCCGTTGTCGAGGCCCTCGTTCCAGTCCAGGCCCTGGTGGACCAGCGCGGCGGCGCCGCCGAAGGTGACCACGCTGGCCAGGGCGATGGCCAGGGCCAAGCTGCTGCGGCGCAGGCGGCCCTCGGGGATGAAGTGGCTGGCCAGGTAGCCGGCGAACCTTTCCAGCAGGCGCCGGCCCGGTATCCACAGCAGCGCGGCGGCGACCAGGCAGGCCAGCAGCGGCAGGCGCGCACCATGCCAGGTGTCGTCCAGACTGGCGGTGAGCTTGTCGCCCAGGTTGTGCAGGCGCGCCAGGTCGTCCTCGGTGGGGCGCGTCAGGGTGGACCAGAAGACGGGGCTGAAGGGCGGCGCGGAGCGGGTGGCGATCTGCGAGTTGAACAGGCTGCGGCGCAGGTTGACGATCTGCGCGGCCAGGTCCTGGGCCGAGCGCAGGATCTGCGCCGCCTGGGTGGCCTGGGCCTGCAGTTGGGCCTTCTGCTGGTTCAGCTCGGTGCGCTGCAGTGCCAGGGCGGCGGCCTCGCCCGCGACCGGCGGGCCGAGCACGTTGAGCTGGTCGGACAGGCGGTCGAGGCGGGCCTGCAGCTCGTCGCCGCGCTCACCCGCCATCCTCTGCACCTCCAGGGTGGCCAGGCGCAGGCGCGCCAGCTCGTCGTCGCCGACCTGCTCGGAGACGCCCTGGCGGATGCTTTCCAGGCGCTCGGCCAGGGTCGGCAGGCCGGCGTCGTCGGCCAGCGTCGGCAGCTCGTCGGCGGGCAGGCCCGGGGCCGGCGCGGCCAGGGCCCAGCCGGCGCAGAACAGGTTCAGGATCAATAGGCAACGGAGCAGGATCTTGCGGTCCCCCGACATCTCTTCTTCCTTCCCTCGCCAGGTGCATGCCGTTCGACCGATGGGGCCGGCAGCCATTCCCCAGAGCATAGCGAGCCGGCGGGGATACGCAGGTTCGCTGTAGTAAAGGGCCATAAATGTTGGCCATATCTATCCCCTTTTGGCCGCCGCCACCGTTCAGCCGAGGCCGCCCGAATGGGCAGAATCCCTCCACCAAGAACAACAAAGCCGAGAGGTTTTACTCATGCTGACCGTCTACAGCGACGATCACCGCCTGCATTTCGGCCAGTCCGAACTGGTCGATGGCAAGCTCCAGCCCTGCTTCGAGATGCCCAGCCGCGCCGACACCGTGCTGGCCCGGGTGAAGTCGCAGCAGCTCGGCGAGATCATCGCGCCGAAGGATTTCGGCCTGGATGCCATCCACCGCGTGCACGATCCGAAGTACGTCGCCTTCCTCAAGGGCGCCTGGGCCCGCTGGGCCGCCGAGGGCCACAGCGGCGACCTGGTCTCCACCACCTTCCCGGGCCGCCGCCTGCGCCGCGACGGCCCCATCCCCACCGCCCTGATGGGCGAGCTGGGCCACTACAGCTTCGACACCGAGGCGCCGATCACCGCCGGCACGTGGCAGGCCGTGTACAGCTCGGCCCAGGTCGCGCTGACCGCCCAGGACCACATGCGCCAGGGCGCGCGCACCGCCTTCGGCCTGTGCCGCCCGCCGGGCCACCATGCCGGCAGCGACTTCATGGGCGGCTACTGCTTCATCAACAACGCCTCCGTGGTCGCCCAGGCCTTCCTCGACCAGGGCGCCCAACGCGTGGCCATCCTCGACGTCGACTACCACCACGGCAACGGCACCCAGGAGCTGTTCTACGACCGTGGCGATGTGCTCTTCGCCTCGATCCACGGCGACCCGCTGGTGGAGTACCCGTACTTCCTCGGCCATGCCGACGAGCGCGGCGAAGGGGCGGGCGAGGGCTTCAACCACAACTACCCGCTGGCCCACGGCACCGGCTGGGACGGCTGGTCCGCCGCCCTGGAGGACGCTTGCCGGAAGATCGCCGCCTACGCGCCGGACGCGGTGGTGGTGTCCCTGGGTGTGGACACCTACAAGGACGACCCCATCTCCCAGTTCAAGCTGGACTCCCCGGACTACCTGCGCATGGGCGAGCGCATCGCCGCCCTCGGCCTGCCGACCCTGTTCATCATGGAAGGCGGCTACGCGGTCGAGGCCATCGGCGTCAACGCGGTCAACGTCCTGCAGGGGTACGAAGGCGCCGCCCTCTAAGGGCGCGCCGTTTCGAGGAGCGACTCATGCGCGAGAACAACAAGATCATCCGCGGCCTGCTCGGCGCCGCGCTGCTGGCCGCCGCCGGCAGCGCCAGCGCCGAACCGGTGGTGCGCATCTACAACTGGTTCGACTACATCGGCCCGGACACCCTCAAGGGCTTCCAGAAGGACAGCGGCATCGCGCCCAAGTACGACGTCTACGACAGCAACGAGGTGCTGGAGGCCAAGCTGCTCTCCGGGCATTCGGGCTACGACCTGGTGGTGCCCAGCGACAGCTTCCTGCCCAACTACCTCAAGGCCGGCGTGTTCCAGAAGCTGGACAAGAGCAAGCTGCCGAACTGGAAGAACCTCAACCCGGCGCTGCTCAAGGTGCTGGAGAGCAAGGACCCGGGCAACCAGTACGCCATGCCGTACATGTGGGGCACCAACGGCGTCGCCTACAACGTCGACAAGGTGAAGGCCATCCTCGGCGCCGACGCGCCGGTGGATTCCTGGGACCTGATCTTCAAGCCGGAGAACCTCGCCAAGCTCAAGCAGTGCGGCGTGGCCTTCCTCGACTCGCCCACCGAGGTGATCCCCGAGGCCCTGCATTACCTGGGGCTGTCGCCGAACAGCCACGACCCCGCGGATTACGCCAAGGCCGAGGCGCTGCTGAGCAGCCTGCGCCCGTACATCACCTACTTCAGCTCTTCGAAGTTCGTCACCGACCTCGCCAACGGCGACGTCTGCGTGGCCATGGCCTGGTCCGGCGGCGCCATGCAGGCGGCCAACCGCGCCAAGGAAGCGAACAACGGCATCCACATCGAATACCGCATTCCCAAGGAGGGCACCGCGGCCTGGTTCGACGTGCTGACCATCCCCAGGGACGCGCAGAACGTCGAGCAGGCCCACGCCTTCCTCAACTACCTGCTGCGCCCGGAGGTGGTGGCGCCGATCTCCGACTACGTGGCCTACGCCAACCCCAACCAGGCGGCGGACAAGCTGATTTCCGCCGACCTGCGCGACAACCCCAACGTCTACCCGCCGGCCGAGGTGCAGGCCAAGCTGTACTCGGTAGAGATGCTGCCGCCGAAGCTGGAACGCATCCGCACCCGCACCTGGAGCAAGGTCAAGACCGGGCAGTGAGTTGACGCGTTGGCGGCCGGCGGTGTCGGATTTGCGCTGGTGCCGTTCGTCGCTTAACTGGAATAATCGGCGGTATACCCTTGGGGTACCGCCGTTTCCTCGTCTTGGTGCCCGCTCACTGCCGAGCCTTGCCATGAAACTGCCTTGCTGCCGTTGCTCCCTTCCTTCGCCCGGACTGCGGAGGTGCATATGACGCCGCTACCCCCGCGCAAGGGCGCCGATGCCTTCGCCCTGCAGGCGATGTTGCTGCTGTGCCTGATCTGGGGCGTGCAGCAGGTGGCGGTGAAGCTCGCCGCCGGCGACATAGCGCCGATCATGCAGGCCTTCGCCCGCAACCTGCTGGCCGCCACGCTGGTGGGCCTGCTGGTGCTCTGGCGCGGCGACTGGAAGGCCGCGGGCGGCACCCTGGCCGGCGGCGCGCTGGCCGGGCTGCTGTTCGCCATGGAGTTCCTGTTCATCGCCCAGGGCCTGGTGTACACCAGCGCCTCGCACATGGCGGTGTTCATCTACACGGCGCCGATCTTCTCCGCCCTGGGCCTGCACTTCCTGCTGCCCAGCGAGCGCCTGCGGCCGCTGCAGTGGTTGGGCATCGCGGTGTGCTTCGGCGGCATCGCCCTGTGCTTCGGCGGCGGTTTCGACCTGCGGCACATGGACAGCCGCATGCTGCTGGGGGATTTCTTCGGCGTGCTCGCCGGGGCCTCCTGGGGCGCGACCACGGTGGTGGTGCGCAGCACGCGGCTGTCGGAGGCGCCGACCAGCCTGACGCTGTTCTACCAGTTGTTCGCCGCCGCGCTGCTGCTGCCCTTCATCGCCCTGGCCCTGGGCGAGTTCGGCAACGTGCGCTTCACCGCGCTGGGCGTGGGCAGCGTGCTGTTCCAGGGCGTGGTGGTGTCCTTCTTCAGCTATTTCGCCTGGTTCTGGCTGCTGCGCCGCTACCTGGCGTCGAACCTGGCGGTGTTCTCCTTCATGACGCCGCTGTTCGGCATCGCCTTCGGCGTGCTGTTGCTGCACGAGCCGCTGGCCTGGAACTTCATCGCCGGGGCGGCGCTGGTGCTGGCGGGGATTTCCCTGGTCAGCTGCGAGGCGTGGGTGCGCCGGGCATTGCGAGGCAAGCGTGCCTGAACTTGATCCAGGTCAGCGGATCGTGGCCGGCCGACGCGTAGTCTTTGTTGCAAGGAGTGAGTGGCACGGGCGGAGAGTGGGACGCCGGGCTACTCTACTCTTAGGGCGGCCCGGAAGCGGGCCGCCCGACCCTTCCGCCGCAAAGGAGGCATCCCATGAAACTCTGGCTGCAAACCCTGGCATGGAAACTGGGTGTCACGCTCGGCCTCATCGAGCCTCCGCGCCTGCAACCCATTCCCATTCCAAGCGATGAGCAACGGCGCTACGCACAGCAACGCCGACGCTGACTCCTGAAGCATCTGTTGGACACACCTTCTGCCCGCTCACGCGGGCAGATCGCGTTGGGCCGCGGTATTTCAGCCGTGGGCCGCGAACCACTCGTCGATGATCTGCCGCAGGCGTTCCCCGGAAAAGCTCGGGAAGTGCCCGCCGTGCACGGTGCGCACCGGTAGCTGGCGCAGACGCTCCAGGCTGCGGGCGTAGTCGTCCAGGTTGGAGTGGTAGGCATCCTCGATCAGCGGGCCGTCGTAGACGATGTCGCCGGAGAACAGCGTCTGCGTCCGCGCTTCCCACAGGCTGATGCCGCCCGGTGAATGGCCGGGGGTATGCAGCACCTCCAGCACGCGGTCGCCCAGGTCGAGCACATCGCCCTCGTCGATGGTGCGCGTGGCCGGCGCGGCCTTCACCCGGTACTCGGCGTAGCACAGCGGGCAGTCCGGGTGCGCTTCGAACATCTCGTCGCCGACGAAGGCCGTGGCCAGGGTGCGCTCGCCGTCGGGGCTGGCGAGGATGTCGGCCTCGGCCGGGTGGCACAGGCGCTCGGGGAATTCGTGGTGGCCGGCGATATGGTCGAAGTGGGTATGGCTGGCCACCGCCAGCAGCGGCCGCTCGGTGAGCCAGGGCAACTGCTCGCGCAGGCTGACCAGGCCGGAGCCGCTGTCCACCAGCAGGTCGCGCTGGCGGCCCTGGATGTGCCACATGTTGCAGCGGTAGAAGGGCCGCACCCAGGGCTCGTGGATCAGGCTGACGCCGTCGTAGCAGTGGCGGACTTCGAACCAGCGGTCGCGGGTGACGATTTTCATGCTGGGGCCTGGTGTCTTTGTGTTTTGTGTAGGAGCGCGCCCTGCGCGCGATTTCGCGGGCAGGGCCCGCTCCTACAGGGTGGCATACCTGTGAGGGCGGTGCCGGGTGGGGGGGCTTTCCCTCTCCCTAACCCTCTCCCTGAAGGGAGAGGGGACCGTTGGGCAGACGCTGGTGCTCTGGAGTCAGCCGGCAACACCGAAATCTACCGATTGAAACCTGGCCTTCTCTCGGCACGGGCGGGCTCCCTCTCCCTTCAGTCATGGCGATGGGTATCGCTTCGCTCCACCCATCCTACAGGGTGGCATGCCTGTGAGGGCGGTGCCGGGTGGGGGCCTTTCCCTCTCCCTAACCCTCTCCCTGAAGGGAGAGGGGACCGTTCGGCGTGAAGCGGTACCTCGATGCACGCCTGAAACAGCGGAGTTGCAGGATGACTCCGCCCCGCCAGCGGGCACGGACAAGCTCCCTCTCCCTTCAGGGAGAGGGCGGGGGGAGAGGGCTGCCGAGCCTCACTCCATTACTTCAAGGCGCGAACGGCGCCGCCTCCATCACTTCCACGATCAACGGCCGATCGCTCGGCGCATTGCGCAGCAGCTCCTGCAGGTGCTCGTAATCCCGCGCCCGCTCCGCTTCGCAGCCGAAGCCGCGGGCGATGGCGAGGAAGTCCGGCGTGTAGATATCCACACCCAGCGGGGTGATGTCGCGGCGTTCCATGTAGCGCTTGATCTCGCCGTAGCCGTGGTTGTTCCACAGCAGCACGATGATGCCCACCCTGGCCTCCACGGCGCTGGCCAGCTCCGGCAGGGTGAACTGCAGGCCGCCGTCGCCCATCAGGCTGATCACCGGGCGGCCCGGTTCGCCGAGCTTGGCGCCGATGGCCGCCGGCAGGCCGTAGCCGAGGGTGCCGTAGCCGCTGGCGGAGTTGAACCAGCGGCGGCCGCCGTCCAGTTCCACCAGGTGGTTGCCGCTGTACACGGTCTGGGTGGAGTCGCCGACGAAGCGGGCGTCCGGCAGCGCTTCGAGAATCTTGCCGAACAGCGTGCGGTAGTGCGCCCAGCCGCTGAAGTCCTCGGCCAGCTGCGCGCGCACCTTGGCCGCGCGCTGGGCCCCGGGGCTGTCGGCGCTGGCCTCGCGGGCCGGCAGCAGTTCCAGCAGGGCGCGCATGGCGGTGCGGGCGTCGGCCTGGATGGCGATGCTCGGGACCTGGTTGCGCATCAGCTGCTGCGGGTCGATGTCGATGCGGATCAGCTCGCCGCCGATGCGGAAGTTGCCGTCGAACACCACGTCGTAGTCGGTCTCGCCCAGCTCGGTGCCGATGGCCAGGACCACGTCGGCCTGTTCGGCCAGCTCACGGACCGGCACCAGCGACTGGTTGCTGCCGATCAGCAGCGGGTGTTCCGGCTGCAGCAGGCCCTTGGCGTTGACGGTCAGCGCGGTGGGGGCGTCCAGCGCGGTGGCCAGGGCGCGGGCTTCGGCCTGGGCGGCCACGCAACCGCCGCCGAGCAACAGCAGCGGCTTCTGCGCCTTGGCCAGCTTGGCCGCCGCTTCGTGCAGCGGCGAGCGCGCCGGGGCCGGGCGCGCCAGTTGCACGCGCGGGCGCACCTGCATGTGCCCGGCGGGGGCGGTGATGATGTCCAGCGGCAGCTCGATGTGCACCGGGCGCGGGCGCTCGCTGTCGAACACGGCGAAGGCGCGGGCCAGCACCGCCGGCAGTTCCTCGACGCTCATCAGGGTGTGGCTGAAGGCGCTCACCCCGGCGGTCATGGCGCGCTGGTCGGGCAGCTCGTGCAGGTAGCCGTTGCCGTGGGCCAGGCGCGAGCGCTCGTTGACGCTGCTGATCACCAGCATCGGGATGGAGTCGGCGTAGGCCTGGCCCATGGCGGTGAGGATGTTGGTCATGCCCGGGCCGGTGATGATGAAGCACACGCCCGGCTTGCCGGTGACGCGCGCGTAGCCGTCGGCCATGAAGCCGGCGCCTTGCTCGTGGCGCGGGGTGACGTGGCGGATGGCGCTGCCCGGCAGGCCGCGGTAGAGCTCGACGGTATGCACGCCGGGGATGCCGAAGACGGTGTCCACGCCCCAGGCTTCGAGTTGCTTGACGAGGAATTCGCCGCAGGTGGTCATGGCAGTTCCTTTCTGTTCGTGGGTGAGGAAGTTTCTCAAACGAAGAGGGCGCGGAGATCGACTCGCCGCGCCCTTGTTCATCGCCGCGTGCGCGTCAGGCGACGCTGGCGGCCGCCTGCGGGCGGCGCGACAGCAAGCTGACCACGACGAAGCTGACCAGCCCGATGGCCAGGCTGTAGTAGATCGGCGTGTTGGCGTCGAAGCCATCCTTGAGCATGAACGCCAGGGCGGTGACGAAGCCCAGAGTCATGCTGGTGATGGCGCCGGCGGTGGTGGCGCGCTTCCAGTAGATGGCGCCGATCAGCGGGATCAGCATGCCGCCCACCAGCAGGTTGTAGGCGAGGGTCAGGGCGCTGATCACGTCGTTCACCACCAGGGCGATGGCCAGCACCACGACGCCGGTGAGGGCGGTGAACAGGCGGTTGATGCCCAGGCTGGAAGTCTTGCCGCCGCGCAGTTTCGGCAGCAGGTCCTCGGTCAGGGTGGTGGAGGCGGCGAGCAGGCCGGCGCTGGCGGTGGACATCATCGCGGCCAGGGCGGCGGCGATCACCAGGCCGCGGATACCGTCCGGCAGCGAGGCCTGGACGATGGCGGCGAAGGCGTTGTTGACGTTGTCCAGGTCGGGCAGCAGGACCTTGGCGCACATGCCGATCAGCGCGCCGACCAGGCCGTAGATCACGCAGTACACGCCGGCGGCGGTGCCGGCGTACTTGGCCACGCCCTCGCTGCGCGCGGTGAACACGCGCTGCCAGATGTCCTGGCCGATGAGGATGCCGAAGAAGTAGATCAGGAAGTAGGTGATGATGGTGTCGTAGCCGATGGTGTGGAAGCTGAAGGCGCTGGCCGGCAGCTTGGCCACCAGTTCGTCCCAGCCGCCCACGCGGTACAGGCAGATCGGCAGCAGCAGGAACATCAGGCCGACGGTCTTGATGATGAACTGGACGATGTCGGTGAGGGTCAGCGACCACATGCCGCCGATGGTCGAGTAGACCACCACCACGCCGCCGCCGAGCAGGATCGAGACCCAGAACGGCAGGCCGAACAGCACCTGCATCACGGTGCCGATGGCCAGGGTGGAGACGGTGCCGATCATCAGCGCGTAGGCGAACATGATCACCGCGCTGGCCTGGCGCGCCATGGGGTTGTAGCGGCGCTCCAGGACCTGGGTGACGGTGAAGATGCGCAGCTTCAGCAGCGGCTTGGCCAGGAACAGGTTCAGCGCGATGATGCCGGCGCCCAGCGCGGCGCACAGCCAGAAGCCGGAGATGCCGTGGACGTAGCCCAGGCGCACGGTGCCGACGGTGGAGGCGCCGCCGAGCACGGTGGCGGCCATGGTGCCCATGTAGAACGACGGGCCCAGGTTGCGTCCCGCCACCAGGAAGTCCTCGTGGGTCTTCGCCCGGCGCATGCCGTACCAGCCCAGTACCAGCATGCCGGCGGCATAGATCAGAACGACGATTATATCCAAGGCCATGATCGGCTCCTCACACTCGAATTGTCATTGTTGCCGCCCGCGGCTGGCGGGCGGTAGGCCGGCGGACCGGTGGCAACCGGCCCGTCGGCGTCTCACGGGTACTACGGGTGTCGCGGGTTCAGGCCGCCGGCTCGTTGATGCCGAGCACCGGGCGGTCGTGGCTGCCGACCCAGCGCGGGCCTTGCGGGCCGTACACCCCGGCGGATTCCGGGAAGGTGCGCAGCAGCGTCAGGTAGAGCAGGGCGGCCAGGCCGAGGGTCACCGGCAGGCTGATGTCGATGCCGCCGGCCAGCTCGCCCAGCGGGCCGACGAACTGGCCCGGCAGGTTGACGAAGCACAGGCCGGCCAGCGCGCTGGGGATCCAGGCGCCCATGCCGCGCCAGTTCCAGCCGTGGTGGAACCAGTAGGCGCCGCCTTGCTGGCCACGGGTGAACACCTGCAGGTCGTCGGCGTGGTAGAAGCCGCGGCGCACGATCAGGCCGAGGATCATGATCACCATCCAGGGGCTGGTGCAGGTGATGATCAGCACGGCGAAGGTGGACACGCTCTGCACCAGGTTGGCGGCGAAGCGGCCGATGAAGATGAAGGCGATCGACAGCAGGCCGATGAACAGAGTGGCCTGCACGCGGTTGAGCAGGCGCGGGAACACGCTGGACATGTCCAGGCCGGTGCCGTACAGCGAGGTGGTGCCGGTGGACATGCCGCCGATGGTGGCGATCAGGCACACCGGCAGGAAGAACCAGCTCGGCGAGATGGCCAGCAGGCCGCCGACGTAGTTGTTCGCGGCGATGTAGTCCGGCGCTTTCACGGCGACGATGGTGGCGGTGACCAGGCCGAAGAAGAACGGGATCAGCGTGGCCAGCTGCGACAGCAGCACCGCCAGCATGATGCGTTTTTTCGAGGTTTCGCGCGGGATGTAGCGGGCCCAGTCGCCGAGGAAGGCGCCGAACGACACCGGGTTGCTCATGGCCAGCAGGGTGGCGCCGATGAAGGCGGCCCAGAAGCCCGCGCTGCCCAGTTGCACGCTGCCGGCGTAGCCGGCGTCGAAGGGGCCGGCGAAGGCGAACACGCCCAGCAGGAACAGCAGGCTGGCGGCCCACACGGCGATCTTGTTGACCAGCAGCATGAAGCGGAAGCCGTAGATGCACACCACCAGCACCAGCACCGCGAACAGGCCGTAGGCCAGGCCCAGGGTGAGGTCGGTTTCCGGCAGGCCGAACAGGCGCTTGGCGCCGCCGACCAGGGCATCGCCCGAGCTCCACACCGACAGCGAGAAGAAGGCGATGGCGGTCAGCAGCGACAGGAAGGAGCCGACGATCCGCCCGTGCACGCCGAAGTGCGCACCGGAGGATACCGCGTTGTTGGTGCCGTTGATCGGCCCGAACAGGCCCATGGGCGCGAGGATCAGCGCGCCGACCAGCACGCCCAGGACGATGGCCCAGGCGCCGGCCTGGAACGACAGCCCGAAGAGCACCGGGAAGCTGCCGAGCACGGCGGTGGCGAAGGTGTTGGCGCCGCCGAAGATCATGCGGAACAGGTCGGTGGGCGTGGCGTTGCGCTCGGCGTCGGGAATCTGCTCGACGCCGAATGTCTCGATGGTGGTGATTGCGTGTTGGTTATTCTTGTTATCCATGACTTCCTCCCGGGAAAGTCCCGCCTCATGGCGCAGGCGACAGGTGCTCGTGGACGGCCAGCCAGCGGCCTTGTCGTTGTTCACGGCGGAAGACGATGGTCTCCCGTTCGTGGTTCAGGCTCTCCGTTCCCTGGATGCGCAGCCGCGTGGCGACGTCGTGGCTGAAGATCGCCACGTCCTCGCCCTGCAGGCTGACGAAGGTGTTGCTGGACTGGCAGTCGAGGACCTCGAAGCCGTCGTCACGCAACCAGCTCTCCCACACCTCGCGGTAGGCCGCGCGGGTGCGCAGCGGCTGCGGCCAGTTGTGGAAGATGAAGCTGGCGTCTTCGCTGAAGGCCGCGAAATAGGCCTCGGTGTCGGTGCGCGCGAAGGCTGCCACGAGCGCGCGGGCAGCCTCCAGCACCTGTGCTACGCAGGTGTCTTTGTGCATGTGGGTCACTCAGCGGCGCTGTACGCCCGGGAGGATGCAAAGCATTTCGTACAGCAGGTTGGCGCCGAGCAACGAGGTGTTGCCGGTGGTGTCGTAGGGCGGGGAGACTTCCACCAGGTCGCAGCCGATGATGTCCAGGCCCTGGCAGCCGCGCACGATCTCCATCGCCTGGATGGTGGTCAGGCCGCCGATTTCCGGGGTGCCGGTGCCCGGCGCCCAGGCCGGGTCGATGCCGTCGATGTCGAACGACAGGTACACCGGGCCGCCGCCGACCTTCTCGCGCACTTCGGCCATCAGCGGCGCCAGCGACTGGTGCCAGCACTCCTCGGCCTGGACCACGCGGAAGCCCTGCTTGCGGCTCCAGTTGAAGTCCTCGGCGGTGTAGCCCTGGGCGCGCAGGCCGATCTGCACCACCCGGTCGCAATCCAGCAGGCCTTCTTCCACGGCGCGGCGGAAGGTGGTGCCGTGGGCGATCTTCTCGCCGAACATGTGGTCGTTGACGTCGGCGTGGGCGTCGATGTGCACCAGGCCGACCTTGCCGTGCTTCTTGTGGATGGCGCGCAGGATCGGCAGGGTGATGGTGTGGTCGCCGCCGAGGGTCAGCGGGACGATGCCGTGGTCGAGGATCTTGTCGTAGGCCTCCTCGATGATGCGCACGGCCTCCAGCAGGTTGAAGGTGTTGATCGCCACGTCACCGATGTCGGCGATGTTCAGCGAATCGAACGGGGCGGCGCCGGTGGCCATGTTGTATGGACGGATCATCACCGACTCGGCGCGGATCTCGCGCGGCCCGAAACGGGTGCCGGAGCGCAGGGAGGTGCCGATGTCCAGGGGCACGCCGACGAAGGCGGCGTCGAGCTCGTTGAGCTGTTCGGGGGCCTGGATATGCGGCAGGCGCATCATGGTGGCGATGCCGCCGAAGCGCGGCATTTCGTTTCCGCCCAGGGGCTGGTGGAGTTTCTTGTCCATGGGTAGGCCTCACGGGAATCGCTGTTTTCGTGGAAACAGGCTTGTTGATACTGAGGCCGGATTCTGGTCATGCCCGGTAGTGGGAAGAATCGCTGGCTACAAATAATCAGTTCAGAGTTTTCTAAACTTATTTCCACGGCTAGACTGCGTTGCCCTGTCGCAGCCCCCGCGGCGCCGGCCCCGCCGTATGTGCCTTGCAGGCCGGGCGGCGACGGACGGTCTGGCCGATTGCCAGTCCAGTGACCGCTGAACTGGAGCCCCTCCACCCCGAATTGCGGAGCCCTTCATGAGCGCCAGCGCCCTGCCCGACGTCAAGCTTCTGCGGATTTTCGCCTGCGTGGTGCGCAACCAGGGCTTCGCCTCGGCGCAGCAGGAGCTGAACCTGTCGACCTCGGCCATCAGCACCTACATGAGCCAACTGGAGAACCAACTGGGCATCGTGCTCTGCCACCGTGGCCGCGGCGGCTTCGGCCTGACCAGCAAGGGCGAGCTGTTCCACCAGGAAACCCTGCGTATCCTCGGCGAACTGGAAGGCTTCGAGCGCTACGCGGCGACCTTGAAGGGCGAACTGCGCGGCACCCTCAACCTCGGCGTGCTCGACTCCACGGTGAGCGACCCGGCGCTGCCGCTGGCCGACGTCATCGGCTCGTTCAGCAGCCTGCACCCGGCGGTGCACCTGCACCTGCAGGTACAAAGCCCCTATGAACTGCAACTGGCGGTGCTGGACAACCGCCTGGACCTGGCCATCGGCTCCTTCTTCAGCCGCATGAACGGCCTGGTCTACCAGCCGCTGTATCGCGAACAGCACTGGCTGTACTGCAGCGACCGCCACCCGCTGTTCGACGGCCGGCGCATCCCCGCCGAGCTGATCACCCAGCAGCGCATGGTCGGCCGCGGCTACTGGAGCCAGGCGGAACTGGCGCGCCACGGCTTCAAGCACAGCGCGGCGACGGTGGAGAGTATGGAAGCGCAGCTGATCCTCATCCTCTCTGGCGGCTACATCGGCTACCTGCCCGAGCACTACGCGCATTCCTGGGTGGAGCAGGGCCGGCTGCGCGCGCTGTTGCCGGCCACCTTCGGCTATCAGGCGCCGTTCTCGCTGATCCTGCGCCGCGGCCGCTCCCGCGAGCCGCTGATCCAGAACTTCCGCGACCTGCTGCGCACGCAGCCGGGCAAGCCATGAGCCGCGCCCGCTGCGAACGCTGCCTGCGCCCGGCCGGCCATTGCCTGTGCGCGCTGATCCCGCGCCTGGACAACCGCACCCGCGTGCTCCTGCTGCAACACCCCAGCGAAGCCGGCCACGCCCTGAACACCGCCCGCCTGGCGGCCCTCGGCCTGGCCAACGCCGAACTGCGGGTGGGCGAGGACTTCAGCGACCTCGACCTGTCCGCCGAGGACGCCTGGCTGCTGTTCCCCGGCGAAAACGCCATCCCCCTCGCCGAACTGGCCACCCGCCCGGCCTCCCGGCCACGCCTGCTGGTGGTGCCCGACGGCACCTGGCGCAAGGCGCGCAAGCTGCTGCACCTCAACCCCAACCTGGCGGCCCTGCCGCGGGTGGTGCTGCCCGAAGGCCTGACCTCGCGCTACCGCCTGCGCAAGGCACCGGCCGAGGGCGCGCTGTCGACCATCGAGGCGGTGGTGCATGCGTTGAACGCGCTGGATGCACCGCAGTCCTTCGACGCGCTGCTGCGGCCGTTCGAGGCGCTGATCGACGGGCAGATCGCGGCGATGGGCGAGGAGACGTTCCAGCGCAATCACCAGCGCCCGTGCTGATTCTGTTCGTCTCGCCGGGGCTGTCGCTCCTTTGTAGGAGCGCGCTCTGCGCGCGAATCGCGGGCAGGGCCCGCTCCTACCGTATGGGCAGGCCCGGCTTCTCGTAGGAGCGAGCACCTCCGAATCCACCTGTAGGAGCGCGCCCTGCGCGCGATTCGCGGCCATGGGCCGCGGAAATTCCAGCGTAGGATGGTGTTGAGCGAAGCGATACCCATCGCCATGGCCGCATGGGTTTCGCCAAGGCTCAACCCATCCTACGAAGAGCGCCTCGGCTTCGCCCCTCAGGCCAACCGCTCCGCCACCAGGAAACTGTCGAAATGAATGCTCCTGGCCCCCAGCCGCAGCAGGCTGTCGCTGAACAGCTCGCTGCGCGTGGCGCCGCAGTCCCAGGTGGTTTCCCAGTCCTCACGGCTGCGCCAGTGCACGCAGCCGAGCAGGTGGCGGCCGTCTTCGCTGGCGCGCAGTTCCGCGCCCAGGTAGCCCGGCGCCTGGTGGAACAGTTCGCGCAGCTGCTCCAGGTAGCGGCCCAGGCGTTCGGCGATGTCGGGCTGTTGCGCCGGCGCCACCTCGATGTCGATCAGCAGGGCGAAATGCGTCGGGGTTCCGGTCTGGTCGGCGTCGGTGCTGCAGTAGGCGCTGGGAATGATCATGGGTGGGCTCCTGGGCTTGAAGGCAGACGCTGGCGAGGGTAAAACCTCAACTTAACTTGAGGTCAAGCCCGCCATGCCGAAAAAACACCAGGCCCTGCACGTACCCCATGAACTGAGCGTCGGCGAACTCGCCAGGCGCGCCGGTGTGGCTGTGTCCGCGCTGCATTTCTACGAGGCCAAGGGGCTGATCCACAGCACCCGCAATGCCGGCAACCAACGCCGCTACCCGCGCGACGTGCTGCGCCGGGTGGCGGTGATCAAGGTCGCGCAGCGCGTCGGCATCCCGCTGAACGAGATCGCCGAGGCCCTGGCCAGCCTGCCCAGCGGGCGTTCGCCCATGGCCGCCGACTGGGCGCGGCTTTCAGCGCGCTGGCGCGACGACCTGGATGAGCGCATCGCCAAGCTGGTGCTGCTGCGCGACCAGCTCAACGGCTGCATCGGCTGCGGCTGCCTGTCGCTGGAGACCTGCCCGCTGCGCAACCCCGGCGACCGCCTGGCGGAGCAGGGGCCGGGCGCGCACTGGGACGGTCAGCCGCCGGACAGCTCGCGGGCGTAGACCTCGCGGTCGACGTTGCCGCCGCTGAGCACCAGGCCCACCTTCAGCCCGCGCAGCGCCTCGCGCTCCTGCAGGGCGGCGGCCAGCGCCGCGGCGCCGGCGCCCTCGGCGACGTTGTGAGTGGCGGTGAACAGCAGGCGCATGGCCGCGCCGATTTCCGCATCGCTGACCTGGACGATGTGGTCGGCGCCGGCGCGGATCATCGCCACCGCGTTCGGCTCCGGCGTGGTGCAGGCCATGCCGTCGGCCAGTTGCGTGCTGGTGGCGTGGAACACCGGCTCGCCGGCGGCGAAGGACAGCGCATAGGCCGGCGCATGGCTGGAGACCACGCCGACGATGCGCGTCTTCAGGCCCAGGGCGTCGCGCGCGGCGATCATCCCGCAGATGCCCGAGCCCATGCCCACCGGCACGTAGCACACGTCCAGGCCGGGCAGGGCGCGCAGCAGCTCCAGGCTGTAGCTGGCCACGCCGGCCACCAGCCAGGGGTGGAAGGAGGGAATCAGGTGCAGGCCGTCGCGCTCGGCCAGTGCGGTGGCGTATTCGCGGGAGGCCTGGAAGTCTTCGCCGTGCTCGATCAGGTTGGCGCCCAGGGCGCGCATGGCGGCGTTCTTCTCACGGCTGTTGCCGTGGGGCACGACTATGGTCGCCGGCATGCCCAGGCGCGCCGCGGCGAAGGCGATGGACTGGCCGTGGTTGCCGCGGGTGGCGCTGATCACCCCGGCCGGGCAGGGCGCCTGGGCCGCCAGGTGGTGGAAGTAGACCAGCCCGCCACGCAGCTTGAAGGCGCCCACCGGCGAGTGGTTCTCGTGCTTGACCCAGGTTTCGCAGCCCAGGGCCTCCACCAGCAGGGGCCAGCGGATCTGCGGGGTGGGCGGCAGGCTGCGGTGGACGATGGCGGCAGCGGCTTCGAGGGCGGGCAGGCTGAGCGGCATGGAGGTTCTCCTATGGGGAACGGGCAGTCTAGGACGCTGCGCCGGGAATGCGACAGGTACAGCTGGGAAGAGGATTTTCGCAGGTCGCCAGTAGCGCTTCCGAGCGCCTGCGCCCGGGTGTGCCGCCGGACCGGTACAGTTGTATCGCCGAACTGTTCCTGTCGAGCGCCACCGACGCTGGCTTAGCATGGCTGACCGCACACGCGAAGGGCTGTCCTCCATGCACGTTTCCTCCGGCCGCTGGCAATTCGGCCTGTTCCTCTCCCTGGTCACCGCCGTGCTCTGGGGCATCCTGCCGATCAAGCTGAAGGAAGTCCTGAAGGTGATGGACCCGGTGACCGTCACCTGGTTTCGCCTGGTGGTGGCCGGTGGCGTGCTGTTCGTCTGGCTGGCCGTGCGCGGCCAGCTGCCGCGCTTCCGCCCGCTGGGCCGGCGTGGCGGCGGCCTGGTGCTGCTGGCGGTGCTGGGGCTGACCGGCAACTATGTGTTCTACCTGGTCGGCCTGCGCATGCTCACCCCGGGCACCACCCAGCTGGTGATCCAGATCGCGCCCATCCTGCTGCTGCTCGGCAGCCTGTTCGTCTTCAAGGAGAGCTTCAGCCTCGGCCAGGGGCTGGGCCTGCTGGTGCTGCTGGGCGGCTTCGCGCTGTTCTTCAACCAGCGTCTCGGGGAACTGTTCGGCTCGCTGGGCGACTACACCCTGGGCGTGCTCATCGTCCTGCTGGCGGCTTTCGTCTGGACCTTCTACGGCCTGGCGCAGAAGCAGTTGCTCACGCAGTGGAACTCGCTGCAGGTGATGATGGTGATCTACCTGGGCTGCGCGCTGCTGCTCAGCCCCTGGGCGCATCCGCAGCAGGCGCTGCTGCTCGATGGCGTGCAGGCCTGGCTGCTGCTGGCCTGCTGCCTGAACACCCTGGTGGCCTACGGCGCCTTCGCCGAGGCCCTGGCCCACTGGGAAGCCTCGCGGGTCAGCGCGACCCTGGCGCTGACGCCCCTGGTGACCATCGCCTCGGTGGCCGTGGCGGCCAGCCTGTGGCCCGGGCACCTGCAGCCGGAAAGCCTCGACGGCCTGGCCTACCTGGGAGCGCTGCTGGTGGTGTCGGGTTCGGCGCTGACCGCGCTGGCGCCGTCGCTGCTGCGCAGCTACCGGGCGCGGCGGGCGAGGGCGGCACTGTCGTCCTGAGCCGTCCCTTTAATTTCGCGAATGATAGGCGCGGATGAAGCCGGTGCGGGGACGTTATCGTGAATGCGGGAAGGGCGATCGGCGGGGCCGTGGATCAGGGCACCCTCCTCTCCCTGAAGGGAGAGGGGACCGTTCGGCGTGCGCGGGTGTTTCGGCGTTAGCCGGCAACTGCGGGATCCCCAACTGACTCCATCTCCCTTCTCGGCACGGGCTAGCCCCCTCTCCCTCCGGGAGAGGGCTGGGGGTGAGGGGAAAGCCCGAGCGCCGATGTCATTCCCTGTAGGAGCGCGCCCTGCGCGCGAATCGCGGGCAGGGCCCGCACTACAAGTGCATGGCTTCATGGAGCGTGTGGGGGAACGGAATCGAGCGAGCAGGCCTGCGGCCCCCTCACCCTAACCCTCTCCCGGAGGGAGAGGGGACCGTTCGGCGTGCGTTGGTGCTTCGGCGTTAGCCGGCTGGCACAGGGATTGCCGGCTGAAGCCAGGCCTTCTCTCGGCACGGGCCAGCCCCCTCTCCCTCCGGGAGAGGGCTGGGGTGAGGGGAAAGCCCGAGCGCCGATGTCATTCCCTGTAGGAGCGCGCCCTGCGCGCGAATCGCGGGCAGGGCCCGCTTCTACAAGTGCATGGCTTCATGGAGCGTGTGGGGGAACGGAATCGAGCGAGCAGGCCCCCTCACCCTAACCCTCTCCCGGAGGGAGAGGGGACCGTTCGGAGTGCGTTGGTGCTTCGGCGTTAGCCGGCTGGCACAGGGATTGCCGGCTGAAACCAGGCCTCCTCTCGGCACGGACTAGCCCCCTCTCCCTCCGGGAGAGGGCTGGGGTGAGGGGAAAGCCCGCGCGCCGACGTCATTCCCCTGAACGAGCGGACCCCATCCGCGAATCACTCAACGCCCGCGAATCACCCGCCAGGCCAGGGCGCCGAGCACCCCGCCGGCCAGCGGCGCGACCCAGAATGCCCACAGCTGCTGCAGCGCCCAGGGATCGGTGAAGGGCGCTACGCCCAGGCTGCGCGCCGGGTTCACCGAGGTGTTGCTGACCGGGATGCTGACCAGGTGGATCAGCGCCAGGGCCAGGCCGATGGCCAGCGGCGCGAAGCCGGCGGGGGCGTCGCGGTCGGTGGCGCCCATGATGATGAACAGGAAGACCGCGCTCATCAGCACTTCGCACAGCAGCACCGCCTGCAGGCTGTAGCCGCCCGGCGAGTGCTCGGCGTAGCCGTTGGCGGCGAAGCCTTTCAGCGGGTCGAAGCCGGCGGCGCCGCTGGCGATGCAGTAGAGCGCGGCGCCGGCGAGCAGGCCGCCGGCTACCTGGGCCAGCACGTAGGGCAGCAAGTGCTGGGCGGGGAAGCGTCCGCCGACGCACAGCCCCAGGCTCACCGCCGGGTTGAAGTGGCCGCCGGAGATCGGCCCCACGGCGTAGGCCATGGTCACCACGGTCAGGCCGAAGGCCAGCGACACGCCGAGCAGGCCGATGCCGACATTGCCGAATTGCGCGGCCAGCACGGCGCTGCCGCAGCCGCCGAAGACCAGCCAGAACGTGCCGAGCAGTTCGGCTCCCAGTTTGCGGAACATGTTTCCTCCCTAGACAGGCAATGCGCCGCCAGGAATGGCGGCAAGGGCCGGGATGCTAGGCGAGGAGGGCGGGAGGGGGCTTTAGGGAACGTCTGGAAAAGCCCCGGCTCCCGGAGATGGGATGCTGGGCGGGCCGTCGGCCCGCCCGGTGCTCACACCTGCGAACCCAGCGACTCGGCGCGCTTGAGCCAGGCCTGGCGCTGTTCCTCGCTGGCGCCGCGCATGGGGCTGAACTCTTCCAGGTGGCGCGTGGCGATGCCGCACGGGCCGAGGATGCAGCGCACCATCTGGCGGTGCGCCGGGGCGCCCTGGCGCAGGCGGTAGCGCCAGTGCGTCTGGTCGTGGGTCACCAGCAGGTCGGCGCTGCGCCCGCCCAGCAGCGGTTCCCACTCGCGGTCCTGCGGGGTGCGGTAGCGGAAGGCGAAGCCGGGCAGGAACACCCGGTCGAAGAAGCCCTGCAGCAGCGCCGGCAGGCCGCCCCACCAGATCGGGTAGACGAACGCCAGGTGCTGCGCCCAGTGCACCTGGCGCTGGGCTTCGAGCAGGTCCGGCTCCAGGTCCTGGCTGCGTTCGTAGCCGCCGCGCAGCACCGGGTCGAAGCGCAGTTCGCCGAGCTTGAGGGTGCGCACCACGTGGTCCCGGCTGCGCGCGCCGTGCTGGTAGGCGTCGGCCAGGGCGTGGCAGAAGCCGTCGGCCTTGGGCGTGCCGAGGATCACCAGGATGCGCTTGCCGTCGCCCTCCAGGGGCGTGGCGCCGGATTTGCCGGATTCAACCATGCTGCCCGGCCTCCAGCATGTCCTGCGGGCGGACCCATTCGTCGAACTGCTGGTCCGTCAGGTAGCCCAGCTCCAGCGCCGCCTCGCGCAGCGAGGTGCCTTCCTTGTAGGCCTTCTTGGCGATCTCCGCGGCCTTGTCGTAGCCGATGTGGGTGTTCAGCGCGGTGACCAGCATCAGGCCGCGCTCCAGGTGCTCGGCCATGCGCTCGGCATCCGGCTGCAGGCCGGCGATGCAGTGGCTGTTGAAGTTGCGGCAGCCATCGGCCAGCAGGCGGATGGACTCCAGCAGGTTGTGGATGATCACCGGCTTGAACACGTTCAGCTGCAGGTGGCCCTGGCTGGCGGCGAAGCTCAGGGCGGCGTCGTTGCCCATGACCTGGCAGGCCAGCATCGACAGCGCCTCGCACTGCGTCGGGTTGACCTTGCCGGGCATGATCGAGCTGCCCGGCTCGTTGGCCGGCAGGCGCACCTCGGCGATGCCCGCGCGCGGGCCGGAGCCGAGCAGGCGCAGGTCGTTGGCGATCTTCATCAGCGCCACGGCGAGGGTCTTCAGGGCGCCGGAGAGCGTCACCAGCGGCTCGTGGCCGGCGAGGGCGGCGAACTTGTTCGGCGCCGAGACGAAGGGCAGGCCGGTGAGGCCGGCCAGCTCGGCGGCGATGTCCTCGGCGAAGCCCGCCGGGGCGTTCAGCCCGGTGCCCACCGCGGTGCCGCCCTGGGCCAGCTCGTAGACCGCCGGCAGCGCGGCGCGGATGGCGCGCTCGGCGTAGTCGAGCTGGGCGACGAAGGCCGATAGCTCCTGGCCGAAGGTGATGGGCGTGGCGTCCATCAGGTGGGTGCGTCCGGTCTTCACCAGGTCGGCGTGACGCGCCGACTGCGCGGCGATGCCGCCGACCAGCTCGGCGATGGCCGGCAGCAGCTCCTGGTGCACGGCCCGGGCGGCGGCCAGGTGCATGGCGGTGGGGAAGCTGTCGTTGGAACTCTGCGCGCGGTTGACGTGGTCGTTGGGGTGCACCGGCGCCTTGCCGCCACGGGCGTTGCCGGCCAGCTCGTTGGCGCGGCCGGCGATCACCTCGTTGACGTTCATGTTGCTCTGGGTGCCGCTGCCGGTCTGCCAGACCACCAGGGGGAACTGGTCGTCGTGCTGGCCGGCGAGGATCTCGTCGGCGGCCTGCTCGATCAGCTGGCCGATCTCCGCCGGCAGCTCGCCCAGGCGCACGTTGATGCGCGCGGCGGCCTTCTTGACCAGCGTCAGGCCGTAGACCACGGCCAGCGGCATGCGCTGCCCGCCGATGGCGAAGTTCTCCAGCGAGCGCTGCGTCTGCGCGCCCCAGTAGGCCTGCTCGTCGACCTCGATGGGCCCCAGGCTGTCGGTTTCGGTCCGTTTCATGAAGGCGTCCTCCCGGAATGATCTGAGGGAGTTTAGGCCTTGTGCCGGCTTTCGGGTTCCGCGCTGCGTCAATGGCGCCTATGGCTTGTCGGCGGGCCTACCAGCGCGCGTGGGTGGCGCCTATCCAGCCCAGGGCGCGCTTGACCGGCACCTGCTCGCCGGCGGCGCTGCGCAGGAAGCCGTCGTAGTGGCCGAACCACTGGCTGGTGTGGGCATAGAGCAGGCCCAGGCGCGGCGAGGCCTCGTGCAGCTTGAGCGGGGTGAAGGCAAGGTCCACGCGCTGGTCGGCGGTGCTCAGGCGCCAGGGGGCGAGCGGGTCGTTGGGCGCCTGGCGGATGTCCACCTCGCCGCGCAGGCGCTGCAGCTCGCCGCCGAACCACAGGGCGTTTTCCTTGTGCTCGCTGTGGTCGGTCCAGCCCGAGCCGAAGTTGCCGGCGATGCCGCCGGGCGCGGCGAAGGCAGCGCGCGTCCAGAAGCTGCGGAAGGGCCACACGCCACGGCCGAAGTCCAGCGCGGCGAAACTCTGCCCGGCCTGGGCCTGGTAGGTTTCCTCGCCCAGTTGCAGGGCGCCGGTGAAGGGCAGGCCCATCTGCCGGCTGCAGGCGTGGAAGTGGTTGCCGCCCATGGGCACCACCAGGTTGACCGAGTCCAGGTGCGCCGGGCGCTGCACGTCCAGCGCCAGGGACAGCGGCAGGCCGCCCAGGTCGCCGGCGTCGGCATGGATGCGCAGGCGCGCGCCCTGGTCGTCGAAGCCCAGGTTGAGGCGTTCGTGGCGGAAGGCGTGGCTCTGGTTGGGGTGGTCGGGCAGCTCGCAGCACAGGCCCAGCGGGCAGATCTGGGTGCGGGAATAGGCCTTGCCGGTGTTCAGGTCGAGGAAGTAGAGGGCGCCGTAGCCGAGGTAGTCGAGGTCGGCGATGGTCAGCGAGAGCATCCAGCCCGGGCTGATCAGGCACCAGTGGTTCCAGCGCTTGCGCCGGCCGCGCTGGCCGGGCAGGGCGCAATCCAGCAGCGGCCGCGACGACCAGCCGATGGCGCCCGGGTCCAGGTGGCCTCGCGCATCGCACAACATCGGTAGGACAGGAGGCAGCGTGAGGCGGGCCTGGGAGGTCATCGAACACATCCATGTGACAATCTGACCCAGCATGCCGATTCGCCGCTGACAGAACAAGGGTAGGCAGTAACTTTCAGCCATTTCTGCCACTGGGCTGGCATAAACGCCGTTGCTCGGCTCCCGCTTGAGGGCTTTCAGAACTTAGGCGCAGAATGGCGGGTCCCAAGGGACACACCAGACAGACTCAAGGACTGCCCATGACCGCCCTTCGCAAGATTTGCACCGCTGCACTCCTCGTTGGTTTCAGCTCCATGGCCCTGGCCGATTCCGCCGCCGAGGCCGAGAAATTCCTCAAGCAGGTCCACGCCGACAAGCTCACGGTGCCGGTCTACGCCCAGGTGCAGCAGATGTTCGCTCAGCACTTCGCCCAGGCGAAGGCGCCGGACAGCAAGAAGGCGGTGCTCGACCGCTACCAGGCCAAGGCCAACGCCGAGCTGGACCGCGCGGTGGGCTGGGAGAAGATCAAGCCGGAGCTGGTCAAGCTCTATTCGGACAACTTCACCGAGTCCGAGCTCAAGCAGTTGAACGACTTCTACGCCTCGCCCCTGGGCCAGAAAGTGCTGCAGAAGATGCCGCGCCTGACCGCGCAGTCCGCCCAGCTGACCCAGGCCAAGCTGCAGACCGCGGTCGACCCGGTGAACAAGCTGCTGGCCGACATGGACAAGGAACTGGGCGTGAAGGCCCCGGCGAAGAAATGACGGAAACAGCGACATGAGCATGCAGGAACGTATCCAGTCCGCCCTGGCAGCCGGCCTCGAACCGCAGCACCTGCAGGTGCTGGACGAGAGCTACATGCACAGCCGCGGCCAGGAAACGCACTACAAGGCCGTGATCGTCAGCCCGGTGTTCGCCGGGCTGAATTCGGTCAAGCGGCACCAGAAGGTCTACGCCACCCTCGGCGAGCTGATGGGCCAGTTCCACGCCCTCGCGCTGCACACCTACACCCCCGAGGAATGGGCCGGGCAGGGCGCCGCGCCCGACTCGCCGACCTGCCGCGGCGGCAGCAAGCACGACCACTGACGCTGCCCGGTCGTTGCGGTAGAATGCGCCAACGCCGGCAACCGATGCCGGCGTTGTCTTTTCTGACCCGGTCCGCCCTTTACGCGGGCGACCACTGGAGGATGTACCCCATGACCCGCTCCATCGTCGTGGCGGCGCTGTACAAGTTCGTTTCCCTGCCGGACTACGTCGCGCTGCGCGAACCTCTGCTGCAGACCCTGCTGGACAACGGCATCAAGGGCACCCTGCTGCTCGCCGAGGAAGGCATCAACGGCACCGTGTCCGGCACCCGCGAGAGCATCGACGCGTTGCTCGCCTGGCTGCGCCGGGACCCGCGCCTGGCCGACGTCGACCACAAGGAATCCTACTGCGACGAGCAGCCGTTCTACCGCACCAAGGTCAAGCTGAAGAAAGAGATCGTCACCCTGGGCGTGCCCGGCGTCGATCCCAACCGCCGCGTCGGCACCTACGTCGAGCCGCAGGACTGGAACGCGCTGATCAGCGACCCCGAGGTGCTGCTGATCGACACCCGCAACGATTACGAAGTGGCCATCGGCACCTTCGAAGGCGCCGTCGATCCCAGGACCAAGTCGTTCCGCGAGTTCCCCGAATACGTCAAGGCCCACTACGACCCGGCCAAACACAAGAAGGTCGCCATGTTCTGCACCGGCGGCATCCGCTGCGAGAAGGCCTCCAGCTACATGCTCGGCGAGGGCTTCGAAGAGGTCTTCCACCTCAAGGGCGGCATCCTCAAGTACCTGGAGGAAGTGCCCGAGGAACAGAGCCTGTGGCGCGGCGACTGCTTCGTGTTCGACAACCGGGTGACCGTGCGCCACGACCTCACCGAGGGCGACTACGACCAGTGCCACGCCTGCCGCAACCCGATCTCCGTCGAGGACCGCGCCAGCGAGCACTACGCCCCGGGCATCAGCTGCCCGCACTGCTGGGACACGCTGAGCGAGAAGACCCGCGCCAGCGCCCGCGAGCGGCAGAAGCAGATCGAACTGGCGAAGCTGCGCAACCAGCCCCACCCCATCGGCCGCGACCCGCGGCAGGCCGTCCTGGAGGACTGATCCTTGGCCAACGCCCGCCTGCTCTACGTGATGGATCCCATGTGCTACTGGTGCTGGGGTTTCGCCCCGGTGGCCCAGGCGCTGATCGAGCAGGCGGGCGCCGCCGGCGTACCGCTGGCGCTGGTCATGGGCGGGCTGCGCACCGGCCATGGCGCGGCGCTGGAGCCGACCACCCGGCGCTACATCCTCGAGCACTGGCAGGCGGTGCAGCAGGCCACCGGCCAGCCGTTCCGCTTCGAGGGCGCGCTGCCCGAAGGCTTCGTCTACGACACCGAGCCGGCCTGCCGCGCGGTGGTCGCCGCCCGGCGCCTGGACGAGGAGGCCGCCTGGGCGCTGGTCAAGGCCATCCAGCAGGCCTTCTACGTCGAGGGACGCGACGTCACCGAGGCCGCGACCCTGGCGCAGCTGGCCGAAAGCGTCGGCCTGCCGCGCATCGAGTTCGCCGAGCTGTTCGACAGCCAGGAAAACCACCTGGCGACCCAGGCCGACTTCTCCTGGGCCCGCGACCTGGGCATCGCCGGCTTCCCCACCCTGCTGGCCGAGCGCAATGGCCAGCTGGCCCTGCTGACCAATGGCTACCAGCCGCTGGAAGAGCTGGCGCCGATGCTCGAACGCTGGCTGGAGCGCGGCCGCCAGGGCTGATTCCTGTTGCGTTGTTGGTGGTGGTGATGGGTATCGCTTCGCTCAACACCATCCTACGTCGGTGTTCCTCCTGTCATGCCGACGCCACTGTCTTGCCGCCCGCGCCGAGGCGCTTTTCGTAGGATGGGTTGAGCTTGCGAAACCCATCGCCATGGCGATGGGTATCGCTTCGTGTCAACCCACCCTACGGGCATGGTGTTTGCCGGCGGATGTAGGAGCGAGCTTGCTCGCGAACGGCGCTCCCCGGCGGCCGGCGTGGCCTGATCGCTCGACGTCATCCTGAATCCGCATCGCTGCGCTTCGCGTTCGCGAACGGAATTGCCCTGCGGCACCGACACGTCCACCACCGACGAAGTGCGCCACTGTCGCCCATCGGCTGACCGGAGGCCCTGGCGCAGGGGTTGGCAGCGGCGCAGGCGACGGCCGGCGGCATATTGTCGGACAATTTTGAGATTTTCCTCGGCCCAGGCCCTGTACCCCCGCCTTGTGGAATGGCTACCATGCGCTAAGAGTAAGGAGGGGCCGTTGCGCTCCAGTCCGGCTACGGCGGGCTGCCGCAGCGGTAAGGACACGAAAGGAATCCGACAATATCCATGGGTGCTACTGGGCAGAGCCGTATTCGCCATGACTCCCGGCTGTGGAAGCTGGTATGGCCGTTCATCGCCGTGGTCCTGCTGCAGGGATTGCTTGGCGTAGGCAGCCTTTACCTGATTTCGGGAGTGCGCGCCTACGTCGGCGGCGAGAGCCTCTGGTCCAAGGGCCAGAAGGACGCCATCCACTACCTGCAGCGCTACGGCGAGACGCGCGACGCCGACGACTACCGGCGCTACCAGGAAGCCATCGCCATCCCCCTCGGCGACCGCCTGCTGCGCACCGCCCTGGACAGCCCGCAGCCGGACTACGAACTGGCGCGCAAAGGCATCCTCGCCGGCGGCAACCATCCCGACGACGTCGGCGCCATCATCACCCTCTACCGCTATTTCCACGACTTCAGCTACTTCAACGAGGCGGTGCGCTACTGGAAGGAGGGCGACCGCTACCTCGACCAGCTCCAGGCCATCGCCGAAGAGATGCACCAGCGCATCCAGACCGGCCAGGTCGGCCCCGGCGACATCAGCTACTGGGACCAGCGCATCCAGGCCATCAACGAAGGCGTGACCCCCGCCTCCATGGCCTTCAGCGCTGCGCTCGCCCAGGGTTCGCGCTCGGTGATGCGCCTGCTGCTGGCGGCCAACATCGTCAGCGGCCTGGCCCTGATCCTCCTGGCGGCCTGGCGCACGCGCAACCTGCTGCTGGCCCAGCGCGCCTTCCAGAGCGCGCTGGACAGCGAGCGCGAGAAGGCCCAGACGACCCTGGCGGCGATCGGCGACGCGGTCATCACCATCGACGAGAACGCCCACATCGCCTACCTCAACCCGGCCGCCGAACGCATGATCGGCTGGGACAGCGAGATGGCCGTGGGGCTGCCGCTGAAGTCGCTGCTGCGCATGCTCGACGAGACCTCCGAGGAAGAGGACCTGGCCCTGGTCGGGCAGGTGCTGCGCGGCGAGGTGGAGGCCGGCAGCGAGATCAGCAAGCTGCTGCAGCGCCTGGACGGCAGCGGCGTGGTGGTGACCCTGGTGGGCACGCCGATCCGCGTCGGCGGGCGCATCGTCGGCGCGGCGCTGGTGCTGCACGACATGACCCGCGAGCGGCAGTACATGGAAAGCCTGTCCTGGCAGGCCACCCACGATTCCCTGACCGGCCTGAGCAACCGCCGCGAGTTCGAGTACCGCCTGGAGCAGGCGCTGGAGCGCTCGGCGCAGCGCAACGACCGCCACAGCCTGATGTACCTCGACCTGGACCAGTTCAAGCTGGTCAACGACACCTGCGGGCACGCCGCCGGCGACGAGTTGCTGCGCCAGGCCTGCAGCGTCCTCGAAAGCTGTCTGCGCGAGGGCGACACCCTGGCGCGCCTGGGCGGCGACGAGTTCGGCGTGCTGCTGGAGAACTGCCCGCCGGAGGTCGCCGAGCAGATCGCCGAGAACCTCCGCCAGGGCGTCGAGAACCTGCACTTCGTCTGGGACCGGCGGCCCTTCAACATCACCGTCAGCATCGGCGTGGTGCACGTCACGGCCATGCTGGTGTCGGTGGAGGAGGCCCTGCGCTGCGCCGACATGGCCTGCTACCTGGCCAAGGAGAAGGGCCGCAACCGCGCCCAGGTGTTCAGCCCGGACGACAGCGAGCTGTCCATGCGCTTCGGCGAGATGGCCTGGGTCCAGCGCATCCGCCAGGCCCTGGACGAGGACCGCTTCCGCCTGTTCGCCCAGCGCATCCGCGCGGTCGACCCGCAGGCCGAGGAGGGCCTGCACGTCGAACTGCTGCTGCGCGTGCTGGACGAGAACGGCCGCCTGGTGCCGCCCAACGACTTCATCCCGGCCGCCGAGCGCTACGGCCTGATGCCGCTGATCGACCGCTGGGTGGCCAACCGCGCCTTCGAGATCCTCGCCGAACGCCGCGAGGCCGGCTGCGAGCCGATCGCCACCTGCGCCATCAACCTGTCCGGGGCGACCATCGGCGACGCCAGCTTCATCCAGATGCTCCGCGAACTGCAGCCGGCCTACGGCCTGGCGCCGGAGAACATCTGCTTCGAGGTCACCGAGACCAGCGCCATCGCCAACCTGGTCAGCGCCACCCAGTTCATCCACGAACTCAAGGCCATGGGCTACCGCTTCTCCCTCGACGACTTCTGCGCCGGCATGTCGTCCTTCGTCTACCTCAAGCACCTGCCGGTGGACTACCTGAAGATCGATGGCAGCTTCATCAAGGACATGCTCGACGACCCCATCGACCGCGCCATGGTCCAGGTGATCAACCAGATCGGCCACGTCATGGGCAAGCGCACGGTGGCGGAGTTCGTCGAATCGGAGGAAATCCTCGAGGCGCTGCGGGAAATCGGTATCGATTATGCTCAGGGTTACGCCGTGGGCCGCCCGCTGCCGTTCAACCGTCACTATTCCGGGCAGGCGGAGCCGGCCCTGGTGGAGCCGGACACCACCTCCGGACGGTGACAGCCGGCGGCCCGTCATCTAGTCTGGCGGTCGATTTCGTCGACGCACAAGGATGGGCCAGCATGAACGAAGCATTTCTCCGCGTCGGGTCGCTGAAGGACCTGACCAGCTACCCGCAGTGGGCACAGGACCTGGTGGCCGCCTGCGAAGGCGCCCGCCGCGCGGTCTCCGGGCACGAGTTCTACCGCCGCCTGCGCGACGGTCAGATTGGCGCCGCAACCATGCGCACCTACCTCATCGGCGGTTGGCCGGTGGTCGAGCAGTTCCCCCTGTACATGTCGCAGAACCTGCTGAAGACGCGCTTCGGCCGATCCCCCGGCGAGGACATGGCGCGGCGCTGGCTGATGCGCAACATCCGCGTCGAGCTGAACCACGCCGACCACTGGCTGCGCTGGGCCGAGGCCTATGGCGTGGGCCTGGCGGCGCTGCGTGCGCAGGAGGTGCCCGAGGCGCTGCACGCCCTCGGCCACTGGTGCTGGCACAGCAGCGCCTCGGACGACCTGGCGGTGGCCATGGCGGCCACCAACTACGCGGTGGAGGGCGTGACCGGCGACTGGTCGGCGCTGGTCTGCTCCAGCGACGCCTACGAGCAGACGCTGCCGGCGGAACTGCGCAAGAGCGCGATGAAGTGGCTGCGCCTGCACGCCCATTACGACGACGACCACCCCTGGGAAGCCCTGGAGATCATCTGCACCCTGTGCGGCCAGGAAATCGCCCCCGGGCGCTGGGACGAACTACGCGCGGCCATCTGCAAGAGCTTCCGCTATATGGAACTGTTCCTCGACCACTGCCTGGCCCGGGAACTGGCCGGCACCACGCGCCGCCCGCAGGTGCGTGTGGCCGGCTGAAGCCCCGCCTCGGGGGCGTTTGGCGGGGTAGAGACAGGCGTAGAGGCAGGCGGATTGCGCCGCCCATGGGAATGGTGCGGGTGGGGCGGCGTAGCGGATCTCATCCGCGAATCGCGCCGGAGGTTCCGGCTAATCGCGGACAAGGTCCGCTCCTACGGGAGAGGAATACCGTGCCTCCCGGCAACCTGTAGGAGATTCTATGTCAATGACGGCTTATCCCCGGGGTTGGTAGGTCGTCTGTGTCTGCATCAGGGCAAAGGCGATTCTGGCGAGTTTGCGGGCCAGGACGGTCAAGGCCTCGGTTGTCTT
>Ga0182743_1000883_pt1 | contig 32821 bp, 31 predicted proteins | sample eDN3rd30CKraftOP_FD_128522 | JGI IMG/M metagenome (GOLD analysis project Ga0182743, IMG submission 128522) | Enriched Organic Plus compost microbial communities from Emeryville, California, USA - eDNA 3rd pass 30_C Kraft OP (version 2) (version 2) ... | reverse complement strand
GGTTGGTGCCGGCTCGGCGGCTCCATACAATGAATCGATGCTTTCCGAGCGACAGCAACTGATCCTCGACCTCGTGGTCGACACGTACCGGGAGACCGGTCGCCCGGTGGGCTCCAAGGCGATCGTCGAGGGTGCCGGGCTCCAGTGGGGGGCGTCCACGGTGCGGGCGGAACTCGCGGCGCTCGAAGCCGGCGGCTACCTGACGCATCCCCACACCTCGGCCGGGCGCGTACCGACCGACCTCGGCTACCGGCAGTACGTGGAATCCCTGAAGTCGCGCGCGATGACCGCACCGGCACCTTCGTCCGTCCTCGACCTCAGCGACCTGCGCCGCGAGGTCGACCAGGCCATGCAGGATGCGACGGCGGCCCTCGCGCAGATGACGGACCTCCTCGCCCTGGTCGTCGCCCCGCCGCTCGGGACCGCGAAGATCCACCGTGTCGAGGCGCTGCTGCTCCAGCCGGAGGTCGTGATGGTGATCGTGATCACCTCGACCGGTGACGTCACCCGACGGACGTTCACGTTCATGTCCCCGGTCGACCCGGGCCTCGTCGAGTGGAGCTCCAGCTACCTCAACGAGTCCCTGGCCGGGATCGACCTCGGCTCCCGGCGAATCGCCACCAAACTTTCCGACCCCGACCTCGGCCCGGTCGAAGCGGACTTCATCCAGCAGCTCGCCCCGGCCCTGCTCGACCTCGAGCAGAGCGCGGAGGGGACGCTCTACCTGGACGGCGCGTCGCGCCTGCTCGACCGGCGCCGGGCCGCCGACCTGCCGCGAATCGACCGCCTGATGAACACCCTCGAGGAAAAGGCCACCGTGCTCCGCATGATGCGGTCGGCCATCGACGAGCGCTCGGTCTACCTGTGGATCGGGGAGGAGAATCCGCAGCCCGAGCTCCAGGACGTGACGGTGATCGGGGCGAACTATGGTCTCGGGTACCGCAACCTCGGCTCGGTCGGGGTGGTGGGCCCGACCCGGATGGACTACGAGCGGGCGATCGCCAGCGTCAGCGAAGCCTCGCGCGAGCTGTCCAGGTACTTTGAGTTCGTCTACGACGCATGAGTGAGAAACGCGACTACTACGAGGTCCTGGGCGTAAGCCGCGGGGCGACGGAGAAGGAGATCAAGAAGGCCTTCCGCGTGGTGGCCCGTGAGCTCCACCCGGACGTGAACGACCACGATCCGGACGCGGAAGAGAAGTTCAAGGAGGCCGCCGAGGCCTACGAGGTCCTTTCCGACTCCGAGCGGCGCCAGACCTACGACCGTTACGGCCACGACGGGCTCAGGTCCGGCGGATACCAGTCGCAGGCCCAGGGGTTCGCTTCGATCGACGACCTCTTCAGCGCCTTCTTCGGCGGCAGCGGCTTCGGCGGGTCCCGGGGGCCGGCTCCGGGTGCCGACATCGCCGTCCAGGTCGAAATCGAACTGGAGGACGTGCTCGAGGGCACGACCAGGGAGGTCGAGTACGAGGCCGTGGCCAACTGCGATCACTGCCGCGGAAACGGGGCCGAGCCCGGCACGCCGATCCGGACCTGCGAGCGGTGTCATGGCACCGGGGAGCTACGGACCGTGGCCAACACCGCGTTCGGCCAGATGGTCCGGTCGACCCCCTGCGACCGTTGCCACGGCGACGGCAGGGTCGCCGAGGAACCTTGCAAGGTCTGTTCGGGGCTCGGACGCCGACACATGGAACAGAAGCGCCTGATCGACATCCCGGCGGGAATCGAGTCGGGGCAGCGCATCCGCATCTCGGGTTCCGGCCACGCCGGTGAGCCGGGGGCGGCCCCGGGAGACCTCTACGTGGAGGTACTCGTCGCCGAGAAGGAAGGCGTCGTCCGGGATGGCCAGGACCTGATCACGGTGGTGCCGGTCGACGCGACCGCGGCGATGGTCGGCGACCGGATCGAGGTCGAGACCCTCGACGGGCCCGAGGAGGTCGAACTCGACCCCGGTACGCAGCCCGGAGCCGAGACCCGCCTGAAGGGCAAGGGGCTGCCGAAACTCGGTGGCTCGCGCCGCCGCGGCGACCACCGCTTCGTCTTCAACGTCGTCATCCCGAAGAACCTCTCGGACGAGCAGAAACGCCTGGCGCGCGAGCTCGACGACTCGCTCACCGACGAGAACCGCGGGCCCGGCGGTTCCGGGATCTTCACGCGCATGCGCAGGGCGTTCGGTTGATCCGCCTCGCCGTCCGGTGTCAACCGGAACAGGCCGAGCTGGTGCTGGCCGAGCTGACGGTGCTCGCCCCGAACGGGGTGGAGGAGGTGGCCGGGGACGGTTTCGTGGAGTTCGCCATCTACGGCGCCGAGGGTGAGCTGCCCGACCTCGGCGAGGAAGAGGCCGTGATCGGGGGAGGCACCGTGGAGGTGTCCGCCAGCGAAGTCGCCGACGACTGGGCCGACCGGTGGCGTTCCTTTCACAAGCCTCTCCTGGTGGGCGATCCGGACCTCGGACCTGCGGTCTGGATCCGGCCGCCGTGGGAGCCCGCGCGGCCCGAGCTCGCGGAGGTGGTCGTCGATCCGGGGCAGGCCTTCGGCACCGGGGCCCATCCCACGACCCGGCTCTGCGTCGAGGCCCTGATCGAGATCGCCCGGGGGGGCGGACGTCTCGGAGCGCTCACCGACCTCGGGTGCGGCTCCGGCGTGCTCGCGATCGCGGCCGGCAAGCTGGGCTGGGAACCGCTCGAGGGCTGCGACAACGAGGTCGCCGCCGTCGAGGCGGCCCGCGAGAACGCGAAGGTGAACGGGATCGAAGCGAGGTTCGAAAGGGTCGACCTGAAGCAGGGGCTGCCCCGGCTCGCCCCGACCACGGTCGCAAACCTCACCGCACCGCTCCTGGAAGCGGTCGCCACCGGGCTCACGCCCGACAACCTGCCCGACACCCTGATCTGTTCCGGGCTGCTCGCCACCGAATACGACCGGGTCCTCGCCGCATTCGAACCGCACGGCATGGTCGAAACCGGTCGTGGCGTGATGGGAGACTGGGGCTCTCTCGTCTTCGCCCGGGAGGACGCCCCTTGAGCCGGTCCGACCTGCCGATCGGAGTCTTCGATTCCGGTGTCGGCGGCCTCACGGTCCTCCACGAGTGTCTCGTCTCGCTCCCCGCCGAGGACTTCGTGTACCTCGGCGACAGCGGTCACTTCCCCTACGGCACCAAGTCGGCCGAGGACCTCCGCCAACGGGCCGCGGCGATAGCCCGTGAGCTGATCGGGCGTGGCGTGAAGATGCTGGTCATCGCCTGCAACTCGGCCACGGCCGCGGCGGGCGACGAGATCCGCGCCCTGGGCGAGGAGTCCGGGGTCCCGGTGGTCACCGTGGTCGGCCCCGAGGCAGAGATCGCCGCCTCGATCAGCGGCAACGGCAGGGTCGGGGTCCTGGCGACGCCCGCCACCGTACGGAGTGGCGCCTACCGCCGCGCCCTCGATTCGCTGGGACGGCCGCTCACCGTCACGGAGGTGGCCGCCCCCGACCTCGCCCCGATCATCCAGGACGGCCCCACCTTCGACGAGGGGGTGGTCGACACGGTCCGCGGCTACTGCCGCCCTCTTCGCGAGGCGGGCGTGGACACCCTCATCCTCGGCTGCACCCACTACCCGCTGGTTGCTCCGATGCTTCAGCGCATGCTGGGGCGCGACGTCAACCTCGTCACCGCCGGCCACGCGATCGCTGCCGCGATCCAGCGCGAACTGGCCGGGAGAGGGACGCTCAAGCCGGGCGACGCCGAGGGTGACTACCGCTTCCTCGTGACCGGCGACGTCGACGCGTTCGTGGACGTGGGAACCCGGTTCCTCCAACTGCCCCTCGAAGGGCGCATCGAAAGGGTCGAGATCTGATGGACACCCGAATCGGCTTCGCCGCCTGGACGGCGGTCGGCATCCTCTTCATGATCGGCTGCATCGCGCCGATCGGCTTCGTGGTCTGGATTCCCGCCGCGGTTCTCGCCGCGATCCTGATCGCGCTCCGGTTCCGGACGCCGCGTTACTTCTTCTCGTTCGTGGTCGGGATCGGCCTGACCCTGGTCACGCTCGGCATCGTCAACGGCACCTACGTGCTGATGCTCCTCTACGGCACCATCCTCGTCGCGGGCGGATCCGTGTTCTTCGCCGCGTTCGGTCCCCGGACCTCCCACGCCGACCCTCCCTGAGCCGTTTTCACATCCGGGGCCGGTTCGCGGGTCGCGGCAGGTACGCTAAGGGCATGTCAGCGGTCGAAAAGATCAAGACGGACGCGCAGGCGGCCCTGAAGGACGGGGACCGGAAACGGGCCTCGGCCCTGCGGATGATCCAGGACGTCCTCCAGCAGGACGCCAAGCTCGGCAAGGGCGACGAGATCGCCGTGCTCCAGCGCGAGCGAAAGAAGCGGATGGAAGCCGCCGAGGCCTACGCGGACGCCGGCCGCTACGAGCAGGCCGAGGACGAACGCTTCGAAGCGGAGCTGATCACCGCCTACCTGCCCGCCCAGCTCACCGACGAGGAACTCGCCGGGCTGGTGAAGGAGGCGATCGCGGAGTCCGGAGCGACCGACCCGAAGCAGATGGGCCAGGTGATGGGACTGCTCATGGACAGGGTCGCCGGAAGGGCCGACGGAAAACGCGTCAGCAGCGAGGTGCGGAAGCAGCTTGGCTCGTAGAACCCTGACCCTCGACAACGACGTCGCGGCCGACCTGGCCGGGGCGGAGGACTCCGTCCTCAGGGCGCTCCGCAACAGCACCACCAGCCGGGTCCATCTCCGCGGCAACAAACTCACCCTCGAGGGCGATGACGCCGAGAACGATCGCGCCGCCAAGCTCGTCGACGAGATGGTGGGCCTGATCGAGGGCGGCCACCAGGTGGAGGCCTCGACCGTGGACTCGGTGACCAACGCGATCCAGTCCTCGCGGCGACCCGCCGAGGTGCTCGACGACGTCGTCTGGCACAACCGCAACACCCGGGTCGTGCCGAAGACCGTCAATCAGAAGCTCTACGTGGACTCGATCCGGGAGAACACCGTCACCTTCGGCATCGGTCCCGCCGGCACCGGCAAGACCTTCCTCGCGGTCGCGATGGCGGCCGCCGCCCTGATCGAGGGCGACGTCCAGCGCATCATCCTGACCCGGCCCGCGGTCGAGGCGGGGGAGAGCCTCGGGTTCCTGCCCGGCGACCTGCAGGCCAAGGTGGACCCCTATCTCCGCCCGCTCTTCGACGCGCTCTACGACATGCTCGACCCCGACCGCGTCAACGGCTACTTCGACCGGGGCGTGATCGAGGTCGCACCGCTCGCCTTCATGCGGGGGCGCACCCTGAACGACGCCTTCGTGATCCTCGACGAGGCGCAGAACACCACGCCGGAACAGATGAAGATGTTCCTCACCCGTCTCGGCTTCAACTCCAAGATGGTCGTGACCGGCGACGTCACCCAGATCGACCTCCCCCGTGACCGGGACTCCGGACTCGTCGTGGTGCGCGAGATCCTCACCGACATCGACGACGTGAAGTTCATCCGCTTCGGCGGCAAGGACGTGGTCCGCCACCGTCTCGTCCAGCGAATCGTCGCGGCCTACGGGGAGTACGCGGAGCGCGGCAAGGGCAAGCCCGACTCGGCGCCCTCGCGGCCCGGAACTGGCGACGGAGCTTGAGCATCGAACTCGAAGACGTACCGGCGCAGTTCAGGCCGGCGGTGACCGCGACCCTGGAAGCGGTCGGAATCACGGAGGGCCATCTCGCGGTCGAACGGGTCGACGAGGACAGGATCCGCGAACTCAACCGCGAATTCCGGGGCCGGGACAGGGCGACGGACGTCCTTTCATTCCCGGTCGACGAGGATCACGGGGATCCGGGCCCCCGGGAGCTCGGCGACATCTTCTTCTGCCCCGAGTACTGCGTGAACGAGACCGAGGTCGTCGTCCATGGTGTGCTCCATCTCTGCGGCTACGACCACGAGACCGACGACGGCGAGATGCTCGACCTCCAGGACCGGATCGTGACCGGGCTCGGCATCGAACCTCGGATGACGGTCGAGGCGGCCGATGAGTGAGGAGGGCACCACGCGCTCAGGCTTCGTCGGTCTCGCCGGCCGGCCGAACGTGGGCAAGTCGACGCTCGTCAACGCCATCGTCGGCAGCAAGGTCGCGATCTCCTCGGTCCGTCCCCAGACCACCCGGCGGGCGATTCGCGGCGTCGCCACCGACCTCGAGGCCGGGACCCAGTTGGTCCTCATCGACCTGCCCGGGGTCCAGCGTCCACGCGACGAGCTGACCAGCCGGATGCAGACCCGCGTCGAGCACGAGCTTGCGGGCGCCGACGTGGCCCTTCTCGTGCTGAACGCGGAGGAGGGCGTCGGGCCCGGTGACCGTTTCATCGCGGAGAAGATGCTCAAGGCCAGGGCCGAATCCGGCGAACTGCCGATCATCTGCGCCGTCAACAAGGCGGATCGCGTCGGCCGGAACATCGTGCCCGTGCTGATCGAGGCGGCCGGCCTGGCCGGCGTGGACGAGGTCTTCCCGATCAGCGCCAAGACCGGCAAGGGCGTCGACGAGCTGGCAAGGCACCTGGCCTCGATCGTCCCGGAAGGCCCCTTCATGTATCCGCCCGAGGACCGTTCCGACCAGCCGCGCGAGCTGCTTCTCGCCGAGCTGATCCGGGGCCAGGCCCTGATCCGGACCCGGGACGAGATCCCTCACTCCGTCGAGGTGAAGGTCACCGGCCTCGACCGGCGAGAGGACGGCCTCTGGATCGTCGAAGCCGAGATCTGGGTCGAGTCCGACTCCCAGAAGCGGATCTTGATCGGCAAGAAGGGTTCGAAGATCGGCGAGATCGGCACGGGCGCCCGCAAGGACATCGAGGCCGAACTCGGCGGCAAGGTCCACCTGGATCTCCAGGTGAAGGTCCGGAGGAAGTGGCGCCGGGACCGGGACATGCTGGACCGCCTCGGAATCGAGTGACGTCCGTGCCAGGCCCGCCCACGGTTACGTGAGTCGGTCCGCGTGGCCTCGGGGGCGTACTGGCCGAAGATCACGCTGTTGTCGTGGCGCTGAACGAGGAGTCGGCGTCGCCTTCGGCGAGCCTCCGATGTTGGCGGGGCTCTGCCCTAGAAGTCGCCGGAAAAGGTGTCGCAGGTTTCCGGCTTGCCCGATTCGTAGCCCTGTTCGAACCAGTGTCGGCGTTGGGCCGAGGTTCCGTGCGTGAAGGAGTCTGGGTCCACCCGGCCGCCCGCCCGGCTCTGGAGGCGGTCGTCCCCGACCGCCTCGGAAGCCCTGAAGGCCTCCTCGAGGTCACCCTGCTCGAGCTGGTCGAACACCGTGGAGGCCCACACACCCGCCAGGCAGTCGGCCTGGAGCTCGTTTCGGACCGAGATCTCGTTGCGGGACTCCGACCGTTCCCGCTCGGCCCGGGCCACCTGGTCCGAGATGCCGCCCGTGTTCTGGACGTGATGCCCCATCTCGTGGGCGATCACGTACGCCCACGCGAAGTCGCCGCCGGCGGAGAGCTGCCGCTCCATCTCCCGGTAGAAGCCCAGGTCGAGATAGACCCGGCTGTCGGCCGGACAGTAGAAGGGACCGACCGCGGAGGTGGCGTTGCCACAGCCCCCGGTGCTCACCGCACCCGAATAGAAGACCACCTGCGCGTCACGCCACGGGCGGCCCTGTCTCTCGAACGCCCGACGCCATACGTCCTGTGCGTCCGTGAACACGTAGGCGGAGAAGTCCTTCAGGTCGGCGTCGGGATCCTGGCCGGCCGGCAGGGGCGCCGGCGAGTTCGCGCCCGGCACCGCACCGGCCCCGTTCAGGACCGAACCGATGTCGAACCCGCCGCCGCCCGAGGTCGATGACCCGCCGAACACCTGGGTGCCGATCACGATCGCCACGATCACGATCCCGATCAGCCCGCCGATCCCGCCCTTGCCGCCCGGCAGCGGCAGGTTTCCGCCCGCGCCCAGGCCGCCGAATCCACCGCCACCGCCGCTCCGCCGTGCTCCGCGGATGTCGATCACGTTCCTGTCCCGGGACCTTCCTCGCTTCCATTTCATCGGTTCAAGCCTATTCCCGGACCACAACTCCACTTTCCGGGAGTGGTGCTCGGAGGGACACCGGTTGGGCTTTCCGTAGGATTGGGCCCATGCTCAAGAAGCTCGCGACAATTGGCCTGGTCGGCGCCGCGCTGCTGGGTGCCGGCTGCGGCGGCTCGGACGAGTCCGCGAGCGAGGAGGACCGCCAGTCCCTGACCCGGCTCGTCGAGGAACTCAATCGGGTGACGTCCGAGAAGGACGCCGAGGGCTTCTGCGATGTGATGCAGCCGAGCCAGATCGACGAGACCTTCCACACCAAGGCGAGGTGTGTCTCGGAAACGAAGAAGATCCTCAAGCAGGCCGGGGAGCAACCCGTGCTCAGCATCGAGGACATCCAGGTCGACGGAGACCGGGCCGAGGTGAGGTTCGCGGGGAGGGCCGGCACCGCCATCTTCGTCAAGGAGGATGGCCGGTGGTACGTCCCGTTCAGTACCGACGGAACGGACGCAGAGGAAAGCGAAGGCTAGGTGGCTGCCGTCGACGTGAAGTTCGATGGGGACGGGCTGGTCCCCTGCATCGCCCAGGATGCGAACACGGGCGAGGTGCTCACCCTTGCCTACATGAATGAGGAGTCGCTTCGCCTGACCGAGGAGACCGGGGAGATCCACTACTTCAGCCGTTCGCGACAGCGGCTCTGGAAGAAGGGTGAGGAGTCCGGCAACGTCCAGAAGGTCCGGCAACTCAGGATCGACTGCGACGGGGACGCGATAGTCGCCCTCGTCGAACCGGCCGGGCCCGCCTGCCACACCGGCGAGCGCACCTGCTTCTTCAGGGACCTCGAGACGGGCGAGTCCCCGTCCCCCGTCGACGGGGAGGCCCTGGCGGCGCTCGCGCGCACGATCGAATCGCGGGAGGCCGAGCGTCCCGAGGGCAGCTACGTCGTCAGGCTGCTCGACGACCCGGAGTTCGCCGGGGAGAAGGTGATGGAAGAGGCGGAGGAAGTGAGCCGCGCGGTCCGCGAGGAGAGCGACGAACGGGTCGCCGAAGAGGCGGCCGACGTGGTCTTCCACCTGGCTGCGCTCATCCGGTCCAGGGGGATAGACCTGGCGGATGTCGGGAAGGTCCTGAATGGCCGTCGCGCCTGAGCTGACCGCCCGCCTCGAACCGGACCAGGAGGCCGCCCGCTCCCTCGCCTCCGGGTCCAACGTCGTGCCGGTCGCACTCCGGTACACGGACGACTGCGAGACCCCCGTGTCGGCGCTGCTCAAGCTGCGCGAGGACGGGCCGTGCTTCCTGCTGGAATCCGCCGAGCGTGGCCAGGTGGGGCGGTACTCGTTCGTGGGGGTCAGCCCGCACCGGTCGATCCGCTGGTCTGACGGTGTGCTCCGCGAGTTTCCCGGCACCGCCATGGGCGGCGACGGAGAACCGCTCGCCGAGTTCGAGGCCATCGACCCGTACACCGGCGTCCAGGAGTACCTCGACCGGTACCGCGTGGCGGAGGTGCCGGGACTGCCACCGTTCGCGGGAGGCGCCGTCGGCCTGTTCGGTTACGACCTCGTGCGGGCGATCGAACCACTGGGCGAGCCGAACGAGGATCCGCTCGGCTTGCCGGACCTCGCGCTGATGATCACCGACGTGCTGCTCGCGTTCGACCATCTCCACAACGAACTGACGATCATCAGCTGCGCCTGGGGTGACGAGCACGACGACATGGACGAGGCCTGGGACGCCGCCGCCGCTCGCATCCAGGCGGTCCGTGAACGACTGCGCGGACCCGTGCCCTCCGCGGAGGGCGCCGGTTCCGTCGAGGCGCCACAGTTCGAGTCGAACATGACCCGCGAGGAGTTCGAGGCTATGGTCGCGCGGATCGTCGAGTACATCCATGCCGGCGACGCCTTCCAGGTGGTTCCCTCGCAGCGCTTCACCGCCGACCAGAAGGCGGAGGCCCTGTCGATCTACCGCGGACTGCGTTCGATCAATCCCTCGCCCTACATGTACTTCTTCGAGTTCGGGGACTTCCAGATCGCCGGTGCCTCGCCCGAACCGCTGCTCAAGGTGAACGGCGACCGGGTCGAGATCAGGCCGATCGCCGGCACCTCGCCCCGCGGCGCGACCGAGGAGGAGGACCGCCGCCTGGCCGAGCGGATGATCTCCGACCCCAAGGAGCGCTCCGAACACGTGATGCTCGTCGACCTGGCTCGCAACGACATCGGCCGGGAGGCCGAGTTCGGCACCGTCGAGGTCGAGGAACTCATGGTCGTCGAGACCTACTCCCACGTGATGCACATCGTGAGCCGGGTCTCGGGCCGGCTACCCGAAGGCCGCGGCGCGCTGGACGTCCTCCGGTCCGCGTTGCCCGCCGGCACCCTCTCCGGGGCGCCCAAGGTCCGCGCGATGCAGATCATCGACGAGATGGAGAAGGTGAAGCGCTGCTCGTACGGCGGCGCGGTCGGCTACCTCTCCTGGAACGGGGACCTGGACACGGCCATCCACATCCGCACGGCGCTGATCAAGGACGGCAAGGTCCACATCCAGGCGGGCGGCGGCACCGTCGCCGACGCCAGGCCGGAGTACGAGTACCAGGAGTCGGTAAACAAGGCGAAGGCGATGTTCCGCGCCGTGGAGATCGCCTGCGAAAACCCGGATTGGGCCTGATGCGCGTACTGGTAATCGACAACTACGACTCGTTCACCTACAACCTCGTCCAGTACCTGGGCGAACTCGGCGCCGAGGTGGAAACGGTCCGCAACGACGTCCGCCCGGTCGCGGAGCTGCTCGAGGAGGGCCATGACCGGCTCGTCGTGTCACCGGGGCCGTGCACCCCGGACGACGCCGGCATCTCGCTGGAGGCGATCCCCGCCTTCGCGGAAGCGGGCACCCCGGTTCTCGGGGTCTGCCTCGGCCATCAGGCCATGGTCCAGGCATTCGGGGGCACCGTCGTACAGGGCGAGCCGATCCACGGCAAGAGTGCCGAGATCGAACACGACGGCAAGGCGATCTACGACGGTCTCCCGAGCCCGCTCACGGTCGGCCGGTACCACTCCCTGATCGCGGGGGAGGTCCCCGACGAGCTCGAGGTGACTTCAACCTACGGGGACATCGTCATGGGCGTCAGGCACCGCGAGCTCCCCGCCGAAGGAGTCCAGTTCCACCCCGAATCGGTCCTCACGCCCTACGGCAAGCGGATGATCGCCACCTTCATCGGGGTCGAACTCTCGATCGAGGAAGCGGCGGCGAAGATCCCCGCCGGAACGGAAGGGAGAGAGAGTGCCCAATGACATCGTGACCCGGGCGATCGATGCGGCCGCCTCGGGCAACCACCTGACGGCGGACCATGCCTCGGCGGTGCTCGCCGAGATCATGGAAGGACGCTCCGACGAGGTCCAGACCGCCGCGTTCCTGATCGCGCTGCGGACCAAGGGCGAAACGGTGCCGGAACTGATCGGTCTCGCCCGCACCATGCGTTCGCTGGCCGCCCCGGTCGAGGTGAGCGGGGTGCTGGTCGACACCGCCGGCACGGGGGGCGGACCCTCGACCTTCAACGTATCCACGACGGCCGCCCTCGTCGCCGCCGCGGCTGGCTGCCAGGTGGCCAAGCACGGCAACCGGTCCAGCACGAGCCTGAGCGGCTCGGCCGACCTGCTCGAGGCGCTCGGGGTGAACATCGAACTCGAACCCGACCAGGTCGCCGCCTGCATCGAGGAGACCGGCTTCGGCTTCATGTTCGCTCCCAGACACCACAAGGCGATGGCGCACGTCGTGCCGGTGAGGAAGGCACTCGCCGTGCGCACGATCTTCAACTTCCTCGGCCCGCTGACCAACCCGGCGGGCGCGAAGCGACAGCTGGTCGGGGTATCCGACCGCCGGTACCACGAGACGATCGCCGAGGCCCTGGTCGGGCTCGGCACCGAACGTGCCCTCGTCGTCGCCGGCGAGGACGGCCTCGACGAAGTGACGATCACGGGTCCCACCCGGATGATCGAGGTGGTGGACGGAGGCACCCGCGAGGAGTACGTCGCCCCCGAGGACTTCGGGTTCGAGAGGGCGGAACTCGGTGAGGTCGCCGGCGGGACCCCCGAGGAGAACGCGGCGGCGACGCGGGCCGTCCTGGAGGGCGAGAAGTCTGCCCGCCGCGACCTGGTCGTATTGAACGCCGCCGCGGCGATCTACGTGGGCGGCGGAGCCGACGATTTCGCGGGTGGGGTGGAGGCAGCCACCGAGGCGATCGATTCTGGTTCCGCGGCTGCAATGCTGGCCCGTCTGGTCAGTTTCACCGGGCGGGACCGGTAGAGTCGAGGGAGTCGTGGGAATCCTCGATCAACTGATTTCGGCCGCCGAACGGGGCGTCGATGAGCGGAGAGCGCGGGTGCCGTTGGGTGAGCTTCAGGCGCGACTCGGCGAGCGCGGCCAGGACCGCCCCTTCAGGGAGGCCCTCGTGCGCCCCGGGATGTCCCTCATCTGCGAGTACAAGCGCAAGTCCCCGAGCGCGGGGCCGATCGCGCCGGGCGTCGAGCTGCCGGACCAGGTACGGGCCTACGAGGCCGGCGGGGCGGCCGCCCTCTCGGTCCTCACGGACGAGACCCACTTCGACGGTTCACTCGAGGATCTGGCCCTCGCGCGCCGTAGCTGCGGCCTGCCGATCCTCCGGAAGGATTTCGTCGTCGACGAGTACCAGCTCTACGAGGCCGCCGTGGGCGGCGCCGACGCGGTCCTCCTGATCGCGGCCGTCCTGGACGACGACCGCCTCCGCGAGTACCAGGTGAAGGCGAACGAGCTCGACCTCGACTACATCTGCGAGGTCCACGACAAGGAGGAGCTCTCCCGGGCACTGGAGTCGGGCGCCGAGGTGATCGGGATCAACAACCGGAACCTCGACACGGGCGTGGTCGACATCCAGACCACGTACGACCTGATCACCGACGTCCCCACCGGCCACACGGTCGTATCGGAGAGCGGGATCTCCCGTCGCGAGGAACTGATCGAGCTCGAGAGGGTGGGGGTCGACGCGGCGCTGATCGGCGAGAGCCTGATGCGATCGGACGACCCGGAGGAGATGGTCAGGAACCTCGCCGGAATGTCGGACGCCACCTCCGAGCATTTCCTGCCCTAGGCAGATCCGCCGAACGCGGCGTCTGCAGTTTTAGAAAACCTTTGTTTTTGGCTTAGGAATGGTCAAATCGGGTGATGTTTGATACCCGGCATGAATGACACTTCCAGCGCACCAGCGCGCTCTCTACGTTCCGTATTCCTGGCCGCCCTGATGGGTGGTCTCGTCGTTGCCATAGCCGGATACGTCGCCATCGCGGCGGGTTGGATAGGCAAGGACGAGACCACCGTCCAGTCGATTACGGCGACCTCTGCACCGGCCTCGGACACGGACCAGAACCTCGTCAACAAGATCTATGAACGTGACAGCGACGGGGTGGGGTTCATCACGGCCTCCGGGATCAGTTCCGGCCAGCCGAACCCGTTCGATCCGTACGGCCAGTCCCAGCAGGGAACCGCCACCGGTTCGGGCTTCCTGATCGACACCGAAGGCCACATGGTCACCAACAACCACGTGATCGAAGGAGCCGAGGACATCACGGTCACGCTCGGTGACTCCGACGAGGTCTACGAGGCCGAGGTGGTGGGCACCGATCCCTCGACCGACCTCGCCGTGATCAAGGTCGACGCACCCGAGAAGGCGATGAAGCCGCTCCAGCTGGCCGATTCGAGCACCGTGAAGGTCGGCGACCCGGTCGTCGCGATCGGCAATCCGTTCGGCCTCGACCGCACGGTCACGACCGGAATCGTGTCGGCACTCCAGCGGGAGATCCAGAGCCTCAACGAGTACGCGATCTCCAACGTGATCCAGACCGATGCCGCGATCAACCCCGGCAACTCCGGCGGCCCGCTGATCAACACCGACGGCGAGGTGATCGGGGTCAACTCGCAGATCGCGACCGGCGGGACCAGCAAGGGCAACGTCGGCATCGGGTTCGCGGTTCCCTCGAACACCGTCAAGGACGTCGTGAACCAGCTGATCGAGAACGGCACCGTCAAGCACGCGTTCCTGGGCATCAGTGCGGCGACGATCAGCGACCAGCTCGCCGACGCGCTCAACCTGGGCGCCGATCACGGCGTCATGGTCCAGGAGGTCGTGGAGGACGGTCCCGCGGACAAGGCCGGTCTCAAGGCCGGCGACACGCCGGTGACGGTCGGCGGACAGCAGGTCCTGACCGGCGGCGACGTGATCACCAAGGTCAACGGCGAAAAGGTCGGCTCCATGGAGGACCTGATCGCCGTCGTCAACGAGTCCAAGGTCGGCGACAAGATCGAGCTCGAGGTCATCCGGGACGGCGAGACCCGGACCGTCGAGATCAAGCTCGGCGCCCGCCCGGACGACACCCAGCGGGACGAAGAGTCCGTCCAGCAGCTTCCGGGGCAGTAGGCCCGGGGAAGATCTCTCCCGGAACACGCCCGCCCGGGTGCCGAAAAGGCCCCGGGCGGGCGCTTGTCATACCCTTGACCAATGAAGGTCAAGGTATGTGGAATCACGAACCCCGAGGATGCCGAGGCTGCCGTGGAACTCGGCGCCTGGGCGATCGGGCTGATCCACCACAAGGAGAGCCCGCGCTTCGTGAAGGCCTCCGTCGCGGCCGGGATCGGCGAGGCCTTCCGCCGACGCTGCGAAGTCGTGGGGGTCTTCGTCAATCCCACGATCGAGCGGGTGGTACAGGCGGCCGAGAACGCGCAGCTCACGATGATCCAGCTGAGCGGCAACGAAGGCGCGAACTTCTGCACCGAGGTCGCCCGCCGGACCGGGCTCAAGGTGATCAAGGCCTTCCACGTCGGGAGTTCCGCCGACGTCCGGAAAAGCGCCGCCTACCGGTTCACGGACTTCCACCTGTACGACACCGCCCGCAAGGGTGCGTACGGGGGCACGGGTGAGACCTTCGACTGGGAGCTACTGGAGAACCACCACTCCGGAATCCCGTTCATCCTGGCGGGCGGCCTCGACCCGGACAACGTGACCGAGGCGATCCGGATCGTCCGGCCCGACGCGGTCGACGTCGCCTCGGGGGTCGAGGCCAGCCCGGGCATCAAGGACCACGGCAAGCTGGCGAGCTTCTTCCAGGCCGCGCACTACACCCCGGTGGCGGGAGCATGAGCGACAACATCGCCGCTTCGACCGCCGGCGAACTGCCGGGCCGTTTCGGACCGTACGGTGGCCGTTACGTGCCGGAGACCCTGATCCCGGCCCTGGACGAGCTGACCGAGGCCTGGGCCGAGGCCCGGAACGATCCGGCGTTCATGGAAGAGCTCGCGACCCTGCAGCGGGACTACATCGGCCGCCCCACGCCGCTGTACCTGGCCCGCCGGTTGTCCGATGAGACCGGCCGGAAGGTGTACCTGAAGCGGGAGGACCTGAACCACACGGGCGCCCACAAGATCAACAACGCGATCGGCCAGGCCCTGCTCACGAAGCGGATGGGCAAGCCGCGGGTGATCGCCGAGACCGGCGCGGGACAGCACGGCGTCGCGACCGCCACGGCCTGCGCGCTGCTCGACCTCGAGTGCGTGGTGTTCATGGGGAGCGAAGACATCCGCCGCCAGAAGCCCAACGTCGAGCGGATGGGACTGCTCGGGGCGGAGGTGGTGCCGGTCGAGGCCGGTGCCCGCACCCTGAAGGAGGCGGCCTCCGCCGCGATCCGCGACTGGGTGGCGAACGTGGAGACCACCCACTACGTGCTGGGTTCCGCGGTCGGCCCTTCGCCGTTCCCGGACCTCGTGCGGGACCTCCAGCGGGTGATCGGCGACGAGGCCCGCGCCCAGGCGCTCGAGGCCGAGGGCGAGTTGCCCGAACGCGTCGTCGCCTGCGTCGGGGGCGGATCGAACGCGATCGGCACGTTCACCGCCTTCGTCCCGGACGAGAACGTCGGCCTCATCGGCGTGGAGGCGGGAGGCCACGGGATCGAGACCGGTCAGCACGGGGCGCCCCTGACCGCGGGAACCACCTCGGTCCTCCACGGCTCGCTCTCCGCCGTCCTCACCGACGAGGAGGGCCAGATCCTGGAAGCACACTCGATCTCGGCGGGCCTGGACTACCCCGGGGTGGGCCCGGAACACGCCCACCTCCGCGACATCGGGCGGGCCCGCTACGTGTCGGTCACCGACAAGCAGGCCCTGGCGGCCTTCAAGACACTCTGCCGCCTAGAGGGGATCATCCCGGCGCTCGAGTCATCGCACGCGGTCGCGTGGCTGCTCGGCGAGGGCAGGGAGGAGGCCGGAAGCGGCTACGACCTGGTCTGCCTGTCGGGACGCGGGGACAAGGACCTGGCGGAGGTGCTCGGCCTGGAGGCGGCGGAATGAGGCCGGGCGCGGACCGCATCGCGGCCGCCTTCGAGGCCGCCCGTTCGGAAGGGCGGGCCGCGCTCATGCCGTACATGATGGGCGGTTTTCCCGACCTCGAGTCATCGAAGGCGATCGCCGTGGCGTACGCCGACAACGGCGCCGACCTGATCGAGCTCGGGGTCCCGTTCTCGGATCCGCTCGCGGACGGGCCCGTGATCCACGAGGCGGCGACGAGGGCCTTGGCCGAGGGGACGAAACTGGAAGATGTCCTCGCCATCTGCCGCGAGGTCGCGGACCGCGTGCCCGTGGTGCTGATGGCCTACACGAACTCGATCCTCGGCGGCCGGGGACCGGAGGCGTTCGCAGCGCGGGCCGTGGAGGCCGGTGCGGCCGGGGTGATCGTGCCGGACCTGCCGCTGGGCGAGGACGAGACGATCCGTGACGTACTGACCGAGGCCGGCCTCGCGGTCGTGCCGCTGGTGGCACCGACCACGCTGGACGAACGCCGGGCGGAGATCTGCCGGGTCGCGGCAGGGTTCGTCTACGTCGTCTCGAGCGTCGGCACGACCGGCGAGCGGAGCGAGGTGCCCGCCCACCTCGCGGAGCTGGTCGAGGACGTGAAGTCCAGGTCCGAGGTGCCGGTCGCGGTCGGATTCGGGATCGGGTCGCCCGAACACGCGGCAACCGTGGGCGAGATCGCCGACGGCGTCATCATCGGATCCAGGCTGGTGCGGATCGCCGCCGAAGCCGGCGCGGCCGAGGCGGCCCGCGCGGTCGGCGCGTTCATGTCGGAAACCTCGGCGGCGCTCCTCCCGGATCCGGCCTGACCCGGCGTCGAGCCGCTGACCGGGACGCCCCTGCATTCGTTAGGATTCGCGCCAATGTTGATCCCGGTTACTTTCTTCATCGCTGCCGCCCTCGCGGTGTTCTCGTACTCGCAGGGCCAGGGCGGCCCGATCGCCGGTCTCGTCTTCTTCGGCGTGCTCTTCATCGGCGTTCTCATCCACGTCACGCACCCGACGATCCTGAAGGTCAAGGAAGCCCTTCCCAGCCGCTCCGAGGAGTAGTCGTTCCCGGCCGGAGTATCCTTCAGCCATGGGAGTGAAGGGGAGGCTCGCCGGACTCTGGCTGACGCTGATCGCGTCGGTGGTTTTCTGCTCGTCCGCGGCCGGTTCGACCCCGACCATCGGCAATCCGTGGCTGCATCAGCGCGGGATCCTCAACATGGCCCATCAGGGAGGCGAGATGGAGGCCCCCTCCAGCACGATCTACGCCTTCCGCACCGCCCTGGAGGAGCGCGGCGCCGACAGCCTGGAGATGGACGTGAACGCCACCTCGGACGGCGGGCTGATGGTGATGCACGATTACTACACGAGCCGCATCACCCCGCTCGACGCGCAGGTCAGGCACCTGACCGCTGCGCAGGTGCAGGCGCTCGACGCGGCCCATTGGTTCGCCCCGGGGGAGGGCCAGTTCAACCACTCGCTGCCCGACGCCGCGTACCCGTTCCGCGGTGTCAGGACGGGTGAGGTGCCCCCACCCGAGGGCTTCACGGCCGAGGACTTCAGGGTTCCCACTATCGAGGAAGTCCTGGACGAGTTTCCGGGCGTGCCGCTCAACGTCGAGATCAAGACGGTCCCAGGAGAGCCGGGCGAATCGATCCGGGTGGCGAAGTTGCTCGCCGGCGTGCTCGGCAGGCCGGAGTACGCCAACCGGCGGATCATCGTCACCTCGCTCGACCAGTCGGCAATCGCGGCCTTCCACGAGCTCGCCCCTCACGTCGACCTCGGTGCCAGCCTCACATCGATGATCGGTCTGATCGGGGGAGGCGGTCGGGTCGATCCTCCGTCCGTCGCCCTCCAGGTACCCATGTACCTCGGCGAGATGGAACCCGCGCGGGTGCTCCAGGAGATGGACGTGGCCTCCATGGGCTACGCCGTCCACGCGTGGACATCCGCCCGGTCCGACGAACACGATGCTACCTACGCCCGCCTCATCGAGTCGGGGGTGCAGGGGATTATCAGCTCGGCCCCTTCCCGGCTCGCGGACTACCTGTGTCGCGCCGGCATGCGGCGTCCCGGCGGGGAACCACGGTGCGACTCTCAGGTCATGAGGTACGGGCTCGCCTATCCCTCACGCTCGCTCCGGAAGTTCCTGACGACCGGTCTGCCGGTCCGGGCGAAGTGCGACCAGGCGTGCCGGCTGGCGATCTCGGTCAAGGTCCGTCCCAGGGTCGCCAGGCGTGTGGGACTCCGATTCAAACCGGCGAGCGTCCGCCAGGGCATGCTGACGATCGGGACCGGGCGCCGGGTCGCGGGCAGGTGGCCGGCCGGCTCCGGCACCCACGCGGCCGGCGTCAGCAAACGGTTCCGCAAGCCGCTCTCGCGGGTTCGCAGGCTTCCCGTGAAGCTGACGATCCAGGTGTTCGACGGCACCGGATGGAAGCGGGCGGTCGAGAGCCGGTGGATGACGCTGCGGTCGAAGCGGCCGCTCGTCCGGCGCCGCTAACCGAGCAGGTTCGCCAGGGCCCCGGTCAGCTCGGGCTGCTTGAACTCGTAGCCGTTCTGGGTGGCCTTGCGGGGGAAGACGCGCTGACCCTCGCGGGCCGCGTGGCCGACCCCGCCGCCCTTCACGATGTCGATCGCGAAACCGGGCAGGGGGAGTACCGCCGGACGGCCGAGTTGCCTGCCGAGGGCCTTCGAGAAATCCCTGTTTGTCACCGGGTTCGGTGCCGTCGCGTTGATCGGCCCGGAAGCCGCTTCATTCTCCAGGGCCCAGAGCAGGATCCCGACCTCGTCGTGACGGTGGATCCAGGACATGTACTGCCTGCCGCCCGCGATCGGTCCGCCGACGCCGAGCTTGAAGGGGAGGAGCAACTCCTTGAGCAGGCCGCCGCGGGGGTCGAGCACGTGACCCGAGCGGATGGTGGCGACGCGGAGCCCGAACTCCTCCGCCTCCCGCGCCTTCTCTTCCCAGCGGACAACGATCCCGGCGAGGAAGTCGTCACCCGGTTCGGCGTCCTCGTAGAGCAGCTCGTCGCCGCGGTCCCCGTAGTAACCGATCGCGGAGCCGGAGATCAGGACCTCGGGCCGGTTGTCGAGGGTGGCGATCGTCTCGACGAGGTTCCTGGTCGCCTTGATCCGGCTCCGGGCGATCCGGTCCTTGACCTCGTCGTTCCAGCGCTGATTGATCGGCTCGCCCGCCAGGTTGATCACGGCCCGCACGTCTTCGAAAGCGCGCGCCGGGGGACGTTCGCTGGAGGCCTCCCAGCCGTGCCACTCGACGCGGGGGAGGGTCCGGGAGGCCCGGTCGGGGTCCCGGCTCAGGCCGACCACGGTGTCGCCCCGGTCGATCAGTGCATTGCAGAGGGTCGAGCCGATGAGGCCGGTTCCCCCTGTCACGAGAATGCGGCCGTCGGGCCTCGAAGTCGAATCGGACATCTGGGCGTAGTCTAGAGTCTGTCCGGTCCGGAGTTACCGTGAAGTGAGCGGTTGGGGGAGTGAATCGTTCGGCCGCCGGGACTGTTGCAAGGGACGACCCGACGGATACGGATCGGGCTCGCACCTTTATCCGACCTTGATGTTTTGGCGGGGGCGGGTCCGGACACCGGAACGTTACGGACCATCGTGAATTCAGTCGCTCACAAGCCCGGATCCCGGCCGGCCGGACCCGCGGACACCAAGATGAAAAGACATTTCCCCCTCAAATCCCCCTCACTCGCCCACCTGGCCATGGCCCTGATCGCCGCCGCGACGCTTGCGTTGTCCGCGGCGCCCGGCGACGCCGGTGCGGCCCGCCCCGGCAAATGCTTCGGCAAGAAGATCAACCGCGTGGTGACCGGAGACGGCAAGACGGTCCGCCTCAGGTACAAGGACGTGGCATGGATCGCCGGCAAGCGGGTCACCGTGATCGGCAAGCCATTCAGCCGCATCTGTGCTGGCGAGGGCTCACAGACGATCCGCACCGGCAAGGGCATCACCTTCACGGACGCCGGCTCCGGCAACGACCGGGTCTACGCGCAGAAGGGCGACGCGACGGTGTACGGCGGCCCCGGAAACGACGTGATCAAGACCGCGAAGGGAAACAAGCTTCGGGTGTACGGGGGCTCCGGCGACGACCGGATCACCACCGGCCGCGGCAACAGCGTCAAGGTCGACGGCGGCCCCGGCCACGACCGGATCAGGCTCCACACCAATACCTCCCGTGGAATCGTGCACGCCGGCCTGGGCAACGACGTGATCCACGGTTCCAAGAGCCACGACCTGATCCATGCCGGCCCGGTCAGTAACCCCGCCGGGGCGGCCGACCGCGACCTGGTCTACGGGCGGGGCGGCAACGACCGCATCTTCGACTACTCCGGCACCGGCAATCGCCTGTACGGCCTCGCCGGTTCCGACCGGATTCACAGCCTCGGCGACGCCGTTTCCGAGATCCACGGCGGCAACGGCTCGGACTTCCTCTACTCGAACGGCGGCGTGACCCCTTCCGGGGTTCGCGAGAAACTGTTCGGGGGGCAGGGAAACGACCGGCTGCGGGCCGACGAGCCCGACAACAACGGCCCCGCCTTCCTGGACGGGGGTGAGGGTGACGACTGGGCCTACGGCACGCCGCTCGGCGACACCCTGATCACCCACTCCGGCATCACCAAGCTCTACGGCAAGGGCGGCGACGACCTCTTCGTGACGACGGGTCGCGGGCTCGCCCGGATCGACGGCGGCGAGGGACGCGACACGATCTCGTACGCGGCACACACGCCACCCGGGGGACGGCGGATCGACGGCGTGATCGTCGACCTGGGGGCCGGACGTTCGCTCGGTACCACGACGTACCAACTGAAAAGCCTCGAGAACGTGGTCGGCTCGGCCTTCGACGACGAGATCACCGGCGCCCCCGGCGTCGCCAACGTGATCGAAGCCGGCCTCGGGGACGACGTGATCCGGGGCAACGGCGACGGCGACCTGGCCGACGGCGGCCTGGGCCTGAACCAGTGCTCCGGGGTCTCCAACGCGACCCGCTGCAACGAGGATTCGCCCGGCGATTTCGGCAACCAGCTGACGCTGGTCGACATCAACGACGGCGGGATCCCGATCGTCATGGGCGGCAACCGCGACGACACGATCTCGGTCGGCTACGACCACGCAGGCGAGCAGTTCCGCGTCCGGGTCGGAGGCGACAGCGTGGCCTCCGGCAACTGTCGGGCCGCGGACTCGCAGACGATCGTCTGCCCCGCCGACAGGAACAACCTCGACGGGATGCTGGTCTACGGTGGTGGCGGCGACGACCGGATTTCGCTCGAGAACTCGATCCCGCGGAACATGTCCACGACGCTGAATGGCGGCGACGGCCGGAACGTGATCAGGGGCGGGCCGAGCAAGGACTTCATCTCGACCAGCTCATCCAGCGCGGGAAGCGAGCTCTACGGCGGTGGCAACAACGACCTGCTCTATGCCAACGACCGGGTCAAGATACGAGGTGAGAAGGGCACCGACCACGCCCACATCCTCCAGCCCTGCTCCGGAACGGACGCGAGCGGCGGGCCGGGAAACGACAGCGCCGTCTTCGCCGGTTCCCCGCGCGGCGTCAAGGCCGATCTCGGCAAGGGATACGTGCGTTGGCTGAGCGGCAGTTGCGCCGCTCCGACCAGGCTCGGTCGTGACATCGAGCGGCTGGAGGGGAGCCCCCACGCGGACTGGCTGATCCTCGGCAAGCGCCACCGGCAGCAGCAGGGCAAGTCGTCCCTGCTCGGCCGCGAAGGCGCGAACATCCTGGACTCGAAGAACGGTCGCCGGGACACGGTGACCACCGGGCCCGCGAAGCGTCGCAACAAGGTGATCCGGGACCGTCAGGACAAGGTGATCTGGGGCTGGGGGCTGGCCGCCTTCTAGACTGGGCGCTCCCATGGAAGCCGGACCGAACGAAAGGCGCGAACTTGGGCCGGCGGAACTGCCCGAGCGCCAGTTCACCGGGCTGCTCAAGTCCGTGATCGTGCCCCGGCCGATCGCCTGGGTCTCGACCCGGTCGGCGGACGGGGTGGACAATCTCGCCCCGCACTCCTTCTTCACGATGGCGAGCGAGTCGCCGGCGATCGTCCAGTTCACCTCGATCGGGCGAAACGACTCCTACCGGAACGCAACCTCCACCGGGGAGTTCGTCGTCAACCTGGCCGACCTGGCGAACGCCGATGCCGTGAACGCGTCCGCCACTCCCTACCCGATCGAGGAGGACGAGTTCGAGGCGCTGGGCATCCGCAAGGAGGACTCCGCCGTGGTCGCTCCGCCGCGCGTCGCGGATTCGCCGGCCGCGATCGAGTGCGTGACCGAGCACGTGGTCGAATTTCCCTCCTCGGTGGTGATCTTCGGCAAGGTCGTCCACCTCGCCGTGAAGGAGGACGTCCTCGAGGGTGACCATCCGGAGATCACCAGGCTCCAGCCGATCGCCCGCCTGGGACGGAACGAGTGGTCGGAGATCGGGACGATCCACCGCAAGGATCGCATCCCGCTCGAGGATGCCCCCCGGGCCCGTCGACCCGGCTGACCCTCAGCCCTGCGAGTTGAACGTGCCGGTGTCCACCGAGAACCGGGCTTCGCCGGCGCGCTTGGCCTCCTGGACCACGGCCTCCGCGACGCGGGGTGCGACATCCCGGTCGAAAACCGACGGAATGATGTAGTCCTCGGAGAGATCGTCACCGACCACCTCCGCGATCCCCCTGGCGGCGGCCATCTTCATCTCCTCGGTGATCTGCGGCGCACCGGCGTCGAGGGCGCCGCGGAAGATGCCCGGGAAGCAGAGCACGTTGTTGATCTGGTTCGGATAGTCGGAACGGCCAGTGGCCATGATCCGGACGTACTTGGCGGCCTCCTCGGGGGAGACCTCCGGGTCCGGGTTCGACATCGCAAACACGATCGCGTCGCGGTTCATCTTGGCGAGCGACTCCACCTGGATGACGCCGGGACCCGACAGGCCGACGAACACGTCCATGCCCTCGATCACCTCATCCGGGGTGCCGAGCAGGTGATCGGGGTTCGAGTTCTCCGCGAACCATTTCTTGATCCCGGTCAGCTCGCCCGCCTGGTAGTCCTCGCGGGTGGTGGAGAGTGCGCCGTTGCGGTCGCAGCCGATCACGTGGGTGAGGCCGGCGGCGAGCATCATCTTCGTAACGGCGATCCCGGCGGCCCCGAGGCCCACCATCAACACCCGGAGCTCCTCGATCGGCTTGTCGATGATCTTCAGGGCGTTGAAGAGGGCAGCCATGGTCACGACGGCGGTGCCGTGCTGGTCGTCGTGGAAGACGGGGATGTTGAGTGACTCCTTCAGGCGATCCTCGATCTCGAAACAGCGGGGCGCCGAGATGTCCTCAAGGTTGATGCCGCCGAAGGTGGGGGCGATCATCTCCACCGCGCGGACGATCTCGTCCGGGTCCTTCGTGTCGAGGCAGATCGGGAAGGCGTCGACGCCCGCGAACTCCTTGAAGAGCATCGCCTTGCCCTCCATGACCGGCATCGCCGCTTCGGGGCCGATGTCTCCCAACCCGAGCACGGCGGTGCCGTCCGAGACCACCGCGACGGTGTTCTTCTTGACCGTGTACTCGAACGCCAGCTCGGTGTTCTCGTGGATCGCGGAGCAGACGCGGGCCACTCCCGGGGTGTATGCCATCGAAAGGTCGTCGCGGGTCTTCAGGGGGTATTTGTTCTCGACCGTGACCTTGCCGCCACGGTGCATCTGCATCGTGCGGTCGGTGTACTCGAGGACCCGGGACCCGCGGACGGAGCCGATGCCCCGGAGGATGCGCTCCCAGTGCTCCTGGTCCACCGCGTCGACGGTGAACTCGCGCACTCGCTTGCCCTCCGATCCCGCGCCCGGGATCAGGTCTACGCCTACGAGCTGTCCTCCTGCTTCGGCGATGGCGGCCGTCAGTTTGCCGAGGGGCTCCTGACGTGCATCGAGTTCGACGCGGACGGTGACGCTGTACTGGGCTGAAACGGGTGGCATCGGCCCATCATATGTCGCACCCTCGTCCGGGTTCGCTCAGCGTCCCCCGATCCGGTCCTCGCGGGTCGCGAAGGTCTCGATCCAGTCGGCGAATTCCAACGGCTTTGCCGGCTCGACGCACCGCCGAACGTGCCGGGCATGAGGATCAGGACGTCCCTGGCCTTCGGGTTTCCGTAGGCGGTCACGGGCGCCTTTGAGCGCGGCACCCCCTTCCGTTGGGGGAGAGTAACCGGGTGGACGGCCCCCTATGATCGATCGGGTGAGCGATTCCCAGTCCGGTTCCGAGCTTTTCCTGATCGACGGCAACAGCATGGCCTACCGTGCGTTCTTCGCCCTGCCGGATTCGATGGCGACCGCCGACGGCCGCCCGACGAACGCGATCTTCGGGCTCGCTTCGATGATGGTGAAGCTCATCTCCGACTACCGGCCCCGGCAGATCGCGGTGGCATGGGACGCCGGCATGTCCGGCCGCGAGGTGCTCTACCCGGAGTACAAGGCTCAGCGCCCGCCGAAGCCGGACCTGCTGCGACAGCAGTGGCCCGCGATGCTCGAGATGGTCGAGGCGTTCGGCTACACGAACGTCAAGGTGGACGGGTACGAGGCCGACGACGTGATCGCCACGCTCACCCGCCAGGCGACCGAGGCCGGAGTTCCGGTCGTGGTGGTGACCGGGGACCGCGACGCCTACCAGCTGGTGAGCGACACGGTGAAGGTGATGAGCACTTCCCGCGGGATCACCGAGACGAAGCTGTACGACCGGGAGGGAGTGAAGGAGCGCTACGGGGTCTACCCGGAACTCGTCACCGACCTGATGGGCCTCCGCGGAGACACCTCCGACAACATCCCCGGGGTGCCGGGGATCGGCGAGAAGACCGCCGCACAGCTCCTCGAGCAGTTCGGGTCGCTCGAGGAGATCCTGGCCAACGTCGACAAGGTTTCGGGGAAGAAGCGCAAGCAGAACCTGACCCAGTTCGCCGAGGACGCGCGAATCTCGAAGCAGCTGGCCACGATGGACTTCGACGTCGAGACGGGCATCGACATCGACGAGCTGATGGCCACCGTCCCGGACCGTGAGGGCCTGCGTGCCTTCATGACCGAGTACGAGTTGCGGGCCGCCATGAAGCGCCTCGAGGAAGCGCTCGAGGATGAGGAGATCCCGGGCGTGACCGAGGACGCTCCGGCCGCCGCCGAGGTCGAGGTGACCGAGGGCGGGGTGGAGGACCTGGCCGACGGCCCAATCGCCGTGGAACTCTACGGCGGCTGGGCGGCGACCGACGGCAGAAAGGTGGTGGGCGGCGACGCCACGGCCAGGGAGTTCGCGGAGATGGTCGAGGGAAGGCCGCTCATCGGACACGACATCAAGGCCATCGGCGGCCAGCGGGTCGGACTCCTGGCGGAGCTGGAGGCGACCGAAAAGGGTCCGGTGATCGCCCACGACACGCTCGTTGCCGCCTATCTGCTGGAGCCCGCCCGGCGCAACTACCACCTCGACGAGCTCGCGATCCAGGCGGGCCTCGCGCCGTCCGGTCTCGACGACGAGGACGGTCAGATGTCGCTCATCGACGACGAACCCGAAACGGGCTCAATCGCCCCCGAGATCGCCGCCACCGTCTGGAACCTGGCCCGGATCCAGCGCCCGAAACTCGAGGAGGCGGGCCTCTTGAAGCTCCTCGAGGAGGTCGAACAGCCCCTGATCCGGGTGCTCGCCGCGATGGAGCGGATCGGGCTCAAGCTCGACCGGGACAAGGTCGCCGAGATGGCTGCCGGGCTCGAGGAACGAATCCAGGATCTCGAGAAGGAGATCCACCGGCACGCCGGGCGCGAGTTCACGATCGGCTCCCCCCAGCAGGTGGGCCAGGTGCTGTTCGAGGAGCTGGGCCTGACCCGCAAGCGAAAGGGGAAGACCGGCTTCTCCACCGACGCGCGGGTGCTCGCCCAGATCCGGGACGAACACGAGATCGTCGCCCTGATCGAGGAGTGGCGCGAACTGACGAAACTGAAGAACACATATCTGGAGCCGCTCCCGGCCGCGATCGATCCGACCACCGGCCGTGTCCACACGACCTTCATGCAGACCGCTGCCCCGACCGGCCGGATCTCGTCGATCCAGCCGAACCTCCAGAGCATCCCGATCCGTTCGGACGTGGGGCGCCCCCTGCGCGGCTGCTTCGTGGCGGAGCCCGGCAACAAGCTCGTGTCGCTCGATTACAGCCAGGTCGAGTTGCGGGTTCTGGCCCACGTCGCCGATGAGGAGGTCCTCAAGGGGTTCTTCCGGGCCGGGGAGGACGTTCACGCCGCGACCGCCGCCCAGGTCTTCGAGATCGATCCCTCCGAGGTGGACGAGGCGCAGCGCTCGAAGGCGAAGATGGTCAACTTCGGAATCGTGTACGGGCTGACCGGCTTCGGCCTGGCCGACCGGCTCAACATCCCGCGCGCCGAGGGCGACGAGTTCGTCAAGCGCTACCACGAGCGGTTCCCGGCGGTGACCGCGTTCCGCGAACGGATCGTCGAGGAAGCGACCGAGACGGGCTTCGTCAAGACGCTGCTCGGCCGGCGCCGGCCCCTTCCGGAACTGCGCTCCAACCAGGGCAACATCCGGGCCCAGGGCGTCCGCCTCGCCATGAACACGGTGGTCCAGGGCACCGCCGCCGACATCATCAAGATCGCGATGATCCGCTGCCACGACGCGCTTCTCGAGGAGGGTCTGTCGAGCAGGCTGGTCCTCCAGATCCACGACGAACTCCTCTTCGAGGGCCCCGAGGAGGAGGTCGATGCCGTGATCGAACTCGCCCGCCGGGAGATGGTCGGCGCCTTCGACCTCGACCCGCCGCTCGAGGTGGACGCCGGCTTCGGCGACAGCTGGCTCGACGCGAAGTAGCGCCCGGTGAGCGCCCCGCTCGTCGCCTTCCTGATGGTTCTGGTGGGCGTGCAGTTCTCCGCGCAGGCACCCGTGAACGGCGGGCTCGGCCGGACCGTGGGGCCGCTGGCCGCCGCGTTCGTCTCCTTTGCGGTCGGAACCGTCGCCCTGTTCGCCGTGTGCGTGATCGGCGGCAGGATCGACGGGCTCTCATCGCTCGGGGAAGCGCCCCTGTGGCAGCTGGCGGGCGGCCTGATCGGGGCGACCTATGTCGCCCTGGCCGCGATGACCATTTCGCGGATCGGGGCCGGGGTGATCGCCGCGGTCACCGTGACCGGCCAGCTCGCCTGTTCGGTCGTCGTGGACCACTTCGGCTGGTTCGGGATCGAGGTCCACGATGTGACCGGGGCCCGGGTGCTGGGCCTGGTCCTGCTGCTGGCCGGGGCGCTGGCGATGCTCTACAGTCGCGAGGAGGCGACCGCGGGGCCGGGCGGGACCGCGGGAACCAGGGAGAGGCTCATCCTGTGCGGCGTGATCCTGGTCGCCTCCCTCGCGGTCGGCATCCAGCATCCGATCAACGCCGAACTCGCCGACAACGTGGGCGACTTCAGCGCAGGCCTCGTGAACTTCACCGTCGGAACCCTGGCCCTCGCCGCCGCGGTCGTGCTGCTGGGCAAGTCGCGGGGCCTTCGGAGGGTGGGGCAGGCCCGCCCGCAGTACTTCCTGGGCGGCCTCATCGGGATGATCGTCGTCCTGACCTCCCTCTCGGCGGTCACCGTGATCGGTGCCGCAGGCCTCACCTCCGCCCTGGTGAGCGGTCAGATGATCGGGTCGCTGCTGCTCGATCGGGTCGGTGCCTTCGGGCTCACCAGGATCCCGGTCGACAGGATGCGCATCGTGGCCGCGTTCGCACTGCTGGCCGGCACCTTCCTGGCGACCGGTTGACTTCCCGGGGACTCCGACGGCTCAGGCGGATACCCGGCGCAGCGAATCGACCGTGTGGTAGCAGGCCTGGGCGGCCTCGGTGCCCTTGGTCAGCAGGTGGTCGAAGAAGAAGGCGCGATGGACCTCGTGCTCATGGAACTCGTGGGGGGTGAGGACGACGGAGAAGATCGGGACGCCGGTTTCGAGCTGTACCTGCATGAGTCCGTTGATCACGGCCTCGGCGACGAACTCGTGGCGGTAGATGCCGCCATCCACCACCAGGCCCGCCGCGACGATCGCGTCGTACCGGCCGGTCTCGATGAGCCGCTTCGCATGGAGCGGGATCTCGAACGCCCCGGTGACGTTGATCTGCTCGATGCCGGATTCGGGATGGCCGAGCTCGGCGGCCTCGGCGATGAAGCCGGTCGCGATTCGGTCGACGAGGTCCTTGTGCCACGAGGACTGGACCAGGGCTACACGGACGTCACCTTCGGAGTTCTGGCTCATGTCCGGACTCTATCCCCGATCACGACCCGCCCTGTGACGAACCTCCGGACTCGACCGTTCCCTCCGCCTCGGGTGTGCCGGTCGCCCGGTCCGCATCGGCGTGCTGGTGGCGCGAGAGCGCGATGAACGGCAGGGCCAGGACCGAGACCGCGGCTCCGACGAGATACGAGGTGGCGTAGCCGGAGGTGTCGGCGATGCGGCCGAGGGCAGGCTGGGTGACGACCCCGCCGGTGGAGCCGAGCATCGAATCGAACGAGAGGATCGTGGCCCGCTGGCGGGAGGGGATCATCCCGTTGATGTACGACTGCCGGATCGGCATCGCTGCGGACGAGAGCATCGCCCATACCGCGATCAGCCCGACGGCCACCCAGAACTCCTTCACCGCACCGATCAGGGCGAGCGCCGCCACGCCGCCCCCGACTGCGAGGAGGAGAGCGGAGGTGCGCAGCCTGAAGAGGCGCCGGATCCTCGGCGCGAGGAACCCCCCGGCGATCTGGGAGCCCGCCACGAGGGCGGCCGTTATGCCGGCGATCCCGTAGGCCTCCGGATCGCCGACGAGCTCCAGGAGGTATGGCTGGAGCGCATAGAAGGCGTAGAAGCTCACCCCGGCCGTGAAGGGTGCGGCGAGCATGATCCACTTGACGGGAGGAACGCGCCACCCGTACTCGACCGAGTTCGAGGCGATCTTGCGCATCTCGTCGACCGTGCTTCCGTCCCGCCTGGGGGTGAACCCGATGTCCCTCATAGCCCATCCGGCGAAGAAGAACATCGCCACCAGGACCGTGGCCCGCATCACGAAGGGAACGCCGAGGCTGGTGACCTGGGCGACATACCCGCCGGCGACGGATCCGGTCAGCATCCCGATCCCGGTCACGATCTGCCCGCGGCCGAACACCTGCTCCAGGTCGCCGGTGAAGCCGGTGGCGTCGAGGGCGTCTACGAGCCAGGCCTCGACCGCCCCCGAGAAGAAGGTGAAGCCGAGGCCGAGCAGCAGCGAAACGACGGCCCAGGCCCAGAACGGTCCGTTGACCTCCCAGAGCATCACGTAGAGGAGGGTGGTGGCCATCAGGGTGAGCGTCCCCGCCATGTAGGAGACCCGCCGCCCGATCGTGTCGGCCACGACCCCGGTCGGTATCTCGAAGAGCACCATGCCGGCCGTGAAGAACGCGTTCGCGGCGAAGGCCTCGAGGTTCGAGAGGCCGGCATCAAGGAGGAAGATCGTGTTTATCCCCCATATGAATGAGGCGGCGAGAGTGTTGCCCAGCATCAGGGTCAGGTAGACCCGCTGGACCTGCCCGGAGTCGCGATTCACTCCCTCCACCGTATCCTTCCGGGCCCCTTCGGCCCGATCTTCGGACGGTAGGATCTTCGCCATGACTCGCACGCGCAAGCTCCTGGTCCCGGTTCTCGCACTCGCCCTCGCGCTCGGCGTCGCCGCCTGCGGTTCCGACTCCGATTCTTCGGATTCCGCTACGGGCCCGGACGTTCCCGCCGAGCTCGACGGCACCTGGACCCTCATGAACATCGCGAGTCAGGGAGCCGCCACGAGCCTGCCGAACACCGTGGAGGCTCCGACGCTCGAGTTCTCCGACGGCAACGTCGACGTGTTCACCGGCTGCAACAGCGGCTCCGGATCGGCCGAGATCGGTGATTCGACCATCGAGTTCGGGTCGATCGCCCTGACGAAGAAGTCCTGCGACGAGATGTCGAACCAGGTCGAGACCTTCGTTTCCCAGACCCTGAAGGGCGAGACCGGCTACAAGGTCCAGCAGGGCAACCTGATCATCGAGGGCGACCAGGCCGACCTGATCTTCGTCCAGGAGTAGGACTCGGCACCCACCTCGGGAGGCCAGCGGGCGCAGGACTTCACCTTGCGTCAAATGTGAGCATGAAATTCCACACTCTGTCCACTTATCGGCAGCGTTCGTGGCAGATAGCCTCGAGGTGTCCAGTTTTCCCCGAGGAGGCCCAATGACCGTCACCACCGAGACCGCTACGAGCACGCTGAGGAATTACGTCGGCGGCAAGTGGGTCGATGCCGACGGGGCGGAGCTCCATGACGTGATCAACCCGGCCAACGGGGAGGTCCTCGCCAAGGTCCCGTTCTCGACCGCCAGCCACCTCGACGAAGCAGTCCGCGCCGCCCGCGAGGCGCTCCCGGTCTGGCGCGGAGTCAGCACGATCGCCCGTGCCCGCATGCTCTTCACGCTGCGGGAGAAGCTGGAGGACCGCAAGGACGAGATCGCCCGCTCGGTCGTGCGCGAGATGGGCAAGACCCTGCCGGACGCCACCGCCGAGGTCGGCCGCATGATCGAGATGGTCGAAGCCGCCACGGCGATCCCGACCACGATGCAGGGCCGGGTCCTCGAGGATGTGGCGCGCGGGGTGGACGCGGAGACGATCCGCCAGCCGGTCGGTGTCTGCGGGATCATCGCTCCGTTCAACTTCCCGGCCATGGTGCCGTTCTGGTTCCTCCCGTTCGCGATCGCCTGCGGCAACACGATCGTCCTGAAACCTTCGGAGCAGGTGCCGATGACCCAGCAGCTGGTCTTCGGGATCATCGATGAGCTCGACCTCCCGGCCGGCGTGGTCAACCTGGTTAACGGCGCGCGCGAGGTCGTGGAGGGGATGCTCGACCATCCCGGCATCGATGCCATCTCCTTCGTCGGTTCGGCTCCGGTGGCGAAGCTCGTCTACGAGCGCGCCGCCCAGACCGGCAAGCGCGTCCAGGCGCTCGGTGGAGCGAAGAACCACATGGTGATCTGCCCCGACGCCGTCGTCGAACCCACCGTCAACGGCCTGATCGGTTCCGGTTTCGGCGCCGCCGGTCAGCGCTGCATGGCCGGTTCCGTGATCGTCACCGTCGGTTCAGCCCACGACAAGGTCATTCCGAAGCTCGTCGAGGAGACCAAGAAGCTTCGCGTCGGTGACGGCCTCGATGAGGACGTCGACGTCGGCCCGGTCATCTCCTGCCAGTCGCGCGACCGGATCAGCGGGTGGATCGACAAGGCGATCCAGGAGGGCGCCGAGGTACTGGTCGACGGCCGCTCGCCGCTGCCGGACGCCCCGGAAGGTTCCTCCTACGTCGGTCCGACGCTGCTCGACAAGGTCAAGCCGACCGACTCGATCATCGAGAACGAGGTGTTCGGCCCCGTCATCGCGATCGTCAACGTCGACACGCTCGAGGAAGCAATCGAGATGGTCAACCGGAGCCCCTTCGGCAACGGAGTATCGATCTTCACCGAGTCCGCCTCCGCGGTCCGCAAGTTCCGCCACGACATCGAGGTCGGGATGGTCGGCGTCAACATCGGCGTCGCGGCTCCGGTCGCGTTCTTCCCGTTCAGCGGCTGGAAGGCGAGCTTCCTGGGCGACCTCCACGCCCATGGTCTCGACGGCGTCGAGTTCTTCACCCGCAAGAAGACGATCACCAGCCGCTACTTCAGCGGGGGCCACGAGTCCGGTTCGTACTTCGTCGAGCGCTGACCCAACGAGTTTTCCTTCAACTTCCCTCCAACAACAAGCACCACCTCTCCAACAACCGCACACGCGCCTCTCTCCCAGGGTGATTGCCAGAAGGCTCCGATGAGAGGCCGAACGGCATCACCCGCGTGTGCGACTCATTGGTGCTCCTCCAGAGATCGCGGGATCGCCCCAGGGCGGTCCCGCGATCCCCTTTGAGACCCCTACCGGCTCGAGATGGCGGAAAGTGGCCGTTATCGCCACAAAAGGCGATCTGGCGGGTTCGGAGCCGGCGCCGGGCCGGGGTCAGGCCGTGGCTTTGGACCGGGTCCGGCCCACCTGGCGGGTGGCCAGGGCGGCGAACTCCGGTGGGGCGATGTCCAGGTACTTGTTGAAGGCGAACTCGCCCGAGTTCCGGGTCTTGAAGGAAGCGGCCAGGGTCGGCTTGACCAGGCGCGGGTGGATCCTGGGCAGGAGCTTCTGGGCCCGTAGGAGCCAGTCGAAAGCCCACTGGTGGCCGGCGCTGAAGGCGTGGTAGGCGGCGAGGGCGTCCTCGCGGGACTTCCTGCCCTCGACCACCTCGCGCAGCTCCATGCCGAGCGCGGCCCCGAAGTAGAGCGCCGGGCGGATTCCCTCGGCGGTGAGCGGGTAGCAGTGCCCGGCCGAGTCGCCGGCGAAGAAGACGCCGTCGCCGGTCGCGGGGCGGAGCTTGTGGGGGATCCAGTTGCCCTGGTAGGCGGACTTGCCGACCTTCAGGTCGTCCGCG
>Ga0182743_1000882_pt1 | contig 32835 bp, 30 predicted proteins | sample eDN3rd30CKraftOP_FD_128522 | JGI IMG/M metagenome (GOLD analysis project Ga0182743, IMG submission 128522) | Enriched Organic Plus compost microbial communities from Emeryville, California, USA - eDNA 3rd pass 30_C Kraft OP (version 2) (version 2) ... | reverse complement strand
CCGGGCGATTTCCTTGACCAGCTTTGACGCAATCGCCTGACGGCGGGCATCGGCCATCAGAAAGACGGTTTCGATGCTGTCGTCCATGGCCCGGTTCATACCGACCATCTGGAATTCATATTCGAAATCGGCCACTGCCCGCAGACCGCGGACGATCACCTTGGCCCCCACATCGCGGGCGCAATCAATGAGCAGGTTTTCAAAGGGATGGACGACAATCTCACCGCCACGCTGGGCTACGATGCGGTCACATTCCTCGCGCACCATGGCGACGCGATCTTCCAGCTCGAACAGCGGTCCCTTGTCGCGGTTGATGGCAACGCCGATCACCAGCCTGTCCACCAGTTCCAGCGCGCGCTGAATAATATCGAGATGTCCCAAGGTGATAGGATCGAAGGTGCCGGGGTATAGCCCGATGCGCATGAAAAGGTCCTTCTCCTCGCCTGATGCCGGCAGTCAAACAGAGTTTTGCAAGAAAATGCAAGGCAGTGAGCCTTTTTTGCCATAACAGCAAAAAAGGCTCCCCGGCAATCAGTTCCCCATGATCATGCCGGTCAGCGCCTCTTTCTCGGCCGCCAACTCTTTCAGCCGGGCCGAAACCGTATCGCCGATCGAAACCAGACCGACCATTTCGCCTTCGTCGTTCACCACCGGCAAGTGACGGAAACGCCCCTGGGTCATGCGGTCCAGAATGACCAACGCATCCTCGCCCGTGGTGCAGGTAATCAGTTTGCGGGTCATCAATTCGCTGATCGGCAGGGTCAGGACAGCGGCACCGCGCCTGCCCAGTTCGCGCACGATGTCGCGTTCGGACAGGATGCCCAGCGGAATGCGCCCATCCTCAGAGACCACGACCGCACCGATGCGCTTTTCCGAAAGCAGCCTGGCGGCATCGGCCACGCTGGCATCCGGTGCGACGGTGATGATATCGCCGCTAGGCTTCATCGACAGGATCTGAGTAACTAGCATCGCGGTTCCTCCTCGGGTCGGGCTGGCTTAGCTCGTGACCATCAGCGTCACCTCAAGCCGGCCTTGCGTCAAGACTGCTGTTGCAGTGCAGCGTCTCAGGGCACGACCAAAGCCTGAAGGCGCGCGACCTCGGCGCGGATCCCCTGCGCCAGCGCCTCGGCCAGCCGGTTCATGCGTTGCGAGCGGCGGTCATCAGCATGACGGATCAACCAAAAACTGCGTGTCAGCGAAACCTGATCGGTCAGCACCCGCCGCACTCCGGGGCAAAAGGGGATGGCAAAATCATGCACGATCCCAAGTCCCGCCCCTGCCCGGATCGCCTGCATCTGCACAGAAACGGAATTCGACGTCAGCGCCGCCCATTCCATCCCGGTTTCAGGCAGATAATCCAGTTCCCGGTCAAAGATCATGTCGGCGATATAGCCGATCATGCGATGGCCATGCAGATCCTCGCGTGAGCGGATCGGCGGATGGGCGCGCAGATAATCCTGATGCGCGGCAAGGTGCAGCTGATAATCGGTCAGACGCTGCACCACCAGCCGCCCGGCCTGCGGCTGGGAAACGGCAATGGCCATATCCGCTTCGCGCCGCGACAGGTTAAAGACGCGCGGCAGGGCGATGATCTGAATCTCCAGCCGCGGGTGATCCTGCGACAACTTGGCGCAGACCTGCGGCAGAAGATAGTTCGCGCAACCGTCTGGCGCGCCGATGCGCAACTGCCCGGTCAGGTCCCCGGGACCCGAGAGCGCCTCTTCAGCCTCGCTTAGCGCCGCCTCGACCGCCTCGGCGTGGGGCAAAAGCCGCTCACCCTCGGGTGCAAGCCCGTATCCCTGCGGGGTTTTGACGAAAAGCTTGGCCCCCAGCGATGCTTCAAGCCGCGCCACACGCCGCCCGACGGTAGAGGCATCAATGCCCAGACGGCGCCCCGCGCCCGACAGGCTGTCAGCGCGCGCCACCGCCAGAAAGATGCGCAGATCGTCCCAGTCCATCTTACCCCTTTGCAGAAATGCAAAACGATTTTGCCAGACTTCCTCTTTTTTCGGCAATGCTGCAAGTCTATCATCCGCTCCGACTGGCATTCCTGGGAGGCATTCATGGAAGAACTCAGCCACTGGATCGACGGCAAAGAGGTCAAAGGCACCTCGGGCCGCTTTAGCGATGTCTATAACCCCGCCACCGGCGAAGTGATTGCCCGCGTGCCGCTGGCAACCCCGGCAGAGCTGGACGCCGCGGTCAAAAGCGCCGAAAAGGCGCAGATCGGCTGGGCCGCCACCAACCCGCAGCGCCGCGCGCGGGTGATGATGAAATTCGGTCAGCTTATCCAGGACAATATGGAGCAACTGGCCGAGCTGGTCGCGCGCGAGCACGGCAAGACCCTGCCCGACGCGCGCGGCGATGTGCAGCGTGGCCTTGAGGTTATCGAGGTCTGCATGGGCACCCCGGCGCTGCTCAAGGGTGAATATACCGACAACGCCGGCCCGGGCATCGACCTTTATTCGATGCGTCAGCCGCTGGGCGTGGTCGCGGGCATCACGCCCTTCAACTTCCCGGCGATGATTCCGCTGTGGAAGATGGGCCCGGCGCTGGCCAGCGGCAACGCAATGATCCTGAAACCGTCCGAGCGCGTGCCCTCGACCTCGATCATGCTGGCCAAGCTGGCGCAAGAGGCCGGGCTGCCCGATGGCGTGCTGCAGGTGGTCAATGGCGACAAAGAGATCGTCGACGCGATCCTTGACCATCCGACCGTTCAGGCGGTGGGCTTTGTCGGCTCGACCCCGATCGCGCAATATATCTATGGCCGCGCCGCGACCAACGGCAAGCGTGCGCAGTGCTTTGGCGGCGCCAAGAACCACATGCTGATCATGCCCGACGCCGATCTGGACAAGGCGGCGGATGCACTGGTCGGCGCCGGATTCGGCGCGGCGGGCGAACGCTGCATGGCGATCTCGGTCGCGGTGCCGGTCGGCGACAAGACCGCCGATGCGCTGATCGAACGGCTGGTGCCCAAGATCGAAAAACTGAAGGTCGGCCCCTATACCGCTGGCGAGGATGTCGATTACGGTCCCGTCATCACCAAGGCCGCACAAGAGCGCATCAACCGCCTGATCGGTTCTGGCGTGGATCAGGGCGCGAAACTGGTCGTGGATGGCCGCGGGCTGAAAATCCAAGGCTATGAGAACGGCTTCTTCTGCGGACCGTCGCTCTTTGACAATGTCACGCCCGAGATGGACATCTACAAGGAAGAGGTCTTTGGCCCGGTGCTTTCGACCGTGCGGGCCAAGACCTATGAAGATGCGCTGCGTCTCGTCATGGACAACGACTATGGCAACGGCACCGCGATCTATACCGCCGACGGCGACACGGCGCGCGACTTTGCCAGCCGCGTCAACGTCGGCATGGTCGGGATCAACTTCCCGATCCCGGTGCCGCTTAGCTACTACACCTTTGGCGGCTGGAAAAAGTCGGCATTTGGCGACCTGAACCAATATGGCCCGGACGCCTTCCGCTTCTACACCAAGACCAAGACAGTGACTGCGCGCTGGTTCTCGGGGATCAAGGACGGCGTTGCGCTGAACTTCAAGGCCATGGACTGATGGCGGCGAGGGGGGTGGAAACGCCCCCTTCCATCCCGGACCACCGGGACAGTGCTGGGGCGGGACAACCGCCCCGCCCCTTTGCGCAGGGCTTGCAATACTTGCGCAACATTTTCCGGCCATGTCCGGCACGGCATATCACACGAAAGACATGAGGGAGTGAGCATGGATTTCGCGCTGAGCGAGGAACAGCAGGCGATTTTTGACATGGCCCGGGATTTTGGGGCCACTGAGATTGCCCCCCACGCCCGCGCCTGGGAAGAGGCCGGCACCATCCCCCGCGACTTGTGGCAAAAGGCTGCCGAACTGGGCTTTGGCGGCGTCTATGTCGCCGAAGAACATGGCGGCACCGGGCTAAGCCGTCTGGACGCGACACTGGTCTTTGAGGCACTGGCCATGGCCTGCCCTTCGGTCGGTTCGTTCCTGTCGATCCACAATATGTGTGGCGGCATGATCGACAAATTCGGCACCGGGGCCAACAAGACCCGTTGGCTGCCCGACCTGTGCAGCATGAAGAAAGTGTTCTCCTATTGCCTGACCGAGCCGGGCTCGGGCTCGGACGCGGCGGCGCTGCGCACCCGGGCGGAGCGTGTCCCCGGCGGGTGGAAGCTCAATGGCACCAAAGCCTTTATCTCGGGTGGCAGCTACTCGGATTGCTATCTGGTCATGGTGCGCACCGGGCAGGACGGTCCGCGCGGCATCTCGACGGTGGTGGTCGAGGCCGGCACCCCCGGCCTTAGTTTCGGCGCGCTTGAACACAAAATGGGCTGGAAGGCGCAACCGACGGCGCAGGTCCAGTTCGACGATTGCATCATCCCCGAAGAGAACCTGATCGGCGAGGAAGGCCGCGGCTTTTCCTATGCCATGGCCGGGCTTGACGGCGGGCGGCTGAATATCTCGGCAGGCGCGCTTGGCGGCGCTCAGGCCGCGCTTGAACAGACGCTGCGCTACATGGGTGAGCGACGCGCGTTTGGCCAGACGCTCGACCAGTTTCAGGCGCTGCAATTCCGTCTGGCCGAGATGGAGACAGCACTGCAATCCTCGCGCATCTTTCTGCGCCAGGCAGCGTGGAAGCTGGACCGCGGAGAGCGTGACGCAACCAAATTCTGCGCCATGGCCAAACTGCATGTGACCGACCGCGCCTTTGATGTCGCCAATCAGTGCCTGCAACTTCATGGCGGTTATGGCTATCTTGCCGATTACGGGCTGGAAAAGATCGTGCGCGATCTGCGCGTACATCAGATTCTGGAAGGCACCAATGAAATCATGCGGCTGATCATAGGCCGCGCCCTGCTGGCGGAGCGTGACTGAATGAATGATATGATCATCCGCAAGGACCGCCGCGCCGGACGGCTGACCTTTAACCGGCCCCAGGCGCTGAACGCGCTGAGCCATGAAATGGCGCTGGCAATCGACGCCGCGCTTAGGGAATGGCGCGACGACCCCGAGGTGGCGCTGGTCATCATCGACGCCAAGGGCGAGCGCGCCTTTTGCTCGGGCGGGGATATCGCAGCGGTCTATCGCGCCGGTCTGGCCGGGGACCACCGCGTCGGACGCGAGTTCTTCCGCGACGAATACATCATGAATGCGCGGATCGCGGAATATCCCAAGCCCATCGTCGCCTTCATGCAGGGCTTTGTCATGGGCGGCGGTGTCGGTGTCGGCGGCCATGCCAGCCATCGTATCGTCGGCGACACGACCCAGATCGCCATGCCGGAATGCGGCATCGGCCTGATCCCGGATGTCGGCGGCAGTTGGCTGCTTGGCCATGCTCCGGGCCGCTGCGGCGAATATCTGGGGCTGACCGCCGCGCGGATGGGTGCGGGTGATGCGATATTCACCGGCTTTGCCGACAGCTATATCCCCGAGGCCGAGTGGCCCGCGCTGATCGAGCGGCTGGCCGAAAGCGGCGATGTGACAGCGATCGGCGCCCACCCCGCGCCCGAGGCGCCGCTTGCAACGGTGGACCTGTCTGCCTTTGCCGGCGAAACCGTGGCCGAGATTGTCGCCGCGCTGGAAACTGCTGGCAATGAGGCCGCCCTGAAACCCCTGCGCCGCAACTCGCCCCTGTCGATGGCGGCGACGCTGGCGCTGGTGCGGGCGGCACGCAAGGATGCCACCCTGCGCGACAGCCTTGCGCGCGAATTGCGCTTTACCGCCCGCGCCACCGCCGGCAGCGACTTTCTGGAAGGGGTGCGGGCGCAGATTATCGACAAGGACCGCAACCCGCGCTGGTCCGCCGACGCGAGTCCCGCGCATGTCGCAGAAATGCTGGCGCCGCTGGGCGCAGATGAACTCATCTGGGAGGAGAGCAAATGAAGATCGGATTCATCGGTCTGGGCAATATGGGTGGCCCAATGGCAGCCAATCTTGCCAAGGCAGGTCATGAGGTCACCGGCTTTGACCTGGCGGCACCGATGCCCGAGGGCGTGACCAAGGCCGCCAGTGCCCCCGAGGCGGCGCAGGGCGCCGAGGTCGTCATCACCATGTTGCCTAATGGCGCCATCCTGCGTGCCGTTGCCGCCGAGGTAATCCCCGCCATGCAGTCGGGCGCGGTCTTGTGCGACTGCTCGACGGTCGACGTGGATAGCGCACGTGCAGTCGCGGCCGATGCGCAGGCGGCAGGGCTGGGCGCACTTGACGCGCCGGTCTCGGGCGGGGTCGGGGGCGCAGGCGCCGGCACGCTGACCTTTATGGTCGGCGGCAGCTCTGCTGCCTTTGAAAAGGTCAGCCCGCTTTTCGACATCATGGGGCAAAAGGCGGTCCATTGCGGCGAATCTGGCGCCGGACAAGCGGCAAAGATTTGCAACAACATGATCCTTGGCGTGACCATGATCGCCACATGCGAAGCCTTTGCCCTTGCTGACAAACTGGGGCTGGACCGGCAAAAGATGTTCGATGTCGTCTCGACCTCTTCGGGTTACAGCTGGTCGATGAACGCCTATTGCCCGGCACCGGGGGTTGGTCCGACTTCGCCCGCAGATAATGGGTACAAGCCCGGTTTCGCCGCCGAGTTGATGCTGAAGGACCTGCGGCTAAGCCAGCAGGCCGCCGAATCCGCCGATGCCGACACGCCGATGGGTGAGCTTGCCGCCGCGCTTTACGCCCGCTTTGTCGACGAAGAGGACGGAAAAGGCAGGGATTTTTCAGCCATGCTGCCAAGATTCGAGGCAAGGCACCGCCACGACTGACACCGCCCGCACCCCGGGGGCCCGGATTTCTCGCATTCGTGAGGGAGCCAATCGGTAGCTTGCGGCGTTTAACCTACAAGCAAGCTTCTTGTGCTAGGCTGGACCCATGTCACGCAATCGCCAGAGCCTGATTCTTATCGTCTGCCTGCTTACCGCCCTTGTTCCGCCCAGCTTTGCGGAACCGGCGGGGCAGGCGAAAGGGGCGGGCAAATCACAGGCCGTCGGCCAATCCCAATCCTCGGCGCTGCGTGTCGGCGACCAGCTGGATAGCGCACGTCTGCATCAGGTGACGCGCCCCGGCCTTTACGGAATGAGTCAGGCCCCCGCCGGCAGCCGCTATGGCATCGTCGATGGAAAACTGATCCGCTATGATCCGGAAAGCGCGCGTGTCCTGTCCATCATCCGACAGGTCGACAAGATCATGGACTAAAGCCCGACGATCAGCCGCGTAGCAACGACCGCGCAGCCTCTTTCGCGGCGGGGGTGATTTCCTCGCCCGACAGCATCCGCGCGATCTCTTCGATACGCTGGCTGTCGGTCAACGCCGCCACCTCTGAAGTGGTCATGCCACCCTGAACCGACTTCGCCACCCGGAAATGATGGCCGCCCAAGGCCGCAACCTGTGGGCTGTGGGTGACGACCAGGACCTGTGCGTCCTCGGCCAGCCGGGCGAGGCGACGGCCAACCGCATCCGCAGTAGCCCCGCCGACACCGCGGTCGATCTCGTCGAATATCAGCACCAGCGCATCATTACCGCGCGCCAGACAAACCTTGAGCGCCAGCAGAAACCGCGACAGCTCACCACCCGAGGCGATGCGGTCCAGTGGCCCGGCAGGGGCACCGGGATTGGTCGCAACGGTAAAGGCGACCATATCGCGTCCCTCTGGCCCCGGATCGCCCTCAGATATCAGGGTGGCAAAGACCGCGCGTTCCATTTTCAACGGGGCAAGTTCGGCCGCCATCGCGGCATCGAGCCGCTTGGCCGCCGCGATGCGCTGCTGCGTAAGATCAGAGGCGGCGGCGTCATAATGCGCATCGGCCTCGTCTACGGCGGTGCGCAGACGGGCAATATTATCCTCGCCCGCGTCGATCCGACCCAGACGGCCACGCAGTTCATCCGCGAGCACCGCCAGATCATCTGCCAGAACGCCATGTTTGCGCGCCAGCGCCCGCAGCGCAAAAAGCCGCTCTTCGGTCGCCTCAAGCTCGCGCGGGTCAAACTCCATCGCATCAAGAGCCGCCTCGACGCCTGACACCGCCTCACCCAGTTCGATCAGCGCCCGTTGCAGGGCGGCTGCGGGGCCCTCAAGCCGCCCCTCAGCACGTTCGGCGGCGCCGTCAAGCCAGCGCGCGGCGTCCAGCATCGCGCCCTCGGCCCCCTCTGTGCCCAACGCCTGCAGGGCGCGAACCACGTCCTCGCGGATGCGCTCGGCCCCTTGCATGGCGCGGCGGCGGGTATCAAGCGTGTCCTCTTCGCCCGGCTGAGGATCAAGCTTATCGAGTTCAGCCACCGCATGCCGCAGGAACTCTTCTTCGTCCTTGGCAGCTGCCAAAGCGGCCTCGGCCTCAGCCAATGCGGCCCGCGCCTCGCGCCGGGCGGCCCATGCCGCGCGGGTCGGGCCAAGGTCCACCCCGGCAAAGGCATCAAGCAACAGGCGATGGCCACGCGGGTTCAAAAGTCCGCGGTCATCATGCTGGCCATGCAGCTCGACCAGCACCTCGGACAGGGTCCGCAACACCTCACCCGAGGCGCGCCGGTCGTTGATCCAGCCGGTCTTGCGCCCATCGGCACCGTTCACGCGGCGGATGATCAGTTCATCCGAGACCGGAAAACCCGCCTCATCCAGAAGGGTGCGGGCGGGATGATCGGGCGGCAGGTCAAAGACGGCCGTCACCTCGCCCTGAGTCGCGCCCTGCCGGACCAGATCGGCACGACCGCGCCAGCCGAGGACAAACCCAAGACAATCAAGCAGGATCGATTTACCCGCCCCAGTCTCTCCGGTCAGCACGTTCAGGCCGGGCCGGAACTCCAGCTCCAGCCGGTCGATGAGCAGCATATCGCGGATATCGAGATGCCGCAGCATCGCCCGCTTACAGCCACTTGCCCTGAATGACCTGCCGATAGACACGCGTCAGCCAGCTGTCGCCACGCGCCTCGGGCGACAGGCCGCGACCGCGCAGCTGCGCATAAGCATCGGCATAGAAGGGCGAGGAGCGGAAGTTATGGCCGAGAATCGCCCCCGCCGTCTGAGCCTGATCGTTCAGACCCAGCGCCAGATAGGCCTCGACCAACCGCATCAGCGCCTCGGGCGTGTGCGAGGTGGTCTGGAAGTCCTCGACCACCACGCGGAACCGGTTGATCGCAGCGGTGTAATGGCCGCGCTTGAGGTAGTAGCGACCAATCTCCATCTCTTTGGCGGCGAGATGGTCAAAGGCCAGGTCGAACTTGAGGATCGAGGAACGCGCATATTCCGTATCGGGATATTGCTCGATCACCTCGCGCAGCGCCTGCAGCGCCTGAAAGGTCAGGCCCTGGTCGCGGCCGATCTCGTCTATCTGGTCGTAATAGGACAGCGCCAGCAGGTATTTCGCATAGGCTGCGTCCTCATCGCCCGGATAGGTGTCGATGAACCGCTGGGCCGCGCCCCGCGCCTCTTCGTATTGGCGGGCACGGTGGTAGGAATAGGCCTGCATGATCAGCGCACGCTTGGCCCATTCGGAATAAGGGTAAAGCCGCTCGACCTCAGAGAAATACTTCACCGCATCCTTGGGCTTGCGCGAATTCTCAAGCTCGTACTCGCCGCGCTTGTAGATTTCTTCGGCAGTGAAGTTCTCGAACGATTCGGGTTCTTTGCCGCCCCCGCCCGCGCATCCTGCCAGAAGGCCCAACGACAGCACAGCCGCGACCAAGGAACCCGATCTGATGCCTGTCATTCTACCCTGCCCGTCAGAAATTCATGCCGCCGCATCAGGAAACAGCCCGTGCAGCCTGGTCGTCCTAGCACAGAAAATCTGGTTGCGCAAAATGCCAAAACCGGAAAAACAGCGATGCAGGCTGAAGCCGGCCATCACCTTCAGGCGACGGCCAGCTGACGGGTAGCAGCAGCGATTCGCTGAGCCGAGGCCAGCACCCCTGCACCGGGCAGCCGGCTTTCCATCGTCGGGGTCAGCGTCACCCATTCCCAGGCATCCGGCTGGGCAAACAGGGCCCGCAGCAGCCGGTTGGTCATGGCATGGCCCGCGCGGTGGCCTGTGTAGCGCGCCAGCAGCGGCGCCCCGGCCAGCGCAAGATCGCCGACCGCATCCAGCATCTTGTGGCGCACAGCCTCGTCCCGGTGGCGCAGCCCACCCGGCGACAGCACCTTGTCGCCATCAAAAACCACGGCGTTCAGATAGGTACCGCCAAGCGCCAGACCGCTTTCCTGCATCTTCACCACGTCTGCCTTGCGGCAAAAGGTGCGGCTGTCCATGAGTTCATGCACGAAGGTGCCGTTGGCCATGTCGAGTCGCTTTTCCTGATGGCCGATGGCCGCATCGACAAAGTCGATGTCGAAATGGATCTCAAGGTGATCGGCAGGGGACAGGCGTGCATAAGCCTCACCCTGCTGAACCTCGACCTCGCGCAGCACGCGAATGGCGCGCAGCGGGGCGTTCTGCTGCCGCAGACCCGCCTCAAGAATGCCACGCACGAAGGGTGCGGAGGAACCGTCCAGAATCGGCACCTCGGGTCCGTTCACCTCGACCACAGCGTTGTTGATTCCGGTCCCGGTCAGCGCCGCCATCACATGCTCGACCGTCGAGACGGTCGCCCCCTCGCCATTGTCGAGCAGGGTGCAAAGCTGCGAGGGCGTCACATGGTCCCAACGGGCAGGAATGCGGGCGCCGTCCAGATCGGTGCGCACGAACACAATGCCATGATCCACCGGCGCAGGCAGGATCACCAGCCGCACGGCTGCACCGGAATGCAGCCCGACGCCACGGAACTGCGCTTTCTGAGCAATGGTGATCTGCATGGTCTTACCCGCCGTTCTCTGTTGACGACCCGCGCCGGGAGAATCTCCCCACGGCCGCCAGATTGAGTTAGGCACGCCCTGCAGATTGCTCAATTAACGTTTTGTAACGGCGTGAAACAATCACTCCCCCGGACTGCAACACAGCCTCAAGACCCGGGCAGACCATTGATTTTGCAAATAAAAAGGACCGCCGAAGCGGTCCTCCACGATTCTGCCACAGAAATTTTGTGATCTGCTCAATTGGCCTGACGGCGCAGGAACGCGGGAATTTCAACATTGTCGTCCGAACGATCCGGGCTGGCCAGATCATCGAACCCAGCATCAAAACCGCTGCGATTCCGCGCAGCCACACGCTCACTGACACGTTCGGCGATGGTCGAGGGCGCGGGCTTTTCCGCCTGTTCGGTATGACCCGAGATGCGCTCAAGCATCCGGCTGAGACCGGCCATGCGGCCCTGACCACGCGGCTGCTCGGCGGCCGCCTGCTGGGCGGCCTGACGCTCAGGCGCCTTTTGCACGGCGCGCGCAAGACGCTGCATCACCTCGTCCGACGGGGTACCGGCCGGGGCCTGCGGGCGGCGGGTCGGCGCGACAAAACCGCCAGCGTCACCGTTCAGAACATCGCCGGCCTGAGGCGCAGCGGGGGTCTGGCGCAGTTCCGGCTGATAGGCCGGGCGCGGCATGTCGTCGTCTTCGTGCTGCGCGGCAGGCGCGGTGGGCTGAGGGCGCGCAACAGGCTGGTGCAGGGTCGATTCGGCGACCGGAGCGGTACGGCGCGGGGGAACCGGGATATCTTCTTCGACCGCTTTCTGCGTGACCGAAGGGGTCTGGGTCAGCGGCTCGCGCATACCACGGCGCGGGGCCGGGATTTCGGCCACCGAAGCGTCGATGCCGGTTGCCACGACCGAAACGCGGATCGAACCTTCCATCTGGGGGTCGAGGGTCGAACCGACGATGATATTGGCATCGGCATCGACTTTCTCGCGGATCTTCTCGGCCGCCTCGTCCATTTCGAACAGGGTGAGGTCATAGCCACCGGTGATGTTGATAAGCACACCCTTGGCGCCGTTGAGGCTGATTTCGTCCAGCAGCGGGTTGGCGATGGCTTTCTCGGCGGCCTGAACGGCGCGGTTCTCGCCCGAGGCCTCGCCGGTGCCCATCATCGCCTTGCCCATCTCGTCCATCACCGCGCGCACGTCGGCGAAGTCGAGGTTGATCAGGCCCGGACGCACCATCAGGTCGGTCACGCCTTTGACGCCCTGATAAAGCACGTCGTCAGCCATGGCGAAGGCTTCGGTGAAGGTGGTCTTTTCATTCGCCAGACGGAACAGGTTCTGGTTGGGAATGATGATCAGCGTGTCGACAACTTTCTGCAGCTGTTCGACCCCTTCCTCGGCCTGGCGCATCCGCTTGGTGCCCTCGAACTGGAAGGGCTTGGTCACAACGCCGACGGTCAGGATGCCCATCTCACGCGCGGCCTGAGCGATGATCGGGGCAGCGCCGGTGCCGGTGCCACCGCCCATACCGGCGGTGATAAAGCACATATGCGCACCCATGAGGTGATCGACGATGTCCTCGATCGTTTCTTCGGCCGCCTTGGCACCGATGGTCGGCTTGGCGCCCGCGCCCAGACCTTCGGTCACTTTCGGGCCCAGCTGGATGCGGCTTTCAGCCTTGGACTGCTGCAGCGCCTGCGCATCGGTATTCGCCACGACGAATTCGACGCCCTCAAGCTGCTTTTCGATCATGTTGTTGACTGCGTTTCCGCCCGCGCCCCCGACGCCGAAGACGGTAATGCGCGGCTTCAGTTCCTGGTCATCATTCAGCATCAGGTGGATCTGCCGTTCCATGTCTCGCCTGCCTTACATCTGTTGCGCCGGACATCTGCGCAGTCCGGTCGAATCCCCTATGGCTCTCAGCCTAGCCAGATTCTCTCCGAGCGTCACCCGAAAAACACAGGTCGCATACCAAATATGGCGGTAATCGCCGGGGTTCTCGGCGGTATCTTGCCCAAACTCCAGCATGTGGTGGGGACGCCCGCCCACACCACCGCATCCGGGTTCTGCCTGATCACCAGTTGTTGCGGAACCAGCGATAGGCCCGGCGCAGACTGCGCGCCGGATAATGTTCGGCGGGCATGTCGAAATCCCACCATTCATCCTGCGGATGGGCCGTCAGCAGCGCCAGCCCGATGGCCGAGGAAAAGCCCGGCGCGGTCGCGTTATGCGGCAGGCCCTGAATGCGCAGCGGCCGGCCGATACGGACATTCTGTCCCAGAATGCGCGAGGCAAGGACGTCCAGCCCCGGGATCTGGCTTGACCCGCCGGTCAGGACGATCTGACGCGCGGGCATGCAATCAAACCCCGCTGCCTCAAGGATCTCACCCACTTTCTCAAGGATCTCTTCGACGCGGGGACGCATGATGCCGATCAGATCGGCGCGGCTGACGCTGCGGCGGTCGGTATCCCAGTCCCCGGTCGAACCGCCCAGTTCGATCATTTCGCGGTCATCACGGCCGGTGGCCTCAAGCCCGCCATGCAGGGTCTTCAGCCGCTCGGCCACGGCGTAGCTGACGCGCAGACCCTTGGCGATGTCCTGGGTGATCAGATCGCCGCCAAAGCGCACCGCATCGGCAAATATCATGTGCTTTTTAATGAACACCGACACGCCGGTGGTACCGCCGCCCAGATCGATACAGGCCGCGCCCAGTTCCTGCTCATCCTCGACCAGCGCAGCAAGCCCTGCGGCGTAAGAGGCCGAGGCCACGCCCGCCAGCTCCATGTCGCAGCGCCGGATACAATGGACGAGGTTCCCGGCAGCATCACCGTCGATGGTCAGCACATGCATGTCGCAGGCCAGGCGGCTGCCCGACTGGTCGCGCGGGTCCGACAGACCAGAACGCCCGTCGATGGCAAAGTTCACCGGCTGGGCGTGCAGCACCTCTCGCCCGCGCCCGAAATCGGGCACGTCGCATGAGGCCAGCACCCGCGCCACGTCGGTTTCGGTGACCTTGCCCGAAGGCAGCGTGATTTCACCCGCCAGCCCATAGCTTGCCGGACGCGCGCCCGAGATACAGGCGATGACGTGATCTACCCGGGTTCCGGCGACCTTTTGCGCCGACTGGATCACCGTGCGGATGGCGCGTTCCGTCTCGGCCATGGTCTCGATCTCGCCATAGCGCATCCCGCGCGAACGGGTGGTGGCGGTACCGATAACCCGGAAATTCGACTGACCGGCCATAGGGCCGACGCCATCGGTTTCGCGGAACTGACTTGGACCGTCGAATTGCAGGACAAGACAGGCGATTTTCGAGGTCCCGATATCCAGAACCGCGATGACGCCGCGCTGCATCGCCTGGCGGCGCATGTTTCGCATTGCCCGCTGGCCCTGATACAGATCCTTCATATCTTCCTGCCTCTCCAAGCTGTTAGCCGCTCTTTTTCGTGCTCTTTCCACCGGATTTTCCGGCGGCTTCGACCGGTTTGCCGTCAGGCCCGATCTCGGGTTGACCGCGCGCGCGGCGAATGGCGTTCTGGGCCTCAAGCCCCAGCCGCACCACCGGCCGTGCCTCCTGCCGCAGATCGATCACCGCGATGTCGCGTTCAAACATGTCCTGGGCGCGGTCCAGCGCAATGGCACGCTCAAGCGCCTGCAGGGCCTTGTCTTCGGGCAGCTTGATGCGCTGGCCGCGATCCAGAACCAAGTCCCAGCGCCGCTCTCCAATACGTTCCAGCCCGCGCAGACGGGGCAGGATCGGCCCGGCCGCGTCGATCAGGGCCAGCGCCTCGGGGGCGGCAAGGTCTGCGCCCTCACCCGCGATGATCGGCAGATCGCCCCGCACCTCACGCGAGGTGACCGAGGCAACGCGATGCCCGGTCTTGTCAAGCAGCTCGATCCCCCGCGCATGGCGCCACAGCACCACCGGCACCCGTTCGGTCACCACCGCCGACAGCACCCCGCCCGGCTTGATGCGCAGATCAACCGCCTCGACCGCGTCAAGCTTCAGCACCCGCTCGCGCAGCTTTTCAAGGTCGATGTCAAAGCTGGAGGCCGGCAGATCGACCGGCAACATGGCGCGCAAGCCCTTGTCCACGACCGGCGAGGCCCCTTCGATGGTCATCATCTTGACCATGAACTCCTCGCGGTGCTGGATGCGATCAACGATGGCGTTGATACCACCGGTCAGATTGGCGCGGCGCGTTTCATCGGAAAGCCACAGCCCCGCGACCATTGCCGCCAGAAAGGCCGGCAGGCCGATATGGACAAGCCGCCGCACCAGCGGACGCAGCATCATCCGGTTCAGGCGATAGGCAAGGCGCGAAGGCGCAGGATCGCGGCGTGGCGCGCGGTTCAGCGCCGGGGCAGGACGCGCAGGAACGTGCCGCACCGGGGCCGGACGGCCACCGTCACCATGCCCACGGTGAAAGGGATTCAGGCCCTGCACAGCGCCTCCTCGACGATCCAGCGGCAAAGCGCGGGAAAGTCCATACCAGTATGGGCCGCCTGTTCCGGGGCCAGAGAGGTGGGCGTCATGCCGGGCTGGGTATTCACCTCAAGGATGATCAGCCCGTCCAGCCCGCGGCTTTCGTCCCAGCGGAAATCCGTCCGGGTAAGCCCCCGGCAGCCAAGCGCCTGATGCGCGCGGACGGCATAGTCGCGGCAGGCGGCGGCGATTTCGGCCGGGATATCAGCCGGGATCACATGGGTCGAACCGCCGGGCTTGTATTTGGCATCATAATCATACCAGCCTCTGGTCACGATCTCGGTGACGCCAAGCGCACGGTCGCCCAGCACAGCGACGGTCAGTTCCCGGCCCGGGGCATAGGTTTCCACCATCACCCGCGCGGGCATCTGGTCCGAGAGCTGTGGCGGACCGTTCGCGGCCTCGTGCACGATATACACGCCGACCGAAGAGCCCTCGTCATTCGGTTTAACCACATAGGGCGGGGCCATGACATGACGGTTGCGCACCTCATCGGCCGAGGCGATCACGCTATCCATGACCGGCAGCCCGGCAAGGCGCAGCACCTGTTTGGCGCGGCTTTTATCCATGGCCAGCGCCGAGGCCAGCACGCCCGAATGCGTATAACGACAGCCCAGCCACTCTAGCAGGCCCTGAACGCAGCCATCCTCGCCCCAGCGGCCGTGCAGCGCGTTAAAGACCACGTCAGGCGCATACTCGGCCAGACGCGCGGGCAGATCCCTGCCCGCATCCAGTTCCACGACTTCAAAGCCCGCCTGCCGCAGCGCCTTCGCGCATTCACGCCCAGAGGACAGTGACACCTCGCGCTCTGCCGAGGGGCCGCCCATCAGGACCACGACTTTCGGGGCTGTCCTGCTCGACCTGCCCGCCAATTTCCGCCTCATGTCCCCGGTTGATCCGGGTATTTGTTCGGTGAGGATAGCTGTTATGGCCGAATCACAAAAGTCCCTTTTCGCATCGGGCGCGATATTTCGGGACAGGCAGGCAAGTTACGGCTCACCAATGCGAATGACTTCCCATTCCAGTTGATGGCCGCTCGTCTCGCGCACCTTCCGGCGCACCAGCTCGCCTAGCGCCTCAAGGTCGGCGGCCGTGGCGCCATCGGCATTCAGCAGGAAATTGGGGTGCTTTTCAGACATTTGCGCACCGCCCAGGCGGTGGCCGCGCAAGCCCGCCTCGTCGATCAGGCGCCATGCCTTCAATTCATGGCTGTCATCGGCACGGCCGGTCGAGGAATAGCCTGCCGGATTGCGGAAGGTCGAGCCAGCACTGCGGTCGCGCGTGGGCTGGCTTGCGTCACGACGGGCAAGCTGCTCATCCATCCGGGCCGCGAGTGCCTGCGGGTCACCCTGCCCGGCGCGAAAGCGGGCCTCGGTGATCACCCAGCCTTCGGGAATTTCCGAATGGCGATAGGCCAGGCGCAGATCCGCGGCCGGGATTTCGTGCAGACTGCCGTCACGGGCGACGGCACGGACCGAGATCAGGTGATCGGCGACATAAGAACCATAACAGCCCGCATTCATCCGCACCGCACCGCCAATACTGCCAGGAATGGTCCGCAGAAAGGTCAGGTCCAGCCCCGCCTCGGCCGCGCGGCGCGCGACATGGGCGTCAAGCGCGGCTGCCCCGGCGGTAACAGTCCCGTCCTGGCATGAAATGGCGTTGAAGCCACGTCCCAGCCGGATCACCACACCACGAATACCGCCGTCGCGCACGATCAGGTTCGATCCGACGCCCATCGGGAAAACCGGCAACTCGGGATCGAGATCACCCAGGAAATCGGCCAGATCGGCCTCATCCGCGGGCTGGAACAGCCAATCGGCAGGGCCCCCGACGCGCAGCCAGGTCAGATCGGCAAGAACTCGGTTCGGGGTCAGTGCGCCGCGCGGCGAAGGAAGCGTCTGGGTCATGTCGGTTCGTTAATCAGCGTTGCGGATGCCGTCAATGCAGCCAGGGGAAAGCAGTCACTCAGCGATACTGAAGCCCACCGCCAGGGTCGACAGGACCAGCAACAGCCAGATGTCCCAGCTGCCGACGGGTGGGCGTTTCGGCGCTGACCGGGCGATCCCGTCAAAGAGCCAGCGCACCCCTGCCCCCAGCAGCAGCCCACCTGCCGCGATCAGCATCAGCAGACTCATCAGCATGCCCGCAAGGCCGGGCAAATGACCGCCGGTCTTGCTTGCGCCGATCATGTAGCACAACAGGGCCGAGCCAAGCAGCAAGGCAAAGTCGATCGCAAGCTTGCCTCCGGTCCGGGCGGCAACCCGTAATGCGCCAATGATGCCGGTCAGCACCACGACCCCGGCGACGATCAGCCAGACCTCTCCCATAGCCTCGCGCTCAGCGCAGACCGCGCTGGACCAGCGCACGGCGCCGACGCCGGGGGTCAAACGGCGGCCAGACAAGCAGGGACAGGCCAAGTGCAAAGAACAGCACGCCAAAACCCGGCCCGCACAGATAGGTCAGCCAGCCCAGCACCGGCACCCCGCAAAGAACCAGCGTCCAAAAGGCCGAATAGCGCCAGCGCAGCCGCACAAAGGGCAAGAGACAGGCCATCACGCCCCAAAGGACAGCAGCAAGCGCCGCAGTGGCAGGATGGCTTGCAAGGGCGATCACGCCGCTTTCTCCGCCAGAAGTTCGGGCAGATTATTCGCCCAGGCCGAAATAGTGCCCGCCCCAAGGCAGACCACCATATCGCCGGGCCGCGCCTGTTCGCGGACCAGCCGCGCCAGATCGGTTTCGTCGATCACAGCCCGGGCATGGCGATGGCCATGGGCAATCAACCCCGCAACCAGATCATCGCGAGAGGCACCGGGGATCGGGTCCTCGCCCGCGGCATAGACCTCGGCAATGCCAACGACGTCGGCCTCGTTGAAGCAGGTGCAGAAATCGTCAAACAGGCTCGACAGCCGCGAATAGCGATGCGGCTGGTGCACTGCGATGACGCGTCCCTTGGTCGCCTGCCGCGCGGCCTTGAGCACCGCCGCGATTTCGACCGGATGATGGCCATAATCATCAATGATCGTGACCCCGTTCACCACGCCAACGCGGGTAAAGCGGCGGCCAACGCCTCCGAACCGGGCCAGCGCCTCTCGGATCTGGGCACGCTTCATGCCCAGATGGCGGGCGACCGCCACGGCCGCAAGCGCATTCGAGACGTTATGATCGCCCGGCATCGGCAGGGTGCAGCCCTCGATCACCGGGACATCGTCGCCATTCAGATCGGCCTCGGCCTGCAGGGCGATATCGAAATGTGCTACTCCGTCCTCATAGCGCAGGTTCATCGCCCGCACATCGGCCTGAGCGTTAAAGCCAAAGGTGACAACGCGGCGGTCCGTCAACCGGCCGACCAGCGCCTGCACCTCGGGGTGATCGGTGCAGCAGACGGCAAGGCCATAAAAGGGAATGTTCGAGACGAAATCCTGAAAGCCCTTGCGCAGCGCGTCAAAGCTGCCCCAATGCTCCATATGCTCGGGGTCGATATTGGTGACGATGGCAATGGTCGCGGGCAGACGGTTGAACGAGCCATCCGATTCATCAGCCTCGACCACCATCCATTCGCCAGCCCCGGCACGGGCGTTCGAACCATAGGCGTGGATCACGCCGCCGTTGATGACGGTCGGGTCAAAACCACCGGCGTCCAGCAGGGTCGCCACCATGGTCGTCGTCGTGGTCTTGCCATGGGTCCCGGCAATGGCGACGTTGGATTTCAGCCGCATCAGTTCGGCCAGCATCTCGGCCCGGCGCACGACGGGCAGACCGCGGCGGCGCGCCTCTTCCAGTTCGGGGTTGCCCTTCTTGATCGCGGTCGAGATGACGACGACGCCCGCATCGCCAATATTCTCGGCTCTCTGCCCTTCAAAAACGGTGGCGCCAAGGGCCTCAAGCCGGTCGGTGATCCTTGAGCGTTTCGCATCCGACCCCTGAACCGTATAGCCCAGCGTCATCAGCACTTCGGCGATACCAGACATGCCGATGCCGCCGATGCCGATAAAGTGGATGGGGCCCAGTTCGCCGGGAAGTTTGGTCGCTGCGTTCATCGGGTCAGTTCCGTCACTAGATCTGCAAGGCGCTGCGCCGCATCCGGGCGACCCAGCGAAAGCGCCGCCGCTGCCATGCCGGTGGCGCGGGCGCTGTCGGAAAGGATATCCCGCATGTCGCGCCTGAGGCTTTCGGCGTCAAGCACGGATTCGGGCAAAAGGATCGCCGCGCCCGAATCCGCCAGCGCACGGGCATTGGCGCTTTGGTGGTCCCCGGTGGCGGCGGCATAAGGGATCAGGATGGCCGGACGGCCGATCACAGTGATATCCGCAATCGACGAGGCGCCGGCTCGGCTGATCACCAACTGGCACGAGGCAAGCCGTTGCGGCACGTCCTCGAAAAACGGGCGCACCTCGGCGGGAATGCCGGCGGCTAGATAGGCAGCGGTCACACGCTCGACATCCTCGGCGCGGGCCTGATGGCTGACCGACAGCCGGGCGCGCATCGCATCAGGCAGGCCGGCAACGGCAGCGGGCACCGTGTCGGAAAGCACGCGCGCGCCCTGACTGCCGCCAATGACCAGAAGGTTCAGCGCCCCCTCTTCGGAGGCAGGCGTATAGGCAGCCCCCGCCTGATCCAGCACCGCCTGTCGCACCGGGTTGCCGGTATGGAGGCCCTTCACCCCGGATGGCAACCGGGTCGGCCAGGTGCCACAGGCGACGCGATCAACGCGGCGGGCAAAAGCTGCGTTGACGCGCCCCATGATGCCGTTCTGTTCATGAACCATGCGCGGGATGCGCAGCGCCAGCGCCGCCGACATGGCCGGAATGGTCGGATAGCCGCCAAAGCCTACGACCACGGCGGGCCGGTCGGCACGCAGCGCGCGGATAGCGGCAAGGACACCCGCCCCAATGCGGAACGGCACGGCCAGCTTGGCCAGCGCCCCGCCACGTGCGGTGGTGGCCGAGCTGACGACCTCGCGCACGACCTCTTGCGGAAAAGCCCCGGCATAACGCGCGCCGCGTTCATCGGTGGACAGCTTTACCCTCCAGCCGCGTTCCAGCAGGACCTCGGCCAGCGCCTGAGCGGGAAACATATGGCCTCCGGTACCGCCTGCTGCAATCAGGCAGAGCGGCCGGCCTTGAGTCTGTACGGCGCTCATCCCCGACCTCGGCCCAGCACGTCGCCAATGCGACCCTGAGGACGGGTGCGGGTCAGCGCAAGCAGCATCCCCGCCGCAATCCCCGAAGCGATGACCGAACTGCCGCCATAGCTGATAAAGGGCAGCGTCATGCCCTTGGCAGGCAGCAGCCGCACCGCAACCCCCATGTTGATCAGCGCCTGCACGCCAAAGGCACAGGCAAGTCCCGTCCCGGCGATACGGGCAAAGGGGTCGCGTTCATTCTGCAGGCGCAGAAGCGAACGGATAACGATGGTCGCGTATAGCGCAATGATGATCAGCACCAGGATCAGGCCATATTCCTCGGCAGCGACGGCGATGATAAAGTCGGTATGCGCGTCCGGCAGCGACCATTTGACCGAGCCTTCGCCCACGCCAACGCCAAAAAAGCCGCCCTCCTGAATGGCGTTGGTCGCATAGCCCAGCTGGGTGCGCGGATCGACCTCGGCAGCAAGAAAGCCGTTGATCCGGCGGGCAAAGTGATCAGAGGCGCCATAGGCAAAGACGCCCCCCATCATCGCCATGCCAAGCACGCCGAAAAGCAGATAAAGCGGCGCGCCGGCGATGAAATACATCACGCACCACGAAAAGAGCACCAGCGAGGCCTGACCAAAGTCAGGCTGCAGCGCAAGCAGCACCACGACCACGCCTGCCAGCACCGCCGAATAGGCACGGCCGGGCGGACCTCCGACCTCCTGGCTTGCTGCCATGAACCATGCGCAGATGGCGACAAAGCAGGGCTTCAGAAACTCGGACGGCTGCACCGACATGCCACCCGGCAGCCGCAGCCAGCGCACCGCGCCCTTGCCGAAGTCTGTGCCGATAAAGGGCAAAAGCAGGATCGCCGCCATTGCAACGGCAAAGCACAGGACCCCAAGCCGACGCACCTGCCGGGGCGAAAAGGTCGAGACGACCAACATCACCCCCAGCGCCATGGCACCAAAGACCGCCTGACGGCTGACGTAATAGAATTGCGGCAGGCCGTTCTTTTCGGCAAGCGGCACCGAAGCCGCCAGCCCCAAAAGAAGCCCCACCGCAAATAGCCCCAGCACGCAGGCCAGGGACCATCGGTCCACCGTGCGCCACCATCGGGGAAGAATCGGATCACCAGCCCGCACGGGCGTGGTGCCAAAGACCATCTCGGTCATGGGATACCGCCGTCACTGCCTCGAATTGATCGCCCGTTTGCCGGGTCTGACTGAAAGCATAGCGCGATTGGCCGTCCGACGCTACTGCGGATTCACTGACGCGGCGACAGGGGCGGATCACATCGCGCTGAGCCCGCCAGCAGGTGACAGGCCGCAGGTCTGTGCGGCACCCCCGCCGCAGGATCAGGGCCAGCTTGCACGGCCCCCTTTTCCTCGGCCCCTTGGGGGACTAACTATCGCCAAGCCCAGCAAAAGGAAGGCCCATGCTGTACCAGACCAAAGCCGAATGGCTGGCCGCCCCGAAAAAGCGCGTGCTGTTCTTTGGCATGTCGGGTCTGGGCAAGACTTTCCTTGCCTCGATGCTGCGCGCCTCGGGTGACTGGTTCCACTATTCGGTCGATTACCGCATCGGCACCCGCTACATGGGCGAGCTTATTGCCGACAACTTCAAGCGCGAGGCGATGAAGGTCCCCTTTCTGCGCGAATTGCTGCTGTCGGATTCGGTCTATATCGCCTCGAACATCACCTTCGAGAACCTTGCGCCGCTGTCGACCTATCTGGGCAAACCGGGCAGCGTCACCCGCGGCGGACTTGAGTTCGAAGAATACATGCGCCGCCAGGCCCAGCACCGCGCCGCCGAGATCGCGGCATTGCTGGACACCGGGCATTTCATCCGCCGTGCCGAAGAAATCTACGGGCTTGAGCATTTCGTTTGCGACTCTGGCGGCTCGGTCTGCGAAGTGGTGGAGCCGTTCGCTGATGGCGACCCGGTGCTTGATGCGCTGGAACGGGAGTTGCTGCTGATCTGGATCAAGGGTTCGGACGCGCATACCGAGGAACTGGTACGCCGCTTCGACCGCGCGCCGAAACCGATGTATTACCAGCCCGCGTTCCTTGACCGCGCCTGGACCGATTACCGGGTCGAAAAGGGCCTGCGCGAGGATCAGGTCAACCCCGACGACTTTATCCGCTGGACCTATGCCCGGGCGCTTGCGCATCGCCAGCCCCGTTACGAGGCCATGGCCCGGCGCGGCGTGACGCTGCTGGCCGAAGAGGTCGCGACCGTAAAAACCCCGGAGGATCTGATCGCCCTGATCGGCCAGGCGATCGAAAGACAGTCACCGACTGAAAGGACGCATGATGCCCATCACCCTGCCTAATGACCTGCCTGCCTTTGACATCCTGTCGAACGAAGGCGTCATGGTCATGTCGCCGGGCCGGGCCGCGACCCAGGATATCCGGCCCCTGCGCATCGGGCTGCTGAACCTGATGCCGAAAAAGATCCAGACCGAGAACCAGTTCGCCCGGCTGATCGGCGCGACGCCGTTGCAGATCGACTTTCAGTTGATCCGCATGTCGGATCATGAAAGCCGCAACACCGCCGCTGATCACATGGCAGCCTTCTACCGCCGCTTTTGCGAGGTCGAGGCGACGGGCGAAAAATTCGATGGCCTGATCATCACTGGCGCGCCGGTCGAGCACCTGCCCTTTGAAGAAGTCACCTATTGGGATGAGTTGAAGCGGGTCTTTGACTGGACCCAGACCCATGTGCATTCGACCTTTGGCGTCTGCTGGGGCGGCATGGCGATGGCATGGCACTTTAACCGGCTGCCGAAACACATATTGCAGGAAAAGGCCTTTGGCTGTTTCCGCCACCGCAACCTTGCGCCGGCCAGCCCCTATCTGCGGGGCTTTTCCGATGATGTGCTGGTCCCTGTCAGCCGCTGGACCGAGGTAAGCCAGGCCGACGTCGATGCAAGGTCGGGGCTAAAGACGCTGATCGCATCAGATCAGGTCGGGCCCTGCCTGATCGAGGATGCGGCGCATCGCGCGCTCTATGTCTTTAACCACTTTGAATATGACAGCACGACGCTGAAGGACGAATACGACCGCGACGTCGCGGCAGGCAAGCCGATCGACGTGCCGGTGAATTACTACCCCGACGACGACCCGTCGCAGGCACCGATGAACCGCTGGCGCAGCCATGCGCATCTGCTTTACGGTAACTGGATCAACGAGATCTATCAGACGACCTATTTTGACCTGAACCGCATCGGCGAGGCATGATCCCATGACACGGAACGGCAAAGACGCAAATGACAATCTGCCGGACCTGCCTTTCGTCGGCGCCATCACGCGCTATCTGGAAAAGGACGCCCCCGCCGCGCTGCGCAAGGCCATCGCGGCAGGCAAGGACAAACAGGTGCTTGACCCATCATATCCTTACCCCGAGGAAATGAAGGGCAAGGACTATGATGAACAGATGGCCGGGCTGCAATTGCAGCTCGTGCGGCTGATGCATGACGTCATCCGCGAGGGCAAGCGCATGATCGTGCTGTTCGAGGGGCGCGACGCTGCCGGCAAGGGCGGCACGATCGAGCGCGTGCGCGAGAACCTGAACCCGCGCTCAGCCTATATCGTCGCGCTGCCGAAACCCAACGAGCGCGAGGCGGATGAGTGGTATTTCCAGCGCTATGTCGATTGGCTGCCCGCCCGGGGCGAGATCGCGCTTTTCGACCGCAGCTGGTACAACCGCGGTGTGGTCGAAAAAGTCTTTGGCTTCAGCTCGAATGCGCAACGCGAGACCTTCTTTCGCCAACTGCCGCTGTTTGAAAACATGCTGGTCGATGACGGGGTTATCCTGGTCAAACTGTGGCTCGAGGTTGGCCGGGCCGAGCAGCTGCGCCGTTTCCTGGCGCGCGAGCGTGATCCGCTGAAGCAATGGAAGCTCAGCTCGATTGACGTCGACGGGCTGGCGAAATGGGACGATTACAGCGCGGCGATCCGCGACACGCTGCTGCGCAGTCACTCAGGCATCGCGCCCTGGACGGTAATCCGCGCCGATGACAAACGCCGCGCCCGGATTGCCGCAATCCAGACCATCCTGCGGTCGGTCGAGTTCAGGGGCCGTGACGATCGACTGATTGGCCAGCCCGACCCGCAGATCACCGGCGGACCCGAGATCCTGCCGGAATGAGGGGCGCGCGGATGCCGGATCGGACGCTTACCCCCGAACGCAGGCCGCGCCTTTTTCTGGTGGCAGCATGGATGATGGCGGCCCTCTGGCTTGCGATGCTGACACCCGCCGGGGCGCAAACGCTGCCTGACTGGCAGGACCCGCAGATCAACGACTTTGCCGGGCTTTTGACACCCGAGGATGCCCGGGCGCTTGATGGGGCGCTGACCGCCCTGCGCGATCAAACCGGGGTCGAGGGCACGGTCGTCACCCTGCCTGACCGCGCCCGCTACGGCGGCACGGACGGGCTTGAAGCCTTTGCCACCCGGCTTTTCAACCATTGGGGCGTCGGCGACGCGACCCGCAACGACGGCTTCATGGTGCTGGTGCTGTCTGAAAACCGCGAAGCGCGGATCGAGCTGGGACGCGGCTATGAAAACGACGCCGACATCCTTGCCCAGGAAATCATGCGCAACACCATGCTGCCTGCCTTTCGTGACGGGCAAATGTCGCGCGGCATCCGCGAAGGCACCTTGGCAGCAATCGACCTGATCGCCCGACCGACAGCGGCAGGACAGCCGGTCCGCGCCCCGAAAACAAGCATTGTCGACCGCATCGTGCCACTGTTGTTCGGCGGGGCGTGGCTTGTGATCCTTGGCGGCATTGCGCGGCAGGCATGGCGGCGCAATCGCTGCCCGCAATGCCGCCGGCGTGGACTGGAGACACAGGCTACCCCCCTTGAGACCCCGCTGCCGGAAGGCGGGCATATGGTCTCGCATGAAACCGTGACGCGGCGGTGCCCGGCCTGCGGCTGGTCCGAAAGCCGTGAGCGTCTGCGCCCGCAGACCGTCTGGTATGGACCGACCGGCACCGTGCTGCGCAGCGAGCGGACACCGGGCTATCGCAGCCTCTCGGGCGGGTCCCCGGGCTTTGGCGGCGGCTCATCGCGCGGTGGCGGGGCCTCGGGCCGCTGGTAGGCTCTGTCATGCTTGCGAGCTTGGCGTGAGGCGGCTAGCGTCAAGCCAGAGTGCCTCAAGGAAAGCTCCGACATGAAACCTCTCCGCTTCCCCGCCCTTGCCCTTGCGCTGGCCAGTTCCAGCCTGACCGCTGCATGGGCCGCCGATCCTGAACTGACGGTCTTTGACTGGGCCGGGTTCGAAGAGCCGGTGATCTTTCAGGGCTATATCGACAAGCATGGCGACAGCCCGACCTTCGCCTTTTACGGCGATGATGACGAGGCCTATCAAAAGCTCTCGTCCGGCTTCAAGGCGGATGTCGCCCACCCCTGCTCGCAGATGGTGTCGAAATACCGTGATGCCGGCCTGATCGAGCCCTGGGACGTCTCGAAGATCCCTGCGTTCGAGACCATCGACGCGAAGTTCCTGAATTCTCCGATCTTCAAGGACGATCAGGGCGTCTGGTACATCCCGACCGACTGGGGTGCGACCGCCATCGCCTATAACAAGGACACCGTCCCGGCCGAGGATGTCGCCAGCCTGAACGTCTTTATCGACCCGAAATATCAGGGCCGCACCTCGCTGCCCGATTCGGCCGACGATACCTGGGCGCTGGCCTATCTCGCCACCGGCACCACGGATTGGACGCAGGTGACGGATGAACAGTTCAAGGCGGCCGCCGACTGGCTGCGTCAGGCCCATCAGAACGTCGCCGCCTATTGGGCCGATCCGGCCGAACAGGCACAGCTGATGGCATCGGGCGCGGTAGATGTGGCCTGGTCCTGGAACGACGCGGTGGTTCTGCTGGAAAACGACGGCTTCCCGGTCGGTTTCCAGCGTGCGGCCAAAGAAGGCAGCTCGACCTTCTTCTGCGGGTTCATCAACCTCAAGAACGGGCCGGGCAAGGAAGACAAGGCCTATGACTTTATCAACGCCTGGCTGGCACCCGAGGCAGGCAAGGGCCTGCTTGACACGATCGGCTATGGCCACACCTCCAACGTCGCCATGGAGACGATCAAGGACGAGCCTGCGGTGCAAGAGGGGCTTTCGCCCGTCGACGCCCCGATTCTTTCGCAAACCCCGAACGATCCCCAGCAGCGCGAGCGTCAGCTGCAAGAGTTCGAAAAAATCAAGGCCGGCTTCTGATCGCCGCCTGATGCGCTCTGCCCCGGCAGGGCGCATCAGCTACCGCGCGGGAATAAGCCAAATAACCGCCGCCCAAGCGGTGATTTTGCAGAATGTTCCCCGCACGCGCGGCGATAGACCGGTCAGCGCATCCTGGCCGCGCGCATCACCCACACGTTCCACGTAAACGCGGGATGGGATCCCGGACGATGTGAGCGGGATCACGCCACAGATGGGTGCCCGTGTGGACGACGGTCGATTTCCTCAGCACGGAACTCACCGGCACGTGTTCCTCCCTATGTGGTAATACCGGCCAGTCAGGTATGCAGCGGCGGTCGGCCCCGTCTCCCTGACATCCGCTCCCTTGCGTGTCCGCTGGGCCGCGCCTATATTCCGCCTGTTCGGGTTCGCCCGGGCTATGGGCATAAACGCGCAGGTAATAAGCGGATCGGACCCGGGGGCGGTACCCGGCGGCTCCACCAAAAACCCTCGTTGGGGGCATCTGGGGCCGAAACAGGATCGACGAACGTCTAAAGCTGTTGCTTTGTCCCGGTGAGCTACCACCGTTATCGGTGCAAAAAGTACAGTTGCCAACGACAACCGTGCTCCGGTCGCTCTGGCTGCGTAAGCAGCTCGGGTAACCGAAACTTAAGCCCTTGCGCCTAGCAGCGTAAGGCGGGGCCCGCAGGAGCCTGGCAACAGAATCCTGCACTTTATTATTCCCCTCATGCGGTGCTGTTTTCCTTGGGCTTCTGCTGTCCAGTTTTGCGAAGTTTTACCGTTTGCGTTCACGATAATCCCTCAGAATGGTGTGAGCGTCGGCCTTCGTGTCCTCGTGGCGGCAGTACCGCTGGACCATTTCCGCCGACAGTCCGATTGAATCGCTGACGCGCTGCAATCAACCCGGCCCGTGTACGTTCACTGATGAGATTGCGCTCGAACTCGGCAAAGGCGGCCATGATATGAAAGATCAACCGCCCACCTGACGTGCTGGTGTCGATCGCTTCGTTGAGGGATCTAAACTCACATCCCCTTTCGCCGAGTTCCTCGATGAACCTCACCAGATCGGTCAGGGACCGCCCCAGCCGGTCGAGCCTCCAGACCACCAGCGTATCGCCGGGCTTCAGCGCGCGCAGAACCTTCTCCAGTCCGGGCCTGTCCATGTTCGAGCCCGTAGCACCGTGATCCTGGAAGAGCTTGTCACAGCCTGCATCCTTGTTCCGTGGCGGCCGGTCATCGACCGCCATCTCGGCCGCGAGGTCATGGGCGTCGTGCAGGGCGGATCAGTGTCGTGGCAGTTGGGGCATAGGGCTATGAGGGCGAAATCGCGCCGGGCCAGTAGAAGGCATCATCGGTCGGACGCGGGCCGAATATGGCCTGACCGACACGCACGACATCAGCACCTTCTTCGATGGCAACCTCATAATCCCCTGACATGCCCATGGATAGCTGCGTCAAGCCGGGATGAACGGCCATGGTCTTGTCCCGCAGAGCGCGCAGCAACCGGAAGCAGGGGCGCACCCGTTCGGTATCCGCGCTAAAAACTGCCAGTGTCATCAGGCCGCGAGGTTTCAGCCGGGGATATTCCGGCAAGCGTTCCACAAACGCGGTCAGATCGTCAGGGTGCAAGCCGTATTTGCTGGCCTCGCCGGAGGTGTTCACCTGCACGAACACGTCAAGGTCGCGCCCTTGTGCATCGAGGCGGCGGTTCAGTTCCTCGGCTAGCCGGAAGCTATCGAGAGCGTGAAACTCCGATGCGAAGCGGACGAGATATTTCACCTTGTTGGTCTGGAGGTGGCCGATGATGCTCCAGCGGATCGCAAGATCGGCAAGTGCTGCCTGCTTGTCGCGCGCCTCTTGCAGCTTGTTTTCCCCAAAATCAGAGATTCCCGCCGCAAAGGCGAAGCGCAGGATATGGGCGGGAACCGTCTTGGTGACGGGCAGAAGCCGCACATCTTCGGGCTGGCGGCCGCTGCGCAGGCAGGCGGCGGCAATGCGTTCCTGCACATCTTGCAGGTTGGCGGCAAAGGCGCGAGCGGGATCGTCCCCGAAGCGCGCTATGTCTTCCGATGAAAGATCGACGTTCAGCGATACTGTCATATCCGAACAGGCTCCCGCATCATGGCGGTCAGTAGGGCAGCGGAAAGCGACCGACGAGGCCGCGCACAAGCCCGCCGATCCGTTCTCGCTCGGCTTCGAGCGTCCCCCCGCGAACGGCGCGCAGCGTGTCGAGCATCAGAGCGGCGATCTGCCTGTATTCTTCCGGTCCGAAGCCGCGTGAAGTTCCTGCCGCGCTGCCGACCCGGATGCCCGATGTTACCATGGGCCTTTCGGGATCGTTCGGGATCGCGTTCTTGTTGAGCGTGATACCGACCGATTCCAGCGCCTTTTCGGCGATATTGCCGGTGACGCCGAGAGGACGCAGATCGACCACCGCCAGATGGCAGTCGGTGCCGCCCGTGGTGATCGCCAGCCCGCCATCGGTCAAGGTTTGCGCGAGGACGCGGCAATTCTCGACCACGCGCCGCGAATAGGCCTTGAACGAGGGGTGAAGTGCCTCGCCGAACGCCACAGCCTTCGCTGCGATGACGTGCATGAGCGGACCGCCTTGCAGACCGGGAAAGGTCGCTGAATTGATCTTCTTCGCAATCTCGGCATCATTGGTCAGGACGAACCCGCCGCGTGGCCCGCGCAACGTCTTGTGCGTGGTTGAGGTGACGACATCGGCAAAGGGTATTGGCGACGGATAGGCGTCACCGGCCACCAAACCCGCGAAGTGCGCCATATCGACCATAAGGATTGCACCCACTTCGTCGGCGATATGGCGGAAGTGGGCAAAATCCAGCGTGCGCGGATAGGCCGATCCACCAGCGATCAACAATTTCGGGCGATGCGTCCGCGCCAGCTCGGCCACCTGATCCATGTCGATCAGATGGCTTTCGGGGTCTACGCCATAGCTGACGACATTGAACCATCGGCCCGACAGGTTGACGGCAGCGCCATGCGTCAGATGGCCGCCTGCCTTGAGGTCGAGGCCAAGGATCGTATCGCCGGGTGTCAACAGCGCAAGGAATACCGCCTGATTGGCTTGGCTTCCCGAGTGCGGTTGCACATTCGCATAAGTGCTGCCGAAAAGCTGGTTCAGGCGCTCTATGGCGAGGTCTTCCACCACATCGACATTGGCGCAGCCGCCATAATAGCGCCGATACGGATAGCCTTCGGCATATTTGTTGGTGAGGATCGAGCCTTGCGCTTCCAGAACGGCGGGGCTGACAAAATTCTCCGAGGCAATAAGTTCGATGCAGTTGCGCTGGCGGTCCCGTTCGTCGGCGATGGCCGAGAACACAGGATGGTCTCCAACCGACAGGCTGGCGCTTCCAACGGAGCCTTCCGTAAGGGGTTGGTTCAAGGGTTCGGCTGTCGATGTTGCCATCACGGGTCTCCTTCAAGGTTCCGGCAGGAATCGGTTCACCGCCTGAGCGTCATGCGGCGGGCGCGTTGCCGGTCCCTATCATGAGAGTGGTCTGATAATCCCATCCACTTATGGGATCATATCCAGACCAATTGAGTCGCCTGGACGCAGGGTGGATCAATCAGCCAATGCTGGAGACCCATTCCCTCATCATCCTTTGCGCGGGCACGCGCATGTCCGTAGTGATGCTCTGTGCCTGCGCCCTCAACTCGCGTGGATCGATACCCGATGCCGCCAGTTCGACCGCATGTCCTGTCAGCCAGCGTTCTATCCCTGCGCTGGCATCCACCTCGGGATGAAATTGCAAAGCCAATATGTTCTGGCCGATGGAAAAGCCTTGGGTGGCGCACAATCCTGTTGCTCCGAGGTTCGCTGCTCCATCCGGGATACAGAAGGCATCCCCATGCCAGTGCAGCACGGGGATGCCTTCCAGATGCCGGAGCGGCCCAACCCGTCCGGTATCCGTCAGCGAAATGGGACCAAAGCCAATTTCCTTGTGTCCCATAGGCTCAACCTCAGCGCCCAGTGCTGCCGCGATCTGTTGCGCGCCAAGGCAAATGCCGAGCGTCGGGCGACCCTTTGCAAGCCGCGCAGTGAGTATCCGGCGTTCCTCGGCAAGCCAGGGATAGGCTTCGGATTCATAGACGCCGACAGGCCCGCCGAGGACAATCAAAAGATCCGGCTCCAGCGCGTCCAGCGTTGAAAGGCCGTCGCCATCAAGATCGAGATAAGTAACCTTGTATCCGGCCGCCGTCAGCACAGGCTCGAAAAGCCCGAGGTCTTCAAACTGGATATGCCTGATGGCGGCGGCTGATTTCGTGGCGTCGGGGCCGCCTACCATGTTTCATCTCCAGACCTTTCTCCAGCGCGCACCTATCACGAATATGGACTGCCAGTTCCCGCCAATCCAGAAAGCATGACCAGACCATTCAAGTGGGCGTCTTCACCGTCTGGAGTGCGTTCGCCAATTTCCTGACGGCAACTTCAAGCTCTGCTGGCGTGTAGGCAGCAAAGCCCATCAGGAAGCCGGCTTTGCCGTCTCCGGCGGCATGAAGAGCGGACAGTCCCAACAGTTCCACTCCCACACGGCGCGCGGCGTCGATCGCGGCACGCTCGGATATGTCGCAGGTCAGCACGCAGGGCATTTGCAGGCCGCCGACAGGGACGCGGGGTTCGACAAAATCGGAAAGGTGTTTGCGGACCAGGCTAGAAAGCACATCAAGCCGTTGCGCATAGATGCCGCGCATAGCGCGAACATGCGCACCGAAATGCCCGCCTTCCATGAATCGCGCCAGCACCAGTTGCGCCATGGAGGCGGTGTGACCGTCGAGCAATGTGCGGGCGACCGTCATCGGTTTCACCAGCGGCGGCGGCAGTATGACATAGCCGATCCGTAACCCCGGAAAGAGGGATTTGGTGAAGGTGCCAATATAAATGGTCCGGTCATGCGGATCGAGACCCTGCACGCAGGCCGTGGGCTTGCCCGCATAATGGAACTCGCTGTCATAATCATCCTCGATGATCCACGCCTGATTCCGGGCCGCCCATTGGATCAGCGCCAGCCTGCGATCCAGCGCCAGTGTCACGCCGGTCGGGAACTGGTGGGAGGGGGTCAACGAAACAGCCTTGGCATGGCGGGGATCGTCCAGGATCGGCTCGACCATAATCCCCTGCCGGTCCACCCGAACGGGCACGCATTCCAGCCCCGCTGCGTCGAACGCCTTGCGTGCGCCGTAATAGGCTGGGTCTTCGATGAAAATGCGATCACCAGGATCGAGCAGCATGTTCGCGCAGAGCGTCATTGCCTGTTGCGAACTGGTCAGCACCAGCACGCGGTCGGCAGTGGCGCGCGCCCCGCGTTCGAGGTTCACATAGTCGGCGATAGCCCGGCGCAGCGGCTCGGCCCCCTGCGGATCGCCATGCAGCAGGGCCAACGTGCCGGTTTCCTTCAATACCTGTCGCTCCAGCCGTTCCCAAAGCGGGAGGGGAAAGCTGCGCGTATCCGGCACTCCGGATGCGAAGGGGCGCGGCATCAGTATCTCACGCACACCACCGCTGCGGAACGTGGCGTCGCCGCGCTTACTAAGGTTTGGCGCTTGGTTGCGTATGAGAGCGTCGCGCTTGGAGCGCCGGTGTCCGGGTGTGAACTCCGTCATTTCCGCCACGAAGCTGCCGCTGCCGACGCGCCGTTCAATGAAGCCCTCGGCATGAAGCTGCGCATAGGCGGATTCTATCGTGTCGCGCGAAACGCCCAGCGATGCCGCAAGCGCGCGAGAGGCTGGGAGCGCCTTTCCGGAACCAATTGCGCCGTCAAGGATCAGTTGCCGGATCGCCCGCTGTATCCGCGCATGGAGCGGCATCGCCGCATGGGCAGGATGGGCGAGCCATGCCTTCACGGATTCGAGCTGCGAGTGCCTGAACAAATGGTCTGATCCTCTGGAAATAATTGGCGGGGGTCATCAGGCCATTGACCGGCTAAATGTCAAGGCATGTTCGCGGCCTCGTGCCCTGTCTTTGGAGAACGGTACTCGCTGGGGCGCTGGTGACGGGCATCAAGTCGGACTTGCCGGGCGACGTGATTGCCACGGTGGCGGAGCCGGTCTATGACACGGCCACCGGGCGCTTCCTGCTGATTCCGCAGGGTTTGTCCGTCGTCAGAACATTTGGCTCAGATCGGGGCTTAGATTAGCGGAGAGCGGGCCTCGTCTTGGGGTTGATGTTATGCGGCGAGCTTGCGGTGCTGCAAGCGCCGATGTTCGATGGTCTT
>Ga0182743_1000881_pt1 | contig 32880 bp, 31 predicted proteins | sample eDN3rd30CKraftOP_FD_128522 | JGI IMG/M metagenome (GOLD analysis project Ga0182743, IMG submission 128522) | Enriched Organic Plus compost microbial communities from Emeryville, California, USA - eDNA 3rd pass 30_C Kraft OP (version 2) (version 2) ... | reverse complement strand
GCGGCGATCATCGGATGCATCAGCACTTCGCCTTCCTCCAGCAGGGCGCACAGGCGCTCGTCCTGCCGGGCCAGGTGATCCACCCACACGGAGGTGTCAACGATCACCATCGGCAGGCCTCGACCGGCGGCGGGGAGCGGGCTTCAGCCCGGGGGCGCTGCCGCCTAGGCGGGCCAGCCGCCGCGCGGCCTCGCGCTGGACGAGTAGCGTCATGGCCTGCTGCACCAGGGCGGATGTTTCCTTGATGCCGGTGTAGTAGCGCGCCTGTTCGACCAGATCGTCGTCCAGCGTGACGGTGGTGCGCATGGAAGGAGTCCTCATGGCGAAGCAGGATAGCGCATCAGTTGATGCGCAGAGTGATGATTCTATCCTGCCACACCCACTTCCGCCTGCTGCAGGCGCCGCACCCGCGGGATCACTTCCTGCGCAAAGCGCTCCATCTCCGCCTCGAAGGGCTGGTACTGCAGCATGAACAGCTCGATGCCCGCGCGGTGGAAGTCCAGGATGCGCGCGGCCACCTGGTCGTAGTCGCCGACCAGGCCCGCGGCCGTGCCGCCGTTGGAGCCGACCCGCTCGGACCTGGCGAAGGTCTTGTGCATCACCGTGGCGGGGTCCACGTTGGCCTTCTTGGCCTGCTTGATCGGCTCGTCCAGCGCGGCCAGTTCGCGCAGGCGCTCGTAGTGCTCGCGCGCCTGCGCCTCGGTCGGGCGGGCGATCACGAAGGCGGACAAGCCGAAGCGCACGGGCGCGCCGCGCCGGGGGCGCGCGGCCACGTCGGCGATCAGCGCGCGCACGTCCTCGATGGGCTGGCCGTTGATGAACCAGACGTCGCCGTGGTCGGCCACCAGCGAGCGGGCGGGCTCCGATTCGCCGCCGACGTAGATCGCCGGGCGGGCCTTGTAGGAGTCGTGCGGGCGCAGCTCGTAGTCGCGCACCTGGAAGTACTTGCCCTGGAAGTTCGTGCGCTCGCCGTGCAGCAGCGAATCGACCACCTGTATCCATTCCCGGCCGTAGGCGTAGCGCTCGTCGTGTTCGGCGAAGGCGATGCCGGCCTTCTCGGGCTCGGCGCGGTTCCAGCCGTTGACCAGGTTGATCGCGAAGCGGCCGCGGCTGATGTGCTCGATCTGCTGCGCCATCTTGGCCAGCACGACGGGGTGGTACAGGAAGGGCTTGACCGCCGCGATGAGCTCGATGCGCGAGGTCAGCGCGGCCAGGGCGGCAGCGCTGGTCCAGGCTTCCAACTGGTCCAGGCTGTCGTGGTGCGGGTTGACGGTGTGCTGGGCGATCAGCGTCGCGTCGAAGCCCAGGCGCTCGGCGGCCAGCACCAGGTCGCGGTTGCGCTCCCACGAGGCGTCGAAGGGTTCGTCCGGGTCCTGCAGCGCCGCGCGGCTGCCGTGCACCAGCGCCCAGATACCGAACCGCAAGGGCGAGCTCGACATGGTCATTTCCCCAATCGCAAAGCGAGCGATTCTAGCCGCGTCCTTTCCTGTTTCCAGTCATTTGCTCATGTGCGCATGAGCAAATGGCCGGGGCGTCCATAAGCTAATGGTTGTGCGCCGCGCAAGCGGTCCCTACCATGCCCCGCTTCATTGAAGCTTTTTCGGGGGCGGCGCGATGGCGACGACGGCAGGGCGGTGGTACGGATGGGTGCACGGGACATCGGCGGCGCCGCGCGCGCTCGCGGCGGCGGCCGTGGCGGTCGCCTGCGCGCTGGCCGATCCGGGCGCGGCGCTGGCGCGCGAGACCGTGACCTTCAGCTACCAGAGCTCGTCCACCCTGATCGCGGTGATGCGCCACCAGGGCATCCTCAAGCAGCGCCTGGACGAGCTGGGCTTCGACGCCCAGTTCAAGAGCTTCACCAGCGGGCTGGCCGAGGCCATCAACGCCGGCAGCGTGGACTTCCATGGCGACATTGCCGACGCGGCCACGGTGTTCACGCTGGCCGCCGGCGCGCCGGTGACCTACTACGCGCGGGAGACCTCGGCGCCGTCCGCGCAGGCCATCATCGTCCCGGCCGACTCGCCGATCAAGACGGTGGCGGACCTGAAGGGCAGGAGCGTGGCCGTCTCCAAGGGGTCGGGCACCAACTTCCTGCTCAACGCCGCCCTGGCGCGCGCCGGCCTGACGAACCAGGACATCGAGCCGCGCTACCTGCGGCCGGTGGACGCCGCATCGGCCTTCCGCAACGGCCGGGTGGACGCCTGGTCGATCTGGGACCCCTTCCTGGCCATCGAGGAACTGGGCGGCAAGGTGCGCGTCCTGTCCGACGGCAGCGACGGGCTGGCGCTCTACACGCGCTATTTCCAGGTGACGACGAGCTTTGCCAAGAAGCATCCCGAGGTCGTGCAGGTCGTGTTCGATACGCTGCGCGAAACCGGCAAGTGGGTCAAGGACCATCCCGACGAGGCGGCCGAGCTGCTGGCGCCGATCTGGGGCGACGTGACGCCGGAAGTGGTCAAGCACGTCAACGCGCGCCGCAGCTACGAGATCGTGCCGGTGCCGGATGCGGCGTCCGACCAGGAGCGCCAGCGCATCGCCGACGTCTTCTTCGAGGCCGGGCTCATCCCCGCCAAGCTGGATGCCGCGTCCATCGAGGTCTGGACGCCGACGCAGGCCGTCCAGCCGACGGCATCGAACTGACGGGGGCGGCGACCATGTCCACCGTGCGCAGTCCTGCGGCGGCCGGCGCCGGCGCCAGTGTCGGCACCACGGCCGGCGCCGGCATTGCATCCACCCCGTATCGCTGGACCGCGCCCTTACTTCCCTGGGCCGCTCCGTTGGTCCTGCTGGCTGTGTGGCAGGTGGCATCCGACCTGGCCTGGCTGCCGCAGCGCCTGCTGCCGGCGCCCAGCTCGGTCATCGCCACGGCGTGGGCGATGGCCGCCAGCGGCGAATTGTGGCGGCACCTGGGCATCAGCTTCGGCCGGGCCGCCGCGGGCTTCGTGATCGGCGGCTCGCTCGGCCTGTTCTTCGGCCTGCTCACCGGCCTGTCGCGGCGCGGCGAACTGACCTTCGACACACTGCTGCAGATGCTGCGCACGGTGCCGTCCCTGGCCGTCACGCCGCTGATCCTGATCTGGTTCGGCATCGACGAGACCTCCAAGATCGTGCTGGTCGCCTTCGCCACCTTCTTCCCGGTCTACATGAACACCTACCACGGCATCCGCTCGGTCGACCCGCAGCTCATCGAGATGTCGCGCCACTACGGCCTGCGGGGCTGGCCGCTGGTGCGCCACATCATCCTGCCGGGGGCGGTGTCGTCCATCCTGGTGGGCGTGCGCTATTCGCTGGGCGTGGCGTGGGTGGTGCTGATCGTGGCCGAGTCGATCGCGGCCGAGGCGGGCATAGGCTACATGGCGGCCAACGCGCGCGAATTCCTCAACACCAACGTCATCGTGCTGTCCATCGTGCTGTACGCGCTGCTGGGCAAGGCCACCGACGCGCTGGCGCGCCGCCTGGAGGGGCGCTGGCTGCGCTGGCACGAGAACTACCAGAAGCGAGCGCAGGCATGACGACCGCATCCGTCGTCCACCCCGCCCGCTTCGCGCAGCCGGAGCCGGCCGCGCAGGACGCGCCCGCCGCCGCCCCGGCGGGCATGGCGCTGCGCATCGCCTCGCTGCGCAAGTCCTTCGGCGGCCAGGAAGTGCTGCGCGGCATCGATCTCGACATCGAGGCGGGGCAGTTCGTGTCCATCGTCGGGCGCTCGGGCTGCGGCAAGTCCACGCTGCTGAGGCTGGTGGCGGGCCTGGAGCCTGCGTCCGGCGGATCGATATCCGCGGGCGTGCGCGGCGAGGGCGGCGCGGCCGTCCGCCTGATGTTCCAGGAGCCCCGGCTGGTGCCCTGGAAGAGCGTGCTGGACAACGTCGGCCTGGGGCTCAAGGGCGACTGGCGCGTCCGCGCCGGCGTCGCGCTGCAGGAAGTCGGCCTGGCCGACCATGCGGCCAAGTGGCCGTCGCAGCTGTCGGGCGGCCAGCGCCAGCGCGTCGCCCTGGCGCGCGCCCTGATCCACCAGCCCAGTCTGCTGCTGCTGGACGAGCCGCTGGGCGCGCTGGACGCGCTGACCCGGCTGGAAATGCAGCAGCTGATCGAGAACCTGTGGCTGCGCCACCGCTTCACGGTGCTGCTGGTCACCCATGACGTCGAAGAGGCCGTGGCGCTGGGCGACCGGGTGCTGCTCATCGACGCCGGCCGCGTGACGCTGGACCTGGCGCTGGACATGCCGCGCACGCGCCAGCGGGGCCTGCCGGCCTTCGTCCATGCCGAGGAAACCGTGCTCGCCCGCGTGCTGAACCGCGCCCCGCCGGGCCAGGCCGCCTAGCCGCCGCCCGCCGCGCCGCGCCTGCGCGCCGGCGAGGCCTGCCGCTTGGTCCGCCCGGCCGCTTGGGCCGGCCCGCGCGGCCTGCGCCCGGACAGCCGTTCGTCGTTGGCCGCGCCCGAGCCGGCGCGGGCGCCTTCCTTCTCCGCCTTCTCCGCCTCCCGCGCGGCCGCGTTGAAGATGTCTTCCATCTCCGCCAGCCGCGCCTCGCTGACCTCGGTCAGCGGCATGCCGGCGGTCACCACCTGGCGCATGTCGTCGATGGCTGCGCGGATGTCGGCCGCCGAGGCGCGCGCCAGCAGCTTGGGCACGGCGGCGATGGAGGCGGGCAGGTCCAGCATCATGATCAGCGCCTGGTCGCGCACCACGTCCTTGAACTCCTGCAGCGCCATCACGTTGTCCTTCTCCGAGCGCATCTTGCGGATCAGGTTGAAGCAGCGCTCGTCGATGCCGCCCTGGCCCTGGCTGACGTAGATCAGCATGCGCACGCAGGCCTCGCGCACGCCGCCGCATTCCATCAGCGCGCGCAGTTCCTGGGCGCGCGCCTTCATGAACTCGTGGTGCTCGGGGAAGACGCCGGGGTGCTTGCGCGGCGGGCCTTCGCGCCCGCCCAGGCCGGCCAGGTCCTGCACCAGCGGCGAGCCGTAGACGGCCATGAACATGTTTTCCACCGCGTCGTCGCGCAGGTCGCGCCAGATGTCCAGCGCCGTTTCCACGCTGCGCGAGAACAGCGTCTCGGCCAGGCGGAAGGGGTTGTCGGCGGCGGCGGCCTGGCGGTGCCCGCGCACCTGCTCGGCCAGCGGCGCCACCGGGGCGACCATGGGGTTGCGGTCGGAGATCATCTCGTAGGGCAGGCGCAGCGGGTGCAGGCGCTGCATCGCCTCGGCCACCGCGGGCGTGAACAGCTGCCGCACCCAGGGCTGGACGAAGCTGCGGTACATGCCCAGGTTGATCTCCGAGATGCGCTTGACCGATGCGAAGCGCCGCTCGTCCTCGGGGTTGGGCTCGACGATGCGGCGCACGTCGGCCACGCCGCGGCGGGCGAAGTGCAGCACGTAGTCGCCGTAGGCCAGGTCGGCGTTGGGCGTGTCGGGCGTCTTGTCCTGGATCTCGGCCTGGTAGATGCCGGGCGGCAGCACGTCGATCAGGTCGATGTTGCAGGTGAATTCCTGGTGCTCCTTGCGCGCCACGCTGCCCGACACGAAGATGCCCAGGTGGCCGATGCTCTCGTGCACGGCGTAGACGATGGTCTGGCCGTGGGCGCGGACCTCGGCGTCGTCCTGGTACAGGTCGGTGATCCAGCCCAGCGCCTGCGGCGGCGGCGTGATGTTGTCGCCCTTGGAGCAGAACACGATGATGGGCGAGCGGATGTTGCGCAGGTCGATGCGGATGCCGTCGCTGGTGACCAGGTTGGCCGTGGCCAGGCGGTTGCCGACGAACAGGTTGTCGACGATGTACTGGATCTCGTTGCGGTCCAGGAAGACGTGGCCGCCCCACCATTTCTCGAAGCCCAGGTAGCGCTCGGCCTCGGTGTCGACGTTGGCGTACAGGTTGTACTGCTTGGACCAGAGCGTGTTGGCGGGGTTGAGGTTCTCGAAGTTCTGCACCAGCCAGGCGCCGTCGAAGCGCCCGGCGCCCAGGTCGCTGGTCAGGGCGGTGAGCCAGGAGCCGCCCACCAGGCCGCCGAAATAGCGCATCGGGTTCATGCCGCGCCAGCCCGCCCAGTACGACAGCGGCGCGCCGGCCAGGATGATGGGGCCGAACAGGTCGGGGCGCATGGCCGCGGTCATCATCACCTGCCAGCCGGCCTGGCAGTTGCCCACCACGACCGGCTTGCCCTCGGCGTCCGGGTGCCGGGCGATGACTTTTTCCAGGAAATGCGCCTCGGCGCGCATCACGTCCTCGACCGTCTGGCCGGGCTCGGGGTTGGGCAGGAAGCCGATGAAGTAGCAGGGGTGGCCGGCGCGCACCGCCACGCCGATCTCGCTCTCGGCCTTGAAGCCGCCTATGCCCGGGCCGTGCCCGGCGCGCGGGTCGACGATGACGAAGGGGCGCTTGAGCGGGTCGACCGCCACGCCCTCGGGCGGGACGATGCGCATCAGCGAGTAGTTGACCGGCCGGGCCAGCTCGTGGCCGTCGTCGACCAGCTCGGTCTCCATGCTGAGCACATTGGGCGCCCGCTTGGCCATGTGCTCCTGGTACTGGTTGCCGCGCTGGCGCATGACGTCGGCGTACAGCACGCCGCGCTGCCAGGCGTCGGCCGCGTACTCCAGCGCCTGGTTCCAGATGCCGGGCAGGGCGGGGGCCGCGCCGGGATGCTTGTTGCCTGTCTGGGCCATGAAGGTCTCCCTCGGCGCCGCCGTCCGGACGCACGCCCGGTTGGCGGCGGGCACTGCCGCCGCCGGGTCCGGCGGCCTTTGCAGCCATTACACAGCAAAGATTTTTGCGTTGCAACATGACAGGGGTGCTGCATGGGCGAGTGCCGTGAGGAATGACATTTCTTGACTTTTGGCGGGGTAGCCAAGCCAGCCGGGCAGGCAGCCGCCGCAGCCCGCGCCGCGAACGCCGGACACTGCGCGATTGAGCCCGGCCGCCGGAGCCGCTAGAGTCTGGCTTTTGCCGACCGAGACGCCGAGGACCGCCATGACCGACCCCACCCAGCTTTCCGCCCGCGAATGCGCGGCCCGCATCGCCCGCGGCGAACTGAGCGCCGAGCGCCTGATGCAGGCGCTGCTGGCGCGCGTCCAGGAGCGCGAGCCGCAGGTGCGGGCCTGGGAATGGCTGGACCCGCAGCAGGCGCTGGCCGCCGCGCGGGCGAGCGACGCGGGCGCGGCTCCGGGGCCCCTGCGCGGCGTGCCGGTCGCGCTCAAGGACCTGATCGACACCGCCGACATGCCCACCGCCTACGGCTCGCCCATCTACGCCGGCCACCGGCCGCGCACCGACGCCGCCTGCGTGGCGCGCCTGAAGCAGGCCGGGGCGATCGCCATGGGCAAGACGGTGATGACCGAGTTCGCCAGCTTCCACCCCGGCCGCACCGCCAATCCGCACAACCCGGCGCATACGCCGGGCGGCTCGTCCAGCGGCTCGGCCGCCGCCGTGGCCGCGGGCATGGCGCCGGTGGCGCTGGGCACGCAGACGGCCGGCTCGGTGATCCGGCCGGCCGCCTTCTGCGGCGTGGTCGGCTACATGCCCAGCGGCGGCCTGCTAAACCGGGTCGGCGTGAAGATGATCTCCGACAGCCTGGACACGCTGGGCGTGTTCGCGCGCTCGGTGGACGATGCGGCCTTCCTCGTCTCCGTGCTGGCCGAGCGCCCGGAACTGGACGCCGCCGGCCCGGCGCGCGCGCCCCGCCTGGGCCTGTACCGCACGCCCGAATGGGCCCGCGCCGAGCCCGCGACCGAGGCGGCGCTGGCCCGCGCGCAGCAGGCCCTGCAGCGCGCCGGGAGCGAGGTGGGCGAGCCGCGGGACGGCGGCGCCTTCGACGGCCTGGCCGAGGCGCACGCCTGCCTGATGCAGTACGAGATCGCCCGCAGCCTGCTGCCGGAATGGCTGTCGCACCGGGAGCAGTTTTCCGCCGCCCTGCGCCGCATCATGGAGACCGGCCTGGCCTTCACCGCGCAGGACTACGACGCCGCGCGCGCGGCCGTGGCGCGCGCGCGGGCCGCGCTGGACGGGCTGTTCGGCGACTGCGACGCGCTGCTCGTGCCGGCCGCGCCGGGCGAGGCGCCGCGCGGGCTGGATGCCACCGGCGACCCGGTGTTCAACCGCATGTGGACGGCGCTGCGCGCGCCCTGCGTGGGCGTGCCGGCCGGCGCCGGCCCGCAGGGCCTGCCCGTGGCGGTGCAGGTGGTCGGCCGGCCGGGCGACGACGCGCGCACGCTGTGGGTGGCGCGCGCGGTGGAGGCGGCGCTGGCGGGCTGAGCGGCGGAAGCGATGACCACGAGATGACCACGCTACGCGATGACAGTCCGCGGGACGGGCCGGCGGCACGGCCGCCCCTGAATGCCTTGCGCGCGTTCGAAGCCGCGGCGCGCCTGCGCAGCATGACGCTGGCCGGGGAGGAGCTTGGGGTCACCCACAGCGCGATCAGCCGGCACGTGCAGACGCTGGAAACCCTCTACGGCGTGCTGCTGCTGCAACGCCTGCCGCAGTCGGTGGAGCCCACGGCGGAAGGCGCGCAGCTGGCGGCCCAGCTGGCCGCGGCCTTCAACCTCATCCATGCCGGCATCGCGCGGCTGCAGCCCGCCCCGCTGACCTTGTCGTGCTCGGCGACCATCATGCAGCACTGGCTGATTCCGCGGCTGGCCGGTTTCAAGGCGGCGAATCCCGGCATCCCGTTGCGGCTGAACGTCAACTACGGCGAAGTCGACCTCGTTCGCGAGGAGATCAGCGTGGCGCTGCGCAACGACATGTTCGAAGCCCCGCAGGACGTCATCCTGCAGCCGATGGTTCGCGAAGACATCGGCCTGATCTGCGCGCCGTCGTTGGCGCGCAGGCTCGGGTCGGTCGCCGGGCCCGACCTCTCGGCGGTCGACCTGCTCTCGACCCGGACCCGCCCGTCGGGCTGGAGCGACTGGATCCGGGCGATGGGGCTGGCCGGCGAGCCGCCGCGCGCGCATGAGGAATTCGAGCACTTCTACCTGATGATCCAGGCCGCGGTCTGCGGATTGGGCGCGGCCGTGGTGCCCCGCATGCTCGTCGAGAACGAGGTGCGCGACGGCCGGCTGGTGGCGCCTTTCGGCTTCGTGCCGGGGCCGTACAACATGGTGCTCTGGGTGGCGCCCCATCTGCGCGGGCGGGAAGACCTGAAGAGGCTTGTCGGCTGGCTCAAGGGAGAACTGCTCAAGCTTCAGGCGTAGCCGATGCGGCCGCCACGGCAGCGGCTGTGAGTTTTCCTGACAGGCTGGCCAAGAAAAGTCGATTGTCCCGCCAAAGTGCGCTCCACTACCATTAGGCCCGATCCCGCCGCCGATGCCGTGCGGGAAGGCGACAAGAAACGAGTCTGGAGACGCAATGCACAGTAGCGAAAAGAACGATGGCCGCGTGGCGCTCGTCACCGGCGGCGCCATGGGTATCGGCGCGTCGGTCGGCCAGGCCCTGGGCGCGCAGGGCATGACCATCCTGGTATCCGACATCGACATGGCCGCCGCCGAAAAGACCGTGGCGCGGTTCCGGGAGCAAGGCATCCGCTGCCGCTCCCTGCACATGGACGTGAGCCGTCCCGAGTCCATCGAGGCTGCCTTCGCCGAGGCGGAAAAGGAACACGGGCGCTGCGACGTGCTGGTCAATTGCGCCGGCGTGGCAAAGGTCTATCCCTTCCTGGAGTTCCCCCTGGAGAACTGGCTGGCCACGTTCAACATCAACGTGACGGGGACCATGCTGTGCGGCCAGCACGCCGCCCGGCTCATGGCCAGGCATCGCTGGGGGCGCATCGTCAACATCGCCTCGGTGGCCGGCATGCGGGCGGTCGGCACGGGCCGCACGGCCTACGGCAGCTCCAAGGCGGCGGTCATCGGCCTGACGCGCCAGATGGCGGTCGAGCTGGCCGAGTACGGCATTACCGTCAATGCGGTGTCGCCCGGCCCGGTCGACACGCCCATGACGCGCGTGCTGCACACCGACAAGTTCCGCCAGGAATATTCGGCCGCCATCCCCATGAACCGCTATGGCACGACCGACGAGATTGCCGCGGCGGTCAGCTTCCTGGCCTCCGACGGCGCGGCCTACGTCACCGGCATCGCGATGCCGGTCGACGGCGGTTTTCTCTCGTCGGGCGCGCGCGGCATCTAGGCGCGTTTTTCCCTTTCATCGCCGTGCGGACGCCGTCGAGGCACCCGCCGGACGGGCTTCGTGCGCGCGCTGCGCGTGGACGCCCGGCCATCCCACCAGAACCGGAGACAAGCATGAAAACATCGATGCTGAAGTTTGCCGCCGCGCTGATCGGCGCCCTTGCCCTGATCGGCGCGGCGCCCGCGCAAGCAGAACAGATGAAGCTGCGCATGGGCCACGTGTTCGCGGCCAACAGCCCCATGGACCAGGCCAGCCAGGAATTCGCCCGGCTGGTGAAGGAGCGCACCGACGGACGCATCAGCATCGCGCTGTTTCCCAACAGCCAGCTGGGCGGCGAACTGGCCCAGGCCCGCGAGCTCTCGCGCGGCTCGCAGGACCTCGCCCTGCTGAATCCCGGCAGCCTGGCGGGGCTGGATCCCTTGCTGGACATGCACTACCTGCCCTACATCGCCTCGGACTTCGAGACCGTCGACAAGATCTTCTACAACCCCGACGGCATCATCCAGAAGACGCTTTCGGAGACGCTGGCCAAGCACAAGATCGAAACGCTGGGCTATTTCGAACTCGAATTCCGCGCGGTGACCAACTCCCGGCGGCCCATCGAAAAGCCGTCCGACATGCAGGGCCTGAAGCTGCGCGTGCCGGGTTCTGCCGCCATCAAGGGCTATTTCGAGGCGGCCGGCGCCCAGGTGGTGGCCATGCCCTTCCCGGAATTGTTCACCTCGCTGCAGCAGGGCGCGGTCGACGGGCAGGACAACGGCGCGAGCATTACCTATGAGTCCCGCCTGTTCGAGACCCAGAAATACATGACCGCCACCCAGCACGTCTATGCCATGGGCACGGTGGCCGCCAGTTCGCAGCTGTGGGGCAAGCTGTCCGATGCCGACAGGAAGATCCTGACCGACACCGCCGTCGAAGTGACCGCCAGGCAGATCAAGGCCAACCGCGCCAAGAATGCGGAATTCATGGCCCAGATAGAGAAGGCCGGCCTGGAGATCATCCGCCCGACCGCCGGGCAGATGTCCGCCTTCGAGGCGCTGGCCCAAGGCGTCTGGGACAAGCTCGCGCCGGTCTACGGCGAGGAGCGCATCGCGCGCCTGCGCGAGGAAGTCCGGCAGGCCAAGGGCCGGTAGGACGACGACATGGCCGCGGCCTTCCCCATCGACAAGTTCTTCCTTCTCGAGCGCCGCCTGTACGGCCTCGAGAAGGCCATCTGCATGCTTGCGCTGCTCGTGATGCTGCTGGCGGTCATGGGCAGCGTCGTCGTGCGCAACTTCGACCTGCGCGTGCTCAATCCCGGCGAGTACGGCATCATCGCCATGGCGCCGCTGACCTTCGTCGGCGCGGCAATGTGCTCGTACACCGGCACCCACATCGCCGTGGACGTCATCGCCCTGGCGAAGTCGGCCGCGGTGCGCCGGCTGGCCAGGCTGGCCGTGGCGCTGGCCATGGTCGTCTTCGCGACGGTCTACCTGTGGACCGGCTGGCATTACCTGATGGGCGCCGTCGAATCCGGCGAGCGGCTCCTCGACACCGGAACGCCTATCGTGGTCCCGCTTTGCTTCCTGCCCCTGGGCATGGCGATGGTGCTGTTCCATACCGTCGCGGAGATCGTCCGCCTGGCGACCGGCCGCGAGGCGCACGCGGAGGAGGACGCATGATCACCGGTTCCCTGCTCGTCGCCCTGCTGCTGCTGGGCGTTCCCGTCGCCGTCGTCTTCACGCTTATCGTCATCGCCAACGTCGACGCCTGGAACATCGACTGGTCGGTGCTGCCGGCCATCACTCACGACACTATCTCCAGTTTCCCCCTGCTGGCCATCCCGCTTTTCCTGCTGGGCGGCGAGCTGATGAACCGGGGGGGGCTGATCCGCCAGCTGACCACGGTCTGCGACATGCTGCTGGGCTGGGTCAGGGCGCCCATGGGCCACATCATGATCGCGGCCAGCGGCCTGATGGGGGCGATCACCGGATCGTCGGTGGCGACCGTGGCGGCGATCGGCGGCACGGTCGGGCGCGAGATGCTCGCACGCGGCTATCCGCCCGGCTATGTCGGCGCGCTCAATGCCGCGGCCGGCCTGCTGGGCGTGCTGATCCCACCTTCCATCCCGCTCATCCTGTACGGCTCCATCGTCGGCGTGTCGATCACCCAGCTTTTCATGGCGTCGGCGCTGCCCGGCATCGTGATGATCGTCGTCTTCATGGCCGTTCACGTCGTCATGAGCCGGCGCGTGCTGCCCGGCGGCCAGGAAACCCTGGCCGCCGCGGGCGAGGCGGGCCCGGGCCCGATCCTGTCGGGCCATGCGCGGCAGCGCGGCCGGACCGTCCTGCACGCCCTTCCGGCGCTGTTCCTGCCGGTGCTCGTGCTGGGCGGCATCTATTCCGGCTATTTCACTCCGACCGAAGCGGCCGCCGTGGCGGGCGTCTACGCTTTGTTCATCACGCTGGCGGGCCGTTCGCTCAAGGCGGGGGAGTTGCGCAAAGTCTTCCTGAGCGCCGCCCTGTCTGCCGCAGCCATCATGGTGATCATCGGGTTCACCAGCATCTTCAACCGCGCCATGGTCCTCGAGCAGGTCCCGCAGGGCATCGCCGCCCTGGCCATGACGGTGACCGAGAACCCGATCCTGTTCCTGCTGATGGTCAACGGCCTGCTGCTGCTGATCGGCATGTTCATGGAAACCAATGCGGCGACCTTGCTGATGGGGCCGCTGCTCGCTCCCGCGGCCATGCAGTACGGCATCGATCCCATCCACTTCGCCATCATCCTGGTAACGAATATCGAGATCGGGCTGCTGACGCCGCCCCTGGCCGCCAACGTTTACGTTGCCGCGCGCACGAACAAGGTGCCGCTGCTGTCGATGTTCCGCTATCTCGGCTGGTTCTTCGGCGTGTGCGTGGCCGTGCTCGTCCTCATCACCTATGTGCCGGCGCTGTCGCTCTGGTACCGTTACTTCTAAGGCTCCTGAAGGCCGTCCATGACCTCCGCCACCGATATTCCCCTGCTCGAGAAGATGCCCGGCCATGGCCGGATCCGTGCCCAGTACCTGCTCGAAAGCGGAACCGATCCGGCCCATGCCGCGGCCGTCATGGCCGGCGAACAGTCTTCGGGCACGTTCACCAAGCTCGCGCAGGAGACTGCCGAGCTGACCGAGCGCTGCGGCGCCCGGATCGAGTCGCTGCAGGAAATCGAGGGATTGCCCAGGGCCAGCCTGCCCATCCACGGCAAGCTGGGCGGCCCCACCCGGCGGGCCGTGGTGGAGATCAGCTGGGGCATGGACAACTTCGGCGCCTCGCTCGCCAATCTGATGGCCACGGTGGCGGGCAATCTATTCGAACTCAAGGAAGTGGCCGGCCTGCGGCTGCTGGACATCGACCTGCCCGACGCCTTTGCGCAGCGCTACCTGCCGCCTCGCTTCGCAGTGGCCGGCACGCGCGAACTGCTGGGCGTCCATGGCGGCGGGCCGCTGGTGGGCACCATCATCAAGCCCAGCGTCGGGCTGTCGCCGGCGCAGACCGCCGAGAATGTCCGGGCCCTCTGCGAAGGCGGCATCGACTTCATCAAGGACGACGAGTTGCAGTCCGACGGGGCGCATTGCCCGTTCGACGAGCGTGTCGAGGCGGTCATGCGCGTCATCGACGCATACGCGGAGCGTACCGGCAAGAAACCCATGTACGCCTTCAACGTCACCGGCGACATGGACGAGATGCGCCGCCGGCACGACACGGTGCTGCGCCATGGCGGCACTTGCGTGATGATCAGCCTGAACAGCGTCGGGCTGGTGGCCGCCCACCAGTTGCGGACTTTTTCGCAGCTGCCCATCCATGGCCACCGCAACGGCTGGGGCTATCTTTCGCGGCATCCGGCGCTGGGCTTCGAGTACTCGGCCTGGCAGAAGTTCTGGCGCCTGGCGGGTGTGGACCACATGCACGTCAACGGCCTGCGAAACAAGTTCTCGGAGACCGACGAATCGGTGATTCGTTCGGCGCGGACCTGCATGACGCCGATGTTCGCCCGGCCGCTTCCCGGCTTCGAGGCCATGCCCGTGTTCTCGTCGGGCCAGTGGGCCGGACAGGCCTTCGAGACATATGAGCGGCTGCGGACGGTCGATCTCATCTACGCGGCGGGCGGCGGCATCATGGCCCATCCCGGCGGCATCGCCGCAGGCATCGAGAGCATACGGACGGCCTGGGAAGCCGCCGCCCGGGGCGTGGGCATCGAGCAGGCTGCCCGCGAAAGCAAGGCGCTGGCGCAGGCCATCGCGTTCTTCGGCAAATAGCGCCCATGCGTACGCCGCTGCTCGCCTTCTACGGCGACGACTTCACCGGGTCGACCGACGCCATGGAGGTCCTGGCCAACAACGGCCTGGATACGCTGCTGTTCCTGAACCGGCCCGACGAGGCCGGCATCCGGGCGGCGGGGCGCCGCCACGACGCCATCGGCTTCGCCGGCATCAGCCGCGCCAAGGGCGTGGACTGGATGGATCGCGAACTGCCGGCCGTCTACGGGGCGCTCGAGGCGACGGGCGCGGCCATCTGCCATTACAAGGTGTGTTCGACCTTCGATTCCTCGCCCGAGATCGGCAACATCGGCCGGGCCATCGAGATCGGCCGGCGCGTGCTGGGCGCCGCGACGCCGGTGCCGCTGGTGGTCGGCGCGCCGGCGATGCGGCGCTATACCGCCTTCGGCCACTTGTTCGCGGGCGCGGGGGCCGCCGTCTACCGCATCGACCGCCATCCGACCATGTCGGCGCACCCCGTCACTCCCATGGGCGAAGCCGACCTGCGCGCGCATCTCGCACGGCAGGCGCCCTTGCGCATCGGCTTGCTGGACGTGGCGGCATTGTCGCGTCCCGATGTTGCCCAACGCCTGCAAACCGAGATGCAGGACAGCGACGTGGTGCTGTTCGACGTGCTGGACGACGCTTCCCAGGTGCGCACCGGCGAACTGATCTGGTCCCTGGCGGGGCGCGAGCAGGCCCCGCTCTTCTGCGTCGGCTCGTCCGGCCTGGAGTACGCCCTGGCCGCGCACTGGCGCTCGCTTTGGCCCGAGCGCGTGCGCCACGAGGAGCGCGGCGCGCAGGCCGTCGACCGTATCGCGGTCGTCTCCGGCAGCTGCTCGCCGGTCACGGCCGGCCAGATTCGCCATGCCTTGCGGCACGGCTTCGCCGATCTGCGGGCGGACCCGGTCGCGCTGGCCAGCGACGACCGGCACGAGGCCGAATCCGCGCGGCTGCTGGCGGCCGCGCACGCCGCGCTGGCCGGCGGGCTGAGCCCGTTGATCTACACGGCCGCCGGACCCGACGATCCCGAAGTCGCCCGCTTCAATGCCGTGCTGCGCGAGCAGGGCCGGGACCGGCGTGAAGCGCTGGCGCTGATGGGGCGGCGCAAGGGCCTGCTGTTGCAGCGCCTGCTGCGCGAAAGCGGCCTGGCCCGGGTGGTGACGTCCGGCGGCGATACTTCCGGCGAAGTCGTGCAGGCGCTGGGGCTGAATGCCTTGCGCATGAAGGCGCGCCTGGCCCCGGGCGCGCCCTTGTGCGACGCCTATACGGACACGGGTTCGGCGCCGGTGATCGAAATCGCCCTGAAGGGCGGGCAGATCGGCAGCGAGGACTACTTCAGCGCGGTCCGGGCCGGGCACGGCGGCGCCGGCTAGGCAGCCGGCCGCCGGCTCGGGAAGGGCGGGCGCGTCCGGGTAAGGGTTAACCATGGGTGATGCAGGCGAGCATCGTCCCTTATCATGCCCTACATTGTCAGCAATATTATCTGCACAATGGAAAACACAGCCGCCAAGCCCATCCTCCCCGCCGCACCCTCCACCGTCCCCGACGCCTTTCCCGTGCGCGACCTGGTCGGCTACGGCGGCCGGCCGCCCGAGGGGCGCTGGCCCAACGGCGCGCGGCTGGCCGTCAGCGTGGTCGTCAACTACGAAGAAGGCTCCGAGCGCTCGCACGCCATGGGCGACCCCGACCAGGAAGCCATGACCGAATGGGGCAGCTACGTCTTCCCGCCCTCGGTGCGCAACCTGGCCATGGAATCCATGTACGAATACGGCTCGCGCGTGGGCGTGTGGCGGGTGCTGGACGCGCTGCGCGAGGCGCAGGTGCCGGCCACCTTCTTCGCCTGCGCGGTGGCCTTCGAGCAGAACCCCGCCGTGGCCCGCGCCGCGGTGGAGCAGGGCCACGAAATCTGCAGCCACGGCTACCGCTGGGAGGAAGTCTTCCGCCTGTCGGAAGACGAGGAGCGCGAGCACATCCGCCTGGCCATCGCCTCCTTCGAGCGCACCTGCGGCAAGCGGCCGGTGGGCTGGTACTGCCGCTACGGCCCGAGCGTGCGCACCCGCCGCCTGGTGGCCGAGGAAGGCGGCTTCCTGTACGACTCCGACGCCTACAACGACGACGTGCCCTACTTCGTCCCGGTCGACGGCAAGCGCCACCTGGTGGTGCCTTACACGGCCGACGTCAACGACTTCCGGTTCTGGAACGCGCCCGGCCTGACGCAGGCGGGGGACTTCCACGAGTACATCCGCGAAAGCTTCGACGTGCTCTACGCCGAGGCGGCCCGCGGCCCGCGGATGATGTCCATCGGCCTGCACCCGCGCATGATCGGCCGGCCCGGCCGGATCCGCGCCCTCAGGCAGTTTTTCGACCACGCGCGGCAGTATCCCGACGTGTGGTTCGCCACGCGCGAGCAGATTGCCCGCGCGTGGCTGCAACGCGAAGCGGGCTGACCGGCCCGCGCCAACGACAGACAAGGGGAATACCAGAATGAGCAAGTTCTCGACCTTCATCGCGGCGGCGCTGCTGGCGGCCGCCGCCGCGCCCGCCGGCGCGCAGGACGCCGCCGCGCAGGCGCGCGAGCGGCTGGCGCCCTACCGCCAGCTGCCCGTCTTCGAGGCGGCCGGGGCGGCCTTCGACGCCCGGCAGTGCATGGCCGGCAAGAAGATCATCAGCATCCCGAATTCCAGCGCCAATCCTTTCGTCAAGAACATCAACAACGCCATGAAGGGCGTGGCCGAGCGCGTCGGCTTCACCTTCATGGAGTGGCAGAACCAGGGCCAGCTGACGCAGTGGGTGCAGGGCGTGGACTACGCCGTGGACCACCGCTTCGACCTGATCGACCTGCTGGGCGGCACCGACCCGCGCGTGCTGGGCCCGCAGATCAAGCGCGCGCGGGATGCCGGCATCCGCGTGGCGGCCTCGCACTATTCGGGCTTCGAGGACTCGGTGGCCAACGGCGCCGAGGCCGTGCCCATCGACTACCGCAAGGCGGGCCGGCTGCTGGCCGACTGGGCGATCATGGACACCGGCGGCAAGGCCAACGTGCTGGTGCTGGTGTCCAGCGAAGTCATGTCCACCGGCGCGATGCTGACGGGCATCGAGGCGGAGTTCAAGGAACTGTGCCCGGACTGCAGGACGCAGGTGCAGAACGTGCCGGTCACCGAGTGGTCCACCAAGATCCAGCCCACGGTGCAGTCCGAGCTGCTGCGCGACCCGTCCATCAACTACATCATCCCGATCTACGACAGCATGTCGCAGTTCGTGGTGCCGGCCATTACCCTGGTGGGCCGGCAGGACAAGGTGCGCGTGGCCACCTTCAACGGCACGCCCTTCGTGATCGGCCTGGTGCAGCAGGGCAGCGTGGCCATGGACATCGGCGAGAACCTGGACTGGATCGCCCATGCCGTCATGGATGCGGAAATGCGCATGCTGTGCGGGCTGGACGCGGTCAAGGACCCGAAGATTCCCTTCTATATCTTCGACCGCGACAACGCCGAGACCGCCGGCAAGCCGCCCAAGCTGTCGACCGGCTACGGCGACGCCTACGTCGAAGGCTACCGGAAGCTCTGGAAGCTCGACCAATGACGGCCGCGGCCGCCGCAGCGGCGGCCGGGCCGCTGCTGCAAGTCGAGAACCTGTCCAAGCATTTCGGCGGCGCCCGCGCGCTGGACCGCGCCGAGCTGTCGGTGCGGGCCGGCGAGGTGCACGGGCTGCTCGGCCACAACGGCTCGGGCAAGTCCACGCTGATCAAGGTGCTGGCGGGCTTCCACGATCCCGACCCGGGTGCGCGCATCCTGCTGCGCGGCCGGGAGGTGCCCCTGCCCATGCCCGCGGGCACGGCGCGCGAGCTGGGCATCAGCTTCGTCCACCAGCACCTGGGCCTGATCCCCACGCTGACGGTGCTGGAGAACCTGCTGCTCGGCGACCTGGCGACCGACCGCCGCTGGCGCATCCGCTGGCAGGCCGAGGCGGCCGCGGCGCGCGAGCTGTTCGAGCGCTTCGGCCTGGCCCTGGACCCGCGCGCCACGGTGGCCGACATCAGCCCGGTCGAGCGCGCGCTGCTGGCCATCGTGCGCGCCTTCCGCGACATGAAGCCGGACGGCGGCCTGCTCATCCTGGACGAGCCCACGCCCTTCCTGCCGCGGCGCGACGTGCAGCGGCTGTTCGCCCTGGTGCGGCGCGTGGTCGAGGGCGGGGCGAGCGTGATCTTCGTCTCGCACGACATCGACGAGGTGCGCGAGATCACCGACCGCGCGACCGTCCTGCGCGACGGCCGGGTCGCGGGCAGCTTCACGACCCGCGAGGTCGGCAAGGACCGGATCGTCGAGATGATCGTCGGCCACCCGGTGGCGCGCCAGCAGCAGCGGCCCTCGTTTCGCACCGATCGGCGCGCGGCGCGGGTCCAGGGCCTGCGCGGCGCGGCGGTGCAGGACGTGTCCTTCGAGGTGGCCGAGGGCGAGATCCTGGGCCTGGCCGGCCTGATCGGCTCGGGCTACGACCAGGTCCCGTCGCTGATGTACGGCGCGGTCCGCCCCGAGGCCGGCAGCCTGGCCCTGGCCGGCGGCCGCACGCTCGACCTGACGCGCGCCACGCCCGCGCAGGCCATCGCCGCCGGCTGCGTGCTGGTGCCTGCCGACCGCCAGAACAAGGCCGTCATCGGCACGCTGAGCGTGGCGGAAAACCTCGGCATGCCGGCCTACCGGCGGGTCACCTCGCCGTGGGCGGTGTCGGCCGCGCGGCTGTCGGCCAACGCGGCCCGGCTGGCCGAGGCCTTCGACGTGCGGCCGCGCGCGACCGACCTGCCCATCGCCAGCCTGAGCGGCGGCAACCAGCAGAAGGCCGTGGTCGCCAAGTGGCTGCAGCTGCAGCCCAGGCTGATCCTGCTCGACGAGCCCACCCAGGGCGTGGACGTGGGCGCGCGCGAGCAGATCTTCGCGCACCTGCGCGAAGCGGCCGGGCGGGGCGCGGCGGTCGTCGTCGCCAGCTCGGACTTCGAGCAGCTGGAAAGCCTGTGCGACCGGGTGCTGGTCTTCGCCCACGGCCGCATCGCCTCCGAGCTGGAAGGCGGGCGCATCACCAAACATTCGATCGCCGAGCATTGCTTCGGCGCCGACACGGACAAGGAGATTCCATCATGACGGACCGCGCAGGCGGATCGGCGCGAGCCTCCGGCGGGGCGGCCCACGGCCGCCTCGCCCAGGAGCTGGAGCGCTTCGGGCTGGTCATCGTATGGCTGGCCACCATCGCCTTCTTCGGCGCGCTCAGGCCGGACAGCTTCCTGAGCTGGAGCACTTTTTCCACCATCTTCGGCTCGCAGGCGGTGCTGGTGGTGGCCACCCTGGGCCTCATCATCCCGCTGACCTCGGGCGACTTCGACCTGTCCATCGCCAGCGTGCTGACGCTCAGCTCGATGATGATCGCGGTCATGAACGTCAACCTCGGCATCGACCTGTGGATCTGCATCGTCGCGGTGCTGGCCATGGCGCTGGCCACCGGGCTGGTCAACGGCTTCTTCACGCTGTACTTCCGCATCCATTCGCTCATCGTCACGCTGGGCATAGGCACCTTCCTGCACGGCATCACGCTGTGGATCAGCGATTCCATGACCATCAGCGGCATCGCCGGCGGGCTGGTCGCGGCGGTGATCGGCACGCGCCTGTTCGGCATCCCGCTCGCCTTCTACTACGCGCTGGCGCTGTGCGCGGCGACCTGGTACGTGTTCGCGCGCACCGCCGCCGGGCGCCGCCTGCTCTTCGTGGGGCGCGGGCGGGAGGTCGCCCGGCTGAGCGGCGTGCCGGTGGACGGCGTGCGCCGGGGCGCGCTGGTGGCCTCCTCCCTGTTCGGCGCGGTGGCCGGCATCATGTACGCCGGCACCACCGGCGCGGCCGATCCTTCGTCGGGCATGACCTTCCTGCTGCCCGCCTTCGCGGCCGCCTTCCTGGGCGCGACCTGCATCGACCCCGGCCGCTTCAACCCCTGGGGGTCGATGCTGGCGGTGTACTTCCTGATCACCGGCATCACCGGCCTGTCGGTGCTGGGCATCAGCACCTTCGTGCAGGACCTGTTCTACGGCGGCGCCCTGGTCGTGGCCGTGACGCTGTCGCAGATCGTCCGCGGCCGGGAGGAGCGGCTGTGAACGTCGTGCATGTCCAGCCGATCTCGGCCGAGGCCTTCTCGCCCTTCGGCCGGGTGCTCGGCGCCGCCCCGGGCGGCCTGCGCACGGACCACCGCGACCTGGTGCGCAACCTGCGCCCGCAGGCCCGGCCCAGCCTGGCGCAGGTCCGCGCCGACGACCTGGGCGGCCGGCAATCGCTGGAAGTCGCCATGCTGGAGCGCCACGCCTATTCCAGCCAGACCTTCTTCCCGCTGGACGTAGGCCGCTACCTGGTGGCGGTGTGCGGCGGCGGGGAGGACGGCCCGGATCCCGCCACGCTGCTGGCCTTCTCGGTGCCCGGCAACGTCGGCATCCACTACCATCCCGGCACCTGGCACATGGGCATCGGCGCGCTGGCGGGCAGCGGGGATTTCCTGATGCTGGTCCACGAGGACGGGACGCCGGGCGACTGCGAATTCCGCCCGGTCGCGCCGCTGCGGATAGAGTGGTAGCGGCATGGCGGCCGGAGCGGGCGGCTTGGCACTAAAATCCCCGATCCGCCGGGCCGCGGGATCGCGCGCCCCCTTCCCGTAGACTGCACATTCCTATGAGCTCTACCCGCCAGCCGGCCTTGCCGGCGCCATCGCGCTCCAGCCGGGCCTGCCTGTCGGCCGACGAGCGCATGTACCAGAAGCTGGTCAGCGCCATCATCGGCAAGGGCCTGCGGCCGGGCGAGCACGTCAACGAGCTGCAGCTGGCCGAGGCCTACGGCATCTCGCGCCCCCGGGTGCGGCGCGTGCTGGAGCGCCTGGAGCTGGAAAGCGTGATCGAGTTCAAGCGCAACCGCGGCGCCTTCATCTGCCGGCCCTCGGTGAAAGAGGCGCGCGACGTCTTCGAGGCGCGCATCCACCTGGAGTCCATCGTCTTCCGGCTCGCCTGCGAGCGGGCCGGCAAGGCCGACATCGCCCGGCTGCGCGCCCACACCCGATTCGAGCGCGAGGCCTTCGACCGCGGCCAGTCCGACGTCAACCAGGTGGCGGGCGACTTCCACGTGCTGGTGGCCGAGGTCGCCGACAACCGCGTGCTGCTCGACGCGGTCAAGCTGCTGATCCACCGGGTCTGCCTGATCCAGTCCCTGTACGAGACCAACCGCACGGTGCTGTGCCTGGTGGACGAGCACGAGCGGCTGGTGGACTGCATCGAGCGCCGCGACCCCGAGGGCGGGGTGGCCGAGACGGTGCACCACTGCCAGCACATCCTGACCAGCCTGGACCTCACCGACCGGCGCAGCGCGCGCGCCGACATCTACCGCGCCGACGACGTGGCCGCCTGAGCGGCGCGCGGGGCCGGCAGGCGGCAGGCCCGTCCGTTCAATACGTCTTGTACGGCAGGAACTTCCCGCTCATGACGATGCGCACCCGGTCGCCCTTGGGGTCGGGCTCGCGCGACAGGTCCATCTTGAAGTCGATGGCGCTCATGATGCCGTCGCCGAACTCCTCGTGGATCAGCGCCTTGAAGGTGCTGCCGTAGACGTTGACCAGCTCGTAGAAGCGGTAGATCAGCGGGTCGGTGGGGACGGCCGTGGGCAGCGAGCCCTTGTAGGGCACCACCTGCAGCTGCAGCACGGCGTCGGCCGGCAGGTCCAGCAGCCTGCCGGCGGCCTCGGCCTGCTCGCGGGTCATCGTCATCTGGCCGAGCAGGGCGGCGGTGGTCCATTCGGTGCTCTGGCCCACGGCCTCGGCCAGCGCCTTCCAGCTCAGGCCTTTTTCCAGCTTGCGGGCGACGACCAGCTCGGTGACTTCGTTGCGGGTGATCATGCGGGGGTCTCCTGGGTGTGGCCGGCTCGCTGCACGAGGAAGTCGACCAGGTGGTTGCGGATGTCGTAATAGCCGGGCTCGTGGTGCAGCGAGCCGCGGCTGCGGTCGCGCGCCAGGCCGATGGCGACGGTCTCGGCGATGCGCGCGCCGGGGCCTGTGCTCATCAGCAGCACGCGGTCGGCCAGCAGGATGGCCTCGTCCACGTCGTGGGTGATCATGAAGACGGTCTGGCCGGTGGCGCCCACGATCTGGCGCAGCTCGTCCTGGATGGTGCCGCGGGTCAGCGCGTCCAGCGCGCCGAAGGGTTCGTCCAGCAGCAGCATCTTGGGCTGGATGGCGAAGGCCCGGGCGATGCCCACGCGCTGCTTCATGCCGCCGGACAGCTCGGCCGGGCGCTTGTCCAGCGCGCGGCCCAGGCCGACCATGTCCAGGTAGCGCACGCTGTGCTCGCGCACCTGGGCGCGGCTGTGGCCGGGCCAGCGCGAGCGCACGCCGAACTCGACGTTCTGCAGGGCGGTGAGCCAGGGCAGCAGGGCGTGCGCCTGGAACACCACGCCGCGCTCCAGCGACGGGCCGGCGATCTCGCGCCCGTCCATGATGGCCACGCCGGCGCTGGCCTGGTCGATGCCGGCCAGGATGTTCAGGATGGTGGTCTTGCCGCAGCCGGAGTGGCCGATCACGCAGACGAACTCGCCGCGCTCGATGCCGAAGTCCACGTCCTCGAACACCGCCGGGCCGGGCCTGCCGTCGCGCCCCGGGTAGCGCTTGGCCAGGCCCTGGACCTGCACGAAGGGGCGGTTCATGCCGTCACTCCCGGTAGGACACCAGCCGCGCCAGGCGGGCCAGGATGGCGTCCAGCAGCATGCCGACCAGGCCGATCAGCAGGATGGCGCAGATGATGTTGGCGATGGACAGGTTGTTCCATTCGTTCCACACGAAGTAGCCGATGCCGGTGCCGCCGATCAGCATTTCCGCGGCGACGATGACCAGCCAGGCGATGCCTATGCTGATGCGCATGCCGGTCATGATGGTGGGCGCGGCCGCCGGCAGCACCACCTGCAGGGCCGTGCGCAGGCGCGGCACTTCCAGCGTGCGCGCCACGTTCAGCCAGTCCTGGCGCACCGAGGCCACGCCGAAGGCGGTGTTGATCAGCATCGGCCAGACCGAGCAGATGAAGATGACGAAGACCGCCGACACCCCCGCGTCGCGGATGGTGTAGAGCGCTAGCGGCATCCAGGCCAGCGGCGAGATGGGCTTGAGCACCTGGATGAAGGGGTCGAGCGCGCGGTATACCGTGCGCGACATGCCGATCAGGAAGCCCAGCGGCACGGCCACCAGCGCCGCCAGCAGGTAGCCCGACAGCACGCGCGCCAGCGAATACGCCAGCTGCACGCCCACGCCCTTGTCGTTGGGGCCGCGGTCGTAGAAGGGGTCCTGCAGGTGCAGCCACATCTGCCGGGCCACGTCCAGCGGGCCCGGCACCGGCGTCTGGCCGCCCGCGGCGGCGGCCTGGCCGACCAGCGCCGCGTAGGCGGGGTCGACCGCGGCCTGGCCGGCCTCGGGCCGGGTCAGCGCGTGCCAGACCAGCAGCAGCGCGGCCAGGATGGCCAGCGACAGCAGCGGCGCGGCCCAGGGGCGGTCCGGGCGCATCAGGTCCTCCGGATCGCGAAGCCGGCGATGTATTCCTCCGGCCGCGCCGGATCGAAGGGCTTGCCCATGACGCTGAAGGACTTGCTGGTCGATTCCGGCGGGGTCAGCCCGGCCTCGCGCATGAGCTTGATGGCGTCGGTGGCCAGGAAGACTTCCGAGGCGATCTTCGCGTAGTCCACGTCGCCCTTGACCTGGCCCCAGCGCTTCATCTGCGTCATGATCCAGACCGCGAAGGACTGCCAGGGGAAGGGGTCGAAGTCGATGCGCTCGGGCACGTTGCGCACGTTGCCCAGGCCGTCGGCGTAGGTGCCGGTCAGCACCTGCTCGACCACCGTGACCGGCTGGTTCAGGTAGTTGGGCGTGGCGATGGCCGCGGCGATTTCCTTGCGGTGCGCCGGGTCGCGCGCGTAGGCGGTGGCCTCGATGATGGCCTTGAGCAGCGCCTGGTAGGTGTTGGGCATGCCGGTCACGAAGGCCCGGCTGGCCGCGAAGGCGCAGCAGGGGTGGCCGTCCCAGATCTCGCGCGACAGCAGGTGGATGAAGCCCACGCCGTCGTAGACCGCGCGCTGGTTGACCGGATCGGGCGCCAGGAAGCCGTCGATGTTGTCGGCGCGCAGGTTGGCCACCATCTCGGGCGGCGGCACGGCGCGGATCTGCACGTCGCGGTCCGGGTCGATGCCGTGCTCGGCCAGGTAGTAGCGCAGCAGGTAGTTGTGCATGGAGTAGTCGAAGGGCACGGCGAACTTGAAGCCCTTCCAGTCCTTCGGGTCGCGCCTGTCCTTGTGGCGCATGGACAGCGTGATGGCCTGGCCGTTGACGTTCTCCACCGCCGGCATGGTCCAGGGCACGGCGTTCGACCCCGCGCCCATGGAGATCGCCAGCGGCATGGGCGAGAGCATGTGGGCGGCGTCGTACTCGCCCGACAGCGCCTTGTCGCGGATCAGCGCCCAGCCGGCCGTCTTGACCACCGATACGTCCAGGCCCTGCTTGGCGTAGAAGCCCATGGGGTGGGCCATGATGATGGGCGTGGCGCAGGTGATGGGGATGAAGCCCACGCTGAGCTTGGGCTTCTCCAGCGGGCCGGACGACTGGGCGAAGGCCTCGCGCGCCGCGCCCAGGGGGAACAGGGCCGAGACCGCGGCCAGCGCCGTGCCCGCGCCTACCGCCTGGATGAAGCGCCGGCGCAGGTCGTCCTGCGGGAACAGCGCGCGCATCACCGCGCCTTCCACGGCGCGCGATTGCAGCGCCTCGGCGCCGGCGGCCGGCATGCCGTCGTGCTCGGCCTGGCTGGCGTGGCGCCCGCACGAGCAGCCGCGCGACAGGCGCGCCGCGGGGTCGAAGGGGTTGCGGAACAGGGACATGGCGAACTCCTGTCAGGGGTGGGTGTCGGCCGGGGCGCGCGCCGGGCCGCGGTCGGTCTCCACGTCCTCGCGGTAGAGGTCGTAGGCGCGGTGGTATTCCATGATGCGGGCGACGTCGCCGATGAAGGCCTCGTCGTAGCCGGCGCGGCGCAGCAGGTGCAGGCCCAGCTCCATGCCCGAGGAGATCCCGCCGGCAGTGACGACGCGCCCGGCGTCGACCACCCGGGCGCGGCTGATGCGGCAGGCGGGCGCGAGCGACGCCAGCCGGTCTATCGGCGTCTGCCCCAGGTGGGACGCCTCCAGCCGGTCGGGCTCCTTGCGGTTGGTGGCGGCCAGGCCGTCGAGCAGGCCCATGCGCGCGTAGATCCAGGAGCCGGTGCAGACGCTGGTGAGCAGGCAGGATTCCGGCAGGCTGGCGATATAGGCCTGCAGGCTGCGGTTGTGCATCTCCTGGCGCGTGCCGAAGCCGCCCGGGATCAGGAAGGCGTCCATGGCCGGGCAGTCGTTGAAGCCGTAGGCCGGCAGCACGGTCAGGCCGGCCTGGGTCTGCACCGGCCGCAGCGCGTCGGCCAGCAGGAAGACGTCCAGCTCCGGGTCGAGCCGGCGCGCCACCGAGAACACGCCGTAGGGCGCCGCGTAGTCGATCACCTCGGCGTCCTTGAAGACGTAGATGCCCAGCCTGAAGCCCGGTTTTCTCATGGTCTTGCCCCGCGTGGCGCCCCGCGCCGCCGGCCGGTGCGGGCGGCGCGGGGCGCATGGGCTTTGCAGGGATGATCGGGCAGGCCGGGCGGCGCGGCTATCCCGCTTTCGCTGAATCGGCTGTAGTGCTCTTACTACGCGGTGCAGCCGCGTGCGCCGATGCGGTGCGCGCCCCGGCCGGCGGCCTCATTCGCCCGGGGGCGAGGGCGGCTGCGGCGCACCCAGTTGGTGCCGGCGCGCGTAGTCGACCAGCTCGACCAGGCTGCGCACCTGCAGCTTGTCGAAGATGCGGCTGCGGTAGGTGGAGATGGTGTTGGCCGACAGCGCCAGCTGCTCGCCGATCTCCGACACCGAGCGGCCGGCCGACAGCAGCTGCAGCACCTGGAACTCGCGGTTGGACAGCAGCTCGTGCGGCGCGCGGGCGTCGTCGCGACGCACGTTCTGCGCCAGCAGCTCGGCCACGCCGGGCGTGACGTGCATCTGCCCATTGGCGGCGCGCGCGAGCGCCTGCAGCACTTCCTCGGGCTGGCAGCCCTTGTTCAGGTAGGCGTGCGCGCCGCCGCGGATGGCGCGCACGGCGAACTGCGCTTCCGGGTAGACCGACAGCATGACCACGCCCAGCGCGGGAAACTCGGCGCGCAGGGTCTTGAGCAGGTCCAGGCCGTCGCGGTCGCCCAGGGCGATGTCCAGCAGCACGGCCTGGTATGGGTGGGCGCGCAGCGCCCGCAGCGCGGCCGGGCCGTCGCCGGCCTCGTCGACCCGGCGCACGCGCGCGTCCTCGGCCAGGATGCGCGCCAGGCCGCGGCGGATCAGCATGTGGTCGTCGACGATCAGGATGTCCATGGCCGTGTCCCTGTCCCCGGTTCAGGCCGCCAGGCCCTCGAGCACGAGGCGCGCGCGGGTGCCCTCGCCCGGGCTGCTGCGCAGCTCCAGCGCGCCGCCTATCGAGCGCGCCCGCTCGTGCATGCCCAGGATGCCGAAGGAATGCGGCTGCGCCGGCACCTGCATGCCCCGGCCGTCGTCGGCCACGATCAGCTCCAGGTCGCGGCCCAGCGCCGCGACCGTCACGCTGACCTCGCGCGCCTGGGCGTGGCGCTGCACGTTGGTGAGCAGCTCCTGGACGATGCGGTAGACGGCGATCTCCACGTTGCGCCCGGGGCGGCAGCGCTCGGCCTCGGGCGCGCAGGCGTAGCGGCAGTGCAGGCCGCCGCGGCTCTGCAGGTCCTGCAGCAGGCATTCCAGCGCGGCCCACAGGCCCAGGTGGTCCAGCACCATGGGGCGCAGGTCGTTGAGGATGCGCCGGGTCGCGCCCATGGCGGTGCGCGTGACGTCCAGCATGCGCTCGATGTGGCCGGCCAGCGCGGGCTCGCCCTGCAGCTGGCCGCGCAGCCAGGCCAGGTCCAGCTGCAGCGCGGTGAAGGAGGCGCCCAGCTCGTCGTGGATGTCGCGCGCGATGTGGGCGCGCTCCTCCTCGCGCAGGGTGCTCAGGTGGGCCGACAGCCGGCGCAGCGAATCGTGCGCGGCGCTGAGCGCCGCCGTGCGCTCGGCCACGCGGCGCTCCAGCAGGGCGTGGGTGGCCTGCAGCTCGCGCTCGATGCGCTTGCGCTCGGAAATGTCGGAAAAGGTGACCACCGCGCCCAGCACGTGGCCGCCGTCCAGAATGGGATGGGAAGCGTACTGCGCGGCGAAGCAGCTGCCGTCGCGCCGCCACAGCACTTCGTCGTCCACGCGCTCGCCGCGGCCTTCGCGGAAGGCCTTGAAGATGCGGCAGTCGTGCACCGGGATCAGGGACCGGTCGGCGCGCGAGTGGTGGATCAGGTAATGCATGTTGCGCCCGACGATCTCGTCGGGCGTGTAGCCCAGCATGGCCGCGCCCGGGCCGTTGATGAAGATGCAGCGCCCGCGCAGGTCGATGCCGTAGATGCCTTCGCCCGCCGATTCGAGCAGCATCTCCAGCTGGCGGCGCCAGGCGGCGTGGTGCGACAGGTGGTTGAGGTTGGCGAACATGGCGGCCGGGCTCCTGCGTGCCGCCCTAGTGTAAACAGGGTTGGCGGCGGGGGATGCCGCCGCCGCCCGGCGTGCTCCCGGCCGCCGCTGCGCTACGCCTGCATGAACCGGCCCAGCGCCTCGCAGAACACCTTTTCCGCCGGCGTCATCCGCCGCGAGCGATGCCAGAACAGCGAGACGTCGATGTCCGCCACCCCGCCTTCCGGCGGCAGCGGCCACAGGCGGTTGGCCGCCACGTCTTCCAGCGCCATGCTTTCCGGCAGGCAGCCGATGCCGTAGCCCGCAAAGATCAGGCGGCGGACTTCGTCCATGCTGGTCGATTCGGCGCTGATGCCGCCGGTGAATCCCTGCTGCTCGCGAAACAGCGTCAGGATAGACAGGCTGTCCCCCAACTGGTCGCTGCAGTAGGCCACATAGTCCTCCAGCAGCAGGTCGCCCACGCCCAGGCCCCAGCGGCCGAACAGCCTGTGGTGGCGGCCGCAATAGAGGGAATAGCGGTCGGTGAGCAGCTTGCGCCGCTCCAGCCGGTCGTGCTCCGCGTGGCAGATGCCGACGCCGGCGGTGGCCGAATTCTGCAGGATCGCGGCGATGATGTTCGCCGACCGCATGATCTCGATGTTGACCACGATCCGCGGGTACGAGCAGTGGAAATCCGCCAGGAAGTCGTCGTACCGGTCGGAGTGGATTTTCATCGTCAGGAGCCGGACCGTTCCCGTGAGGTCCGCCTCCCGGTCCTCCAGGCCGGCTTCCAGGCTGGACACGCGGCCATAGATGTCGCTGGCGATCTCGTAGACTTCCTGGCCGGCGCGCGTCGGCGTGAAGCTGTTGCCGCGCCGGCTGATGAGCGTGCAGTCGAGCGTTTCTTCCAGCCGCTTGAGCGCCAGGCTCACGGCCGGCTGCGTGACGTGCAGCCGCACGGCGGCCCGGCTGAAGCTTCTCTCCTGGACGATCGCGATGAACGTCCGGAGCAGGTTCCAATCAAGGCGGTCGTGGATGAGCTGGCGCCTTCGATCGAACGGCTGGGACATCGGCAGGCAGGCTTCAGACGGGGCCCGCAGCGCCGTCGTCGATGTGATGCGACGGCAGCAGGCCGGTGAAATCGGCCCGCGTCAGGGGCCGCCTGGCGCCTTGGGGCGGGGCGGTCCCGTCTGCGGGGGCCGGCAGCCGGGTGAACAGGCCGGGCGCCGGGCAGCACAGGCAGCGAAGGCCCTCACGCAATTGGCTCAGCACGAGATCGATCTCCTCGGACGAGCGCATTGTACCGGGCGTCGCTGCGGGCCCCATGGCCTAGATCCCCTTGAAGCGGACGCCGGACTTGTAGACGGCCTCGACCTTGCGCAGGCTGCGCACGTCCGCGACGGGGTCGTCGGCGAGCACGATGAAGTCCGCATACTTGCCGGCCGCGAGCGAGCCGACCTTGTCCTCCGCCTGGCACGCCCTGGCGGCGTTCAGGGTGGCGGCCTGCAATGCCTTGATGTTGCTGGCGCCGTGCTCGACCACCTTTTCCACTTCATAGTGCATCAGCCCGTGCAGCGAGTCCGTCCCGACCGCCAGGTTGCAGTCCGACTGGATCAGGCGGCACAGATGCTCGGTGGCCGCCGCCCGCGCCGCCAGCACTCTTTCCTTGATGATCGGGTTCCTGAAATCGGTCCGCTCTATCCCTTCCGGGTGATACATGATCCCGAAGGTGGCGACGACCCAGCTGTCCTGCTTGATCAGCCGGTCCAGCTGCGCTTCGCTGATGAAGGCGCCGTGCTCGATGGTGCGCACGCCGGCGTCGATGCAGTAGTCGAGCCCCGTGCCGCCGTGGGCGTGCGCCGCGACGTAGGTGCCGTGCCGCTGCGCTTCCTGCACGGCGGTGGAGATTTCCTCGAACGTGAAGGGACAGGCGTGGACGGATTTGCCGGCGGTGCTGCTGGAGCCGCCGGTGGCGAAGATCTTGATGAACTCCGCGCCATTGGCAAAATTCTGCCTGACGTGCTTCCTGACTTCGTCGACGCCGTCCGACGGGCGGGTCGTCACGCCATGGCTGTGCGAGGCCGTGATGCCCAGCGTCGAGACGATCATCCGCGGGCCGTGGATCAGGCCCGAGTCGATGGCGTTCTTGAAATCCACGTCGATGCCGGCTTCTTCGCCCATCACGCGGATGGTCGTCACGCCCGAGAGCACGTCCTTGAGGATGTTGGGCGTGCTGCGCAGCACGTTGAGCTGGGGCCTGAGCCGCTTCTGCGCCCCCTGGTTGCCGTCGCCGGGCACGAGCGAAATGTGGGTGTGCGCATTGACGAGCCCGGGCATCACGTACTTGTCGCCCAGGTCCAGGACCTCGACGTTGCCCGCGACGTGCCGGAATTTATCCTCGGGCCCCACGTCGACGATGCGGCCGCCCTCGATCATGAAGGCGCCGCCGTGCAGCAGCGGCGATCCTGTCCCGTCGAAAAGCGCTTTGGTCTTGACCAGGGTATGCATTCATTCCTCTCGGTAGCCGCTGGCCTCGACCAGGGGCCGCAGGGCCTCGCGTTCGCCGGCCAGCGCGTCCGCGAATGCCTTGCTGCCCTGGGGGCTCAGCAATATGCCCATCTCCGACAACTTATTGCCCAGCGATGCGTCGTCCTTCATGGTCGCAATGGCTGCTTCGACGGACTCGATGGTGTCCTGGGGCGTTCCGGCCGGGGCGTACAGGCCGAACGAGAACGAGCGGTAGGCCAGCATCCCGTGCTCGCGGAAGGTGGGCACGTCGGGGATCAGCGGCAGGCGCTCTTCCGAGGTGACGGCCAGCACCCTGGCCCTGCCCGCCTTATGCAGCGCAATGAAGGCGCCGTCCGCCGCGGCCGGGATATGCCCGCCCAGGAGATCGGTGACCAGGGGGCCGCCGCCGCCCGGATAGGGCACGGGCGTGAAGGAGATGCCCGACTCCTGGCCGACGCCGACGATGCCGATGTGCGGCGCGCCGCCCAGCGACACGACGCCGACCATGGGCTCGATCCTGCCGGCCTTCACGGCCGCGATGTATTCGGGCAGCGTCCTGGCCGGCGAATCGTTGCTGACCGCGAGCGCGCCCGGCACGACCGCCACGCGCGACACCGGGACGAAATCCTTCTCGATGTCGTAGGGCAGCTTGCTCTTGGTGTGCGCAAACAGGGTGAAGGCGCTGGACGGGCTGAACAGGAACACGGTGCCGTCGGGGCGGGAGCGCTTCACGGCCGTGGTGGCGATCACCGTGCTGGCGCCCGGCCGGTTCTCGACGATGACGTTCTTGCCCAGGACGGCGGCGACCTTTTCGGCCGTGGCCCTTGCCACCGTGTCGATGGGGCCGCCGGGCCCGAAGCCGACGACGAAGCGGATGGTTTCCCGGGACTGGGCGAATGCCGTGCCGGCGCATGCCGCCATGGCGAGCAGACAGCCGGACAGTGCGATCAGGCTGCCGCGTTTCGGACTGCGGTGTTTCATAGGGACCCCTTGATGATTTATTCGAATCGACGTTGTCGCCGCGCGGCTGCGGGGCCAGCGAAATCGTTGCTGCGCCCGGCCTGGCCGGCAGGATGAGGATGGTATTTGCCATCCCGGCGGGCGGCAAATTTTCATTGCTTATAGTCGGCATTAACGCCGTTTATCCGGGCGCCGAGCCCGTATTCCCGGGCGCCTGGCGGCGTGTCCCGGCTCGCTGCGTTGCCTTGGGGCGGCAAAAAAACGCCGCGCCGCCCGAGGGGGGCGGCGCGGCGCCGGGGCCTGCGGCCTGCCGGTCAGAAGTCCATGTCCGCCGGCGCGGGGGCGGCGGCCTTTTCTTCCTTGGGCAGCTCGGCCACGGTGGCGTCCGTGGTCAGGATCAGGCCGGCGATGGAGGCGGCGTTCTGCAGCGCCGTGCGGGTCACCTTGGTGGGGTCGACCACGCCGATCTCCACCAGGTCGCCGTAGTCGCCGGTGGCCGCGTTGTAGCCGAAGGTGCCCTGGCCTTCGATCACCTTGGCCACCACCACCGAGGGCTCTTCGCCCGCGTTGGCGACGATGGCGCGCAGCGGCGCCTCCAGCGCGCGCAGCACGATCTTGATGCCGGCGTCCTGGTCGGCGTTGGCGCCCTTGAGCTCGCCGATGGCTGCCCGGGCGCGCAGCAGCGCCACGCCGCCGCCGGGCACGATGCCTTCCTCGACCGCCGCGCGCGTGGCGTGCAGGGCGTCGTCGACGCGGTCCTTCTTCTCCTTCATCTCGACTTCGGTCGCCGCGCCCACCTTGATCACCGCCACGCCGCCGGCCAGCTTGGCCACGCGCTCCTGCAGCTTCTCGCGGTCATAGTCGCTGGTGGCCTGCTCGATCTGGGCCTGGATGGACTTGACCCGCGCGTCGATGCGCTTCTGGTCGCCCGCGCCGCCGACGATGATGGTGTTCTCCTTCTGCACCTCGATGCGCTTGGCGCTGCCGAGGTCTTCCAGCGTGGCCTTCTCCAGCTGCTTGCCGGTTTCCTCGGAAATGACGGTGGCGCCGGTCAGGATGGCGATGTCCTCCAGCATGGCCTTGCGGCGGTCGCCGAAGCCCGGCGCCTTGACCGCGGCCACCTTGAGCACGCCGCGCATGGAGTTGACCACCAGCGTGGCCAGCGCCTCGCCCTCGACGTCCTCGGCGACGATGAGCAGCGGCTTGCCGGTCTTGGCGGCGGCCTCCAGCACGGGCAGCAGGTCGCGGATGCTGGAGATCTTCTTGTCGTGCAGCAGCACCAGGGGGTCTTCCAGCGAGGCGATCTGCTTTTCGGGCTCGTTGATGAAGTAGGGCGACAGGTAGCCGCGGTCGAACTGCATGCCCTCGACCACGTCCAGCTCGTTGTCCAGCGACTTGCCGTCCTCGACGGTGATGACGCCTTCCTTGCCGACCTTGTCCAT
>Ga0182743_1000880_pt1 | contig 32891 bp, 25 predicted proteins | sample eDN3rd30CKraftOP_FD_128522 | JGI IMG/M metagenome (GOLD analysis project Ga0182743, IMG submission 128522) | Enriched Organic Plus compost microbial communities from Emeryville, California, USA - eDNA 3rd pass 30_C Kraft OP (version 2) (version 2) ... | reverse complement strand
TACGGGCCCGACACAGTCGGGCTACCCTCACGAACTCCCCCGCCACGGAGGCCCGCCCCGAGGGTACGTCCCTGTAGCCCATCGGGGCTCTCGCGACATCCATGTCGCATGACCTCCTGAGCGGGGGCTTCGTTCGGCCTTCTGAAGGGGCGTTTCGGTGCGCTTGGATGTTTCTCTGGAAGTCCAAGAGCAAACGCGCTTTTGCTTTTCGTAGGAGCGAGCTTGCTCGCGAACCCCGCAGTCACTGGGTTCCCGCGTTCGCGGGAATGATGGGGAGAGTGAGGAGTTTCAGGATGACTCCAAACTCCCTACCCACTCCGAACAGCCCCCTCTCCCTTCAGGGAGAGGGTTGGGGAGAGGGCGCTCTTGGCAGCGCCTACGTCACCGGTAACCACTGTTCGCGAGCAAGCTCGCTCCTACAGGGCCCGTGCATACCGCCCGGATACGAAAACGCCGTTTCCCGGTAGAGGGAAACGGCGTTCTTTCTTGCTTAAGCGAACAGCCCTACGGCAGAAGCCATCAGCCGTTCTGGCGGATGCCTGCCAGCAGCCAGGGCTGGTCCTGGCCCTGGGCTCGCTCCATGCGCCAGCTTTCGCTGAAGGTCTCGCCCTGGTCGAAGCGCGAGGTCTTGGAGAGGCCGCTGAAGGTCAGGGTGGCGATGGTCTTGTCGGCCTGGTCGTCGACGCCTTCCAGTTGCACCTGCAGGTTGTCGATGTAGGTGGACTGGTAGCCGTCGCCCAGTTCGGCGCGTTCCTGCTTCAGCCACTGCAGCATCTGCGGGGTGACGAACTCGGCGATCTTGTCCATCTCGTTGGCGTCCCAGTGCTGTTGCAGGGACAGGAAGTGCTCGCGGGCGGCGCCGATGAAGCGCTGCTCGTCGAACCAGCTCGGCGCGTTGATCGCCGGAGCGGCCGCGGCCGGACGGGCGCTGGCGCCGAACGGCGACGGCTGGGCGGCCGGCATCTCGCGCTGCTGCGGCGCATGGCCGGCCATCGCCGGCTGGCCCTGGGCCTGCTGGCGGCGACGGGAAGCGATGAAGCGGAAGGCGATGAAGGCGATCAGCGCGATGATCAGGATGTCGAGGAACTGCATGCCCTGGAAGCCGTCGCCCATGAACATGGAGGCCAGCAGGCCACCGGCGGCGATCCCGGCCAGCGGGCCGAGCCAACGCGACGCACCGCCAGCGGCGGCAGCACCTGCCGCCGCACCGGCTGCGGGAGCGGCGGCGTTGGGGGTGTTCGGGGCGGTGTTCGGTTGCACCTGGCGGGTCTGGTGGCTCGGCGCCGAGCCCATGCTCTTGCCGCCGCCGAAACGTTTGGCGGCATTGACGTCGAGGCTGAGCGTCACGGCGACACAGAAGGCCATGGCAAGGCTGAGAAAGCGCTTCATTGGGGTCATTCTCTTGGTTGGAATACGACGCGCGTCATGTTGCCGAGCATGGCCGCCAGGAACCAGCCGGATTTTGTTTCCGGCTATTGCCCCTGCGCCGCGCCAGGTCTCGGGCCAGAAGGGCTGCGAAGGTCTGTAACCGGGTTTTTCAGCGGCCTCGAAGACGCTGGCCGTTTGATAGGCTGGCGCCCTAGCGGGGCCGCTGGCCGCGCGATCCCCCCACTGCCACATCGCGCGAGGACCGCCGCCATGCACGCTATCGACTTCATCCAGGACCTGGCGGTGATCATGCTGATCGCCGGTTTCGTGACCATCCTCTGCCACCGCTTCAAGCAGCCGGTGGTGCTCGGCTACATCATCGCCGGGGTGATCATCGGCCCGCACACGCCGCCCTTCGGCCTGGTGCATGACGAGCAGACCATCAAGACCCTCGCCGAGCTGGGGGTGATCTTCCTGATGTTCTGCCTGGGCCTGGAGTTTTCCTTGCGCAAGCTGTTCCAGGTCGGCGCCACGGCTTTCCTCGCGGCTTTCCTGGAGATCACCCTGATGATCTGGGCCGGCTTCGAGATCGGCCGGCTGTTCGACTGGAACACCATGGACTCGCTGTTCCTCGGCGCCATCCTGGCGATGTCCTCGACCACCATCATCATCAAGGTGCTGGGCGACCTGAAGCTGAAGAACGAGCGCTTCGCCCAACTGATCTTCGGCGTGCTGATCATCGAGGACATCCTCGGCATCGGCATCATCGCGCTGTTCTCCGGCATCGCCGTGAGCGGTGCGGTGGAGGCCGACCAGGTGGTCTCCACGGTGGGCAAGCTGAGCCTGTTCATGGTCGTCGCGCTGGTCGTCGGCATCCTGCTGGTGCCGCGCCTGCTGGCCTACGTGGCGAAGTTCGAGAGCAACGAGATGCTGCTGGTGACGGTGCTCGGCCTGTGCTTCGGCTTCTGCCTGCTGGTGATCAAGCTGGAATACAGCGTGGTGCTGGGCGCCTTCCTGATCGGCGCGATCATGGCCGAGTCGCGCCAGCTGGTGCAGATCGAACGGCTGATGGAGCCGGTGCGCGACATGTTCAGCGCCATCTTCTTCGTCGCCATCGGCCTGACCATCGACCCGCGGGTGCTGGTGGACTACGCCGCGCCGATCCTGGTCATCACCCTGGTGGTGGTACTGGGCAAGCTGGTGTCCTGCGGCACCGGCGCCTACATCGCCGGCAACGACGGGCGCACCTCGATGCGCGTGGGCATGGGCCTGTCGCAGATCGGCGAGTTCTCCTTCATCATCGCCGCCCTGGGCATGAGCCTGGGGGTGACCAGCGACTTCCTCTACCCGGTGGTGGTCGGCGTGTCGGCCATCACCACCCTGCTGACGCCCTACCTGATCCGCTCCGCCGACCCCCTGGCGCTGTACCTGGGGCGCACCCTGCCTTCGCCCATGGTGCGGGTGTTCGGCCTGTACGGCGAGTGGCTGCGCAGCATCCGCCCGCGCGGCGACAAGGCGGTGCTGGCCGGGATGATCCGGCGCATCCTGCTGCAGGTGGGGGTAAACCTGGTGCTGGTGATCGCCATCTTCTTCGGCCTGGCGTTCTTCGCCGGGCGGATCGCCGAGTGGCTGGCCAACTGGGTCGAGCACGAGGCGCTGCACAAGGCGCTGATCTGGGGCGCCGCGCTGCTGCTGTCGCTGCCTTTCCTGATCGCCGCCTACCGCAAGCTCAAGGCGCTGGCCATGCTGCTGGCGGAAATGGGCGTGAAGGCCGAGAGCGCCGGGCGCCACACCGCGCGGGTGCGCCGGGTGATCGCCGAGATGATCCCGTTGCTGTCCCTGGGCGGCATGATGCTGCTGCTGGCGGCGCTCAGCTCGAGCATCCTGCCGCCGGGGGAGCTGCTGGTGGTGGTGGGCCTGGTGGCCGCGCTGGCGCTGGCGGTGGGCTGGCGCTGGTTCATCCGCCTGCATTCGCGGATGCAGATCGCCCTGCTGGAAACCCTGGAGCAGGGCAAGGGCGGGCATTGAGCGTGCCGGGGCGATGCGGTCGGACCATACGCCCCACGAAACCGCGCCGAGGGGCTTTTCGTAGAATGGGTTGAGCTTGCGAAACCCATGCGGTCGCGGTGGTGATGGGTATCGCTTCGCTCAACCCATCCTACGGGACTTGCCGGATGGTGTAGGAGCGGACTCTGTCCGCGATAGCCGGATGTTCCGGCGCGATTCGCGGATGAGATCCGCTCCTACGCTGCGCCACCCGCGCCACTCCCCTGTAGGAGCGCGCCCTGCGCGCGATTCGCGGGCAGGGCGCGCTCCTACAGGTATGGGGATAGCGTAGGAGCGGACCTTGTCCGCGATAGCCGGATGTCTCGGCGCGATTCGCGGATGAGATCCGCTACGCTGCGCCACCCACACCACTTCCCTGTAGGAGCGCGCCCTGCGCGCGATTCGCGGGCAGGGCCCGCTCCTACAGGTGATGCCTGGCGTTAGGAGCGGTGGCTCTACACCGCCTCCAGCTTGGCGTAGCCGAGCATCAGCCACTTGCTGCCTTCGCTGTCGAAGTTCACCTGCACCCGGGCCTGGGCGCCGGAGCCTTCGAAGTTGAGGATCACGCCGTCGCCGAACAGCGGGTGGCGTACCGACTGGCCGAGGGCGAAGGGGGTTTCCGGCACGCCGGCGCCGCTGAACAGGCTGCCGCTGCGCTGGTTGCCGGACAGCGGCCGGCTCACCGAGTTGGACAGGCGCACTTCCTGGATCAGGCCCGGCGGGATTTCGCGGACGAAGCGCGAGACCTTGTTGTAGGTCTCGCTGCCGTACAGGCGGCGCGTCTCGGCGTAGGTCAGCACCAGGCGCTGCATGGCGCGGGTGATGCCGACGTAGGCCAGGCGGCGTTCCTCTTCCAGGCGGCCGGGTTCCTCCAGGCTCATCTTGTGCGGGAACAGGCCTTCTTCCATGCCGGCCAGGAACACCAGGGGGAACTCCAGGCCCTTGGCGCTGTGCAGGGTCATCAGCTGCACGCTGTCCTCGAAGGCGTCGGCCTGGGTGTCGCCGGCCTCCAGCGCGGTGTGGTCGAGGAAGGCCACCAGCGGCGGGATGTCCTCGTCCTCGGGGTTCTCGAAGGCGCGGGCGGCGCTGACCAGTTCTTCCAGGTTCTCCACCCGGGCCTGGCCCTTCTCGCCCTTTTCTTCCTTGTGGTAGCTGATCAGCCCGGACTGCTCGATGACCGTCTGGGTCATCTGGTGCAGCGGCATGCCCTCGACCTGCTGGGCCAGCAGGTCGACGGTCTCGAGGAAGCCGTTGAGCGCGCTGGCGGCGCGGCCGGTCACGGCTTTCGCGGCGATCACGTCGTTGATCGCGCGCCACATGGAGGTGCCGTTGAGCCGCGCGGCGTTGCGGATGGCTTCGACGGTCTTCTCGCCGATGCCCCGCGGCGGGATGTTGACCACCCGTTCCAGCGCGGCGTCGTCGTCGCGCAGGCGGATCAGCCGCAGGTAGGCCAGGGCGTTCTTGATCTCGGCGCGTTCGAAGAAGCGCTGGCCGCCGTAGATGCGGTAGGGGATCTTCTCCCGCAGCAGGGCCTCTTCCAGCACCCGCGACTGCGCGTTGGAGCGGTAGAGGATGGCGATCTCGCTGCGCTTGAGGCCGTCCTTGCGCAGGGCGTCCTCGATGGTCTCGACGATGTAGCGGGCCTCGTCGTGCTCGTTGAAGCCGGCGTAGAGGGTGATGGGCTCGCCATCCACCCCGTCGGTCCAGAGTTCCTTGCCCAGGCGCCCGTGGTTGTTGGCGATCAGAGCGTTGGCGGCCTTGAGGATGGTGGCGGTGGAGCGGTAGTTCTGCTCCAGGCGGATGTCCTCGGTGCCGGCGAAGTCGTCGGCGAACTGCTGGATGTTCTCGATCTTGGCGCCGCGCCAGCCGTAGATCGACTGGTCGTCGTCGCCCACCACCATCAGGCTCTCGCCGCCCTTGGCGAGCAGGCGCAGCCAGGCGTACTGCACGGCGTTGGTGTCCTGGAACTCGTCCACCAGGATGTGCCGGAAGCGCCGCTGGTAGTGCGCCAGCAGGCCGGGGTCGTTGCGCCACAGGTCCAGCGAGCGCAGCAGCAGCTCGGCGAAGTCGACCACCCCGGCGCGGGCGCAGGCCTCTTCGTAGGCCTGGTAGACGCTGACCATGGTGGCCAGGTAGAGGTCGCCGCTGGCCTGGATGTTCTGCGGGCGGTTGCCCTCGTCCTTCTGCGCGTTGATGAACCACTGCGCCTGGCGCGGCGGCCAGCGCTGCTCGTCCAGGCCCAGCTCGCGCACCACGCGCTTGACCAGGCGCAGCTGGTCGTCGCTGTCGAGGATCTGGAAGCCCTCGGGCAGCCCGGCCTCGCGCCAGTGGGCGCGCAGCAGGCGGTGGGCCAGGCCGTGGAAGGTGCCGACCCACATGCCCGCCGGGTTGATCCCCAGCAACTGCTCGATGCGCGCGCGCATCTCCGCCGCCGCCTTGTTGGTGAAGGTCACCGCCAGGATGCTGTGGGGCGAGGCGTGCTCCACCTGGATCAGCCAGGCGATGCGGTGCACCAGCACGCGGGTCTTGCCCGAGCCGGCGCCGGCGAGCACGCGCTGGTGGCCCAGCGGCGCGGCCACGGCCTGGCGCTGCGGGTCGTTGAGGGAGTTGAGCAGGAGGGAGAGGTCGTCGTTCATGGGGCGGCATTCTACCGATGGCGGGGAAAGCCCGGCAAACCAAAGCGCCGTCCGGCACCTGCCCGACGAAAGTTCAGCGATTTGCTGGCATATTGCCGCTTTCCCGAGCTTGGGCGACCCTGCCGCCTCGGTTATGCTCGGGCCACGCCAAGGCCGACCACTACAAGAAAAAGCCGCCTATGACCGCATACCTGGATACCTCGGCCGCGTCTTTCAGCCAGGCCGAGATCCGCCAGCAATACGCCCACGAACTGGCCATCGAGCGCACCCGCCTGCTCTACCAGGGCTCGCGGGTGCCGACCCTGCTCATGCTGCTCAACGGCCTGGCCTGCGCCGGCCTGCTCTGGCACAGCCAGGACGGCCTGCTGCTGTCCGGCTGGCTGGTGTGGCTGGTGCTGCTGGCGGTGATGCGGCTGATCCAGGTCGCCGCCTTCCACAACGCCGAGCCGCAGCGCCAGGCCGAAGCGCACTGGCAGCGGGCGTTCCTCTTCGGCGCCGGCGCCTCGGGGCTGACCCTGGCCTTCGCCGCCATCGCCCTGGTGCCGCCCGACGCCTTCCTGCAACAGGCCCTGGTGTTCGGCCTGATCGCCGCGGCCATTCTTTCCGCCAGCGTCGCCTACGCGGTGAGCCTGCCGGCCTTCCTGACCTTCGCCTTGCCCTGCCTGCTGCCGTCCATCGGCTACCTGCTGCTCCGGGGCAGCGACCTGCAGCAGGGCTGGGGGCTGCTCGGTTCGATCCTGCTGTCGGCCCTGCTGGTGGTGGCCTGGCAGGTCAACCGGCTGGTCCAGGGCAGCCTGCTGCGGCGCTTCCAGACCCTCGCCCTGGTGGTCCACCTGGAGCAGGCCAAGGGGCGGGCGGAAGCCCTCAACCAGGACCTGGGCCGCGAGGTCGAGCAGCGCCGCAGCGCCGAACGCGCCCTGCGCGAGGCGCGCGACCAGCTGCAGGTGCGGGTCGAGGCCGGCAGCGTCGAGCTGAGCGACAGCCAGGCGCGCCTGGCCATGGCCCTGGAGGCCAGCGAGCTGGGGCTGTGGGACTGGAACCTGCGCACCGACGAGGTGCACCACTCGCGCCTGCGGGAAATCTTCGGCCTCGACCAGGACGCGGTGCGCAGCATGCGCGCCGACCTGCGCCCGCTGCTGCATCCGGACGACGTGCCGCTGCTGCGCCGGGCCCTGGCCGACCACCTGCGCGGGCGCACCGACGGCTACCGCGTCGAATACCGCGTGCGCCACGCCGACGGCCACTGGGTGTGGGTCGAGGACCGCGGCCGGGTGATGGCCCGCGACGCCCGCGGCAAGGTCACGCGGATGGTCGGCACCCGCTGCGACGTCAGCGCGCGCAAGCGCCGCGAGGAGGAACAGCGCCTGGCCGCCACCGTGTTCGAGGCGGCCAGCGAGGGCATCGTCATCCTCGACGCCGACTACCGCCTGCTGGCGGTCAACCAGGCCTTCAGCCGCGTCACCGGGCACCGCCCGGAAGAGGTGATCGGCCAGGTCGCCGCGAACCTTTCCGGCAACCCCGAGACGCGCCGCCAGTACCTGCTGATCCGCGAGGAGCTGGAGCGCGCCGGCAGTTGGCAGGGCGAGCTGCTGGAGACGCGCAAGAACGGCGAGCCCTACCCGCAATGGCTGCAGCTGAACATGGTGCGCGACAACCGCGGCCAGCTATCCCACGTGGTGGGCTTCTTCGCCGACCTCACCGCGCGCCGTGACGCCGAGGAGCGCCTGCGCTACCTGTCGCACTACGACGAGCTCACCGGCCTGGCCAACCGCGGCCTGTTCAAGCAGCGTCTGCACGATGCCGGGCAGCGCGCGCGGCACAGCGGGCGCAGCCTGGCCCTGCTGCTGATCGACCTGGACCGCTTCAAGCTGCTCAACGACAGCCTCGGCCACGAGGTCGGCGACCAGTTGCTGCGGCAGATCGCCCGGCGCCTGACCCAGGCGGTGCCGGAGGCGGACACCATCGCCCGGCTGTCGGCCGACGAGTTCGCCGTGCTGGTGGATTCCTATTCCAGCCTCTCGGCCCTGGCACGCCTGTCCAGCCGCCTGCTGACGCGCCTGCGCATGCCGATGAGCGTCGCCGGCGAGGAACTGATGCTCAGCGCCTCCCTGGGCATCAGCCTGCTGCCGGAGAACGCGCGGGAGATTTCCGCGCTGATGAGCCAGGCGAACATGGCCATGCAGCACGCCAAGCACCTGGGCGGCAACACCTTCCAGTTCTTCACCGACAACCTCCAGGCCTGCACCCTGGAGCGCCTGCAGCTGGAAGTGCAGCTGCGCAAGGCCGTCGAGGACGGCCAGCTGGAGGTGCACTACCAGCCCAAGCTGAACCTGGCCAACGGCCGCCTGGACAGCGCCGAGGCCCTGGTGCGCTGGCGCCATCCGCTGCAGGGCATGATCCCGCCCGGCGACTTCATCCCCCTGGCCGAGGAAACCGGGCTGATCGGCGCCATCGGCGAGTTCGTGCTGCGCCGCGCCTGCCACCAGGGGCGCACCTGGCAGGCCCGCGGCCTGGCCGAGCTGCGGGTGTCGGTGAACCTCTCGGTGCACCAGCTGCGCCAGGGCAACCTGGTCAGCCTGGTGCGCACCGTGCTCGACGAAACCGGCCTGGAGCCGCGGCTGCTGGAGCTGGAGATCACCGAGAGCCAGCTGCTGGAGAACGTCGAGAGCGTCAGCACCACCTTCCGCCAGCTGCGCGAGATGGGCGTGAAGCTGGCCATCGACGACTTCGGCACCGGCTATTCCTCGCTCAGCTACCTCAAGCGCTTCCCGGTGGACTACGTGAAGATCGACCAGACCTTCATCCGCGACCTGTCCGCCCAGGGCGAGGACGCCGCCATCACCCGCGCCATCATCGCCATGGTCCACAGCCTGGAGCTGAAGGTGGTGGCCGAGGGCGTGGAGCGCCAGGAGCAGCTGGACTTCCTGCGCCAGCACCGCTGCGACGAGATCCAGGGCTACCTGATCAGTCCGCCGCTGGCGCCGGCGGCCTTCACCGCCTTCCTCGAGGCCCACGGCCAGCGGCCGGGCTAGGCCGCTCAGCGGTGCGCGTGGTCGCCGCTCACGCCCTGCAGCACGGCCTGGTCGATCTCGCTGAAGCGCAGCACGCGGCCGCCTTCGGCCTTGGCCAGGCGCTCGGCGTCGGCCTGGTTGCCGAAGGAGGCGAGGGTGGCGCCCATCGCCCCGGGGCGCTGGATGCCCACCACGTAGTAGGCGCTGGTGGCGTCGATCAGGTGGCGGTCGTCCGGGTGGTTCCAGTCGCTGCGGGCCATGTCGTGCACGTACAGGCGCTGGCCGTCGTGGCGGTTCTCCGGCTGCAGCCACCAGCCGAGCAGTTCGGCTGTGGAGCAGAACTTGCGCACCTTGCCGGCGCTCACGGCCTCGCCCTTGGGCCCGGGGAAGCCGTCGATGAGCATGCCGCAGACGTGGCATTCGTCGCCGTTGTGGAAGGGCACCGGGGCGAGGTCGGCGGCGTCCTGGCGGCTGTCGCCGCAACCGGCGAGCAGCAGGCTGAACAGGGCGGCGACGAGATAGAGGCGGGGCAGCGGCATCGGGGGCTCCTTGGAGTGGGGGTTCAGGCCGGGCGGCGCCGGAACAGCCGGTAGGCCAGGGCCAGCGCCGCCGGCGTCCAGGCCGCCAGGGCCAGCCAGAGCACGGCGCCGGGCACCGGCAGGTCGCGGCCCAGGACCAGCACGCCGTCGATCTCCGGGCCGAGGCCGGAGAGGTTGATCAGGCGGTAGATGTCGGTGGGGTTGAGCAGCAGCAGCCAGGGCAGCAGTTCGGGGCTGATGCGGCCCTTGCCGAGCACCAGCAGGGCCAGCAGGGCGAGGTCGAAGAGCAGCACGAAGAAGAACCACAGGCCCAGCGCCAGGCCGGCGGCGGTGGACTTCTCGCTCACGCGGCTGCTCAGCGCGTAGGCCATGGCCAGGAAGGCCCAGCCGAGCAGGGTGGAGGACAGGATGAAGCGGGCGAAGGCCCACAGCAGCTGCGACAGCTGGATGTCCGCCACCAGCACGGCGATGGACAGCGCGGCGGCGGCGAATCCGAGCAGGGTGGCCAGGGCGAGGATTAGCCCATGGCCGAGGAACTTGCCCAGCAGCAGCTGGCCGCGGCTCAGCGGGTAGGCCAGCAGGAGCAGCAGGGTGCCGCCTTCCTCCTCGCCGACGATGGCGTCGTAGGCCAGCAGCAGGGCGATCAGCGGCATGAGGATGGTGGCCAGGCTGGCGAGGCTGGCCATGGTCGCCGGGATCGAGGTGAAGCCCACCTGCCCGGCGGTGGCCGCGCCGAACCAGGCGATGCCCACGGCGAGCAGGGCGAACAGCAGGCTGATCGCCAGCAGCCAGCGGTTGCGCAGGCCGTCGGCCAGTTCCTTGCGGGCGATGTGCCAGACCGGCGTCATGCTGTTTCTCCGCAGGCGCGCGCGGCGCCCTGCATGTGGTGCAGGTAGAGGTCCTCCAGCGAGGGCGGCAGCACCTCCAGGCCCTCGGGCTGTTCTTCCAGCAGCGCCTGCAGCAGGCGGCGCTGCCGTTCTGCGGCAGCCAGCAGCTCGATGCGCCCGCCGTCCAGGGCGCGCACGCTGTAGCCGCTGTCGCGCCAGTGGGCCAGCCAGCGTTCGTTGCGCGGGCCGGCGATGCGGATGCGCGTCGGCAGGCCGGCTTCGCGGCGCAGCTCGGCCAGGCTGCCGCAGGTCAGCAGGCGGCCGTTGGCGAGGATGGCGGCGCGGTCGATGTGGGATTCGACGCCGGGCAGCACGTGGGAGCAGAGGATGACCCCGGTGCCCTGGTTGCGCAGGCGGTCGAGCAGGCGGTAGAGCTCGACGGTGGCCAGCGGGTCGAGGCCCACGCTGGGCTCGTCGAGCAGCAGCAGGCGCGGCCGGCCGAGGATCGCCTGGGCCAGGCCGAGGCGCTGGCGCATGCCCTTGGAGTAGGTCTTCAGGCGCCGGTCGGCGGCCTGGGCCAGGCCCACCTGTTCCAGCAGCGCGTCCACTTCGGCGGGCGCTGCGCCCTTCAGGCGGGCGAAGTGGCGCAGGGTTTCGCGGCCGGTCAGCTGCGGGTAGAAGGTGACGTTTTCCGGGAGGAAGCCGAGCTGGCGGCGCACCGCGGGGTCTTCGGCGGCGCGCCCGAACACCCGCACCTGGCCTTCGTCGGGGCGCAGCAGGCCGAGCATCAGCTTGATGCTGGTGGTCTTGCCGGCGCCGTTGTGGCCGAGCAGGCCGAGCACTTCGCCGGCGGCCAGGTCCAGGTCGAGCCCGTGCAGGGCGGTGAAGGCGCCATAGCGCAGGCTCGCGCCTTCTATTTGCAGCAGCTTCATGGGCTCGCCTCCGCTTGCGGTTCGCGCATCAGCGGGTGGCTGTCGCGCACCCCCGGCGAACGCGTCACCGGGAAGGCGCGCTGCACCCAGCGCAGCAGTTCGATGGATGGGCTGGCGAGCAGCAGGCGCACCTGCGGGTACAGCCACAGCAGGCGGTCGACGTTGTCGTTGGGCTCGTAGAAGACGTCGCCCAGGCCATCGTCGTCGCGGTCCCAGCCCAGGTAGTCGCTCCAGTAGTTGCCGCGGCCGTCGGCCGACCATTCCTGGGTGCGGTTGGCCACGTAGAGCACCTGCCGGCGGTTGCCGACGAAGGCGTTGCCGGCGATGCGGTTGTCCTCCGAGCCCGCGGTCAGGTGGATGCCCAGGGCGCTGCCGGCCAGGCGGTTGCCCTCGATGCGGTTGTACAGCGAGTTGTAGATGAACAGGGCCTTGCCCTCGGCGCCGGCGATCATGCCTTCGCCGGTCACGCCGCTGCCGCTGCGCACGCCCTCGACGCGGTTGCCGGCGAGGGTCGAATAGGTGATGTAGTTCATCAGGATGCCGTAGTTCTCGTCGTCCACCGAGCGGTTGCCGATCACGCTGAGCTTGCGGCTCTGCATCAGCGCGTAGCCGGTGCGGGTGCGGCGGGTCAGGTTGCCGATCACCCGGCTGTCGTTGGTGAACATGTAGTGCACGCCGTAGCGCAGGTCTTCCAGGCGGTTGTGCTCGATGACGCTGTCGTTGGCGGTGTCGATATAGATGCCGTCGCGGGTGTGGCGCACCCGGTTGCCGCGCACCAGGGCGTTGCGCACCGCGTAGAGGTGGATGCCGTTGCCGCGGTCCTGGGAGCGCAGCCGCGCATCGCCCTCGATGCGGTTGTCCAGCACCTGGGCGTCTTCGCTGGCGTCGAGCCAGATGCCGAAGCCCGGGCCCTGCAGCCGGTTGTTGCGCAGGATCACGCCGCGGGCGCGCTTCTCGACGAAGATCGCCGAGTCCATGTCGGTCAGGTTGCGACCCCAGTTGCGCACCCGGCAGCCTTCGACGCTGACGTCGGCGCTGCGCACGGTGAGGGTGCTGCCCTCGCCCTGGCCGTCGAAAGTGGCGCCGTCTTCACAGCGCAGGCGCATGGGCCGGTCGATGAGGAAGCGGCCGGCGTAGGTGCCGGCCGCCAGCGTCCACAGCCCGTCGCCGGCCGCGCGCAGGGGCAGCTCGTCGATCGGCTGCAGCGCGGCCAGCGCGGGGCTGGCCAGCGTCAGCAGCAGGGCGAGGCAGGCGCGGGAAGTGGGCACGCGGAAGCATCCTCCGGGGGCGTTTGCAGGTGGCGGCTGCCAGGCCCCCGAGCCCGGCAGCGCCAGCGGCCCGTATCAGGCCTTTTCCACCAGCATGCGGCCGACCATTTCCATGTGCAGGGCATGGCAGAACCAGCTGCAGTAGTACCAGTGCACCCCGGGCCTGTCGGCGACGAAGGTGATGGACGAGGTCTGCTGCGGGCTGATCTCCATGCTCACGCCGTGGTTGACCATGACGAAGCCGTGGGTCACGTCCTCGATCTCGTCGAGGTTGGTGATGGTCACCGTGACCTCGTCGCCCTGCTTCACGGTGAACTCGGTGATCCCGTAGGTGGGCGCCATGGAAGTCATGTACACGCGCACCTGCTTGCCGTCGCGGATGACCTTGTTGTCCTTGAGCAGGTCGATGCCGTCCTTCTTCGCCCGGGCCACGGTCGGGGCGAAGAAGGGGTCGTCGCGCGACCAGATCTTGCGCGGCTTGATCTGGTCGCGGCGGGCGAGGATGCAGTCGTGCGGCTCGGCGAAGGTGGGGCCGTCGTGGACCAGTTGCATCTCGTCGCCGGAGATGTCGATCAGCTGGTCGTTCTCCGGGTGCAGCGGGCCGGTGAGCAGGAAGCGGTCCTTGGAGAACTTGCTCAGCACCACCACCCACTTGCCGTCGGCCTCGCGGGTCTCGCAGAGCGAGGCGTGGTTGTGCCCCGGCTGGTAGTGCACGTCGAGCTTCTGGCGGATGTAGTCAACCTTCTCGCCCTTGTAGGCGCGCACCGCGTCCTCCAGGTTCCACTTCACCAGTTGGCTGTCGATGAACAGCGTGGTGTAGGCGTTGCCGCGGCCGTCGAAGGTGGTGTGCAGCGGGCCCAGGCCCAGCTCCGGCTCGGCGACTACGACCTCGCGCGGGTCCTTGAGCTTGCCGGCGAAGAGATCCGGCAGTTTATCGATGGCGATCATGCTGCAGGTCGGCGACAGCTTGCCGTTGGCGATGAAGTACTTGCCGTCCGGCGAGGTGTTCAGGCCGTGGGGGTTCTTCGGCACCGGGATGTAGCGCGTTACCACGCTGTCCTTGCCGTCTTTCCTGCGGCCGTCGACCACCGGGACCTTGGAGTCGCCCAGGGTGACGAAGCGCTTGGCCTTGATCTCGGCCTCGATGCGCGGGATGTCGAACACCACCACCCAGTCGCGCTCGTTGCGCATCATGCCGGCCAGGTCCACCGCCTTCTCCGAGTTGTAGCAGGTGGAGGCGGCGAAGCGGCCGGTGTAGTCCATGTCGGTGTTGTCCAGGTTGCCGTCGACTATCACCTGCCAGGCCACCTCCATGGTCTCGGCGTCGATGGCGTTGTACATGGTGAAGGCGTTGTCCGCGCCGGGGTCGAAGCTGGAGCCGTCGTTGGGGTGGGGAATGATGAACTCGGCGTTGCAGAACACGTACTTGGTGTGCGGCACCTTCTGCAGGCGCAGGCCGTGGATGGCCTGGACGTTGGGGATGGTGACGATCCTGTCGCACTTCATGATGTCCAGGCGGATGCGCGCGACGCGGCTGTTGGCCTTGTCGTTGATGAACAGGTACTTGCCGTCGTACTTGCCGTCGGTCATCGAGATGTGCGGGTGGTGGCAGTCGCCGTTGTGGAAGCGCGCGCTGTCGCCGAGGATGTGCTTGCTCTCGTTGGTCAGGCCCCAGCCGGTGGCCGAGTCGACGTTGAACACCGGGATGCGCATCAGCTCGCGCATCGACGGGACGCCGATCACCCGGACCTCGCCGGAGTGGCCGCCGCTCCAGAAGCCGTAGTACTCGTCCAGCTCGCCGGGGCCGACGTGGGCCTTGGCCTGCGCCGCCTTGACCGTATCGGCCCAGGCCTCGCGCGGGATCACCGCGCCGCCCAGGGCGCTGGCGCCGACCAGCGCCGCGGCGCCGGTGACCGCCGAGGCGCCGAGGAAGTCGCGGCGGCTGAAGCCGCTGGCGTCTTCGGGCTGCGGGTGTTTCTTCTCGTTCATGTCCGTTCCTCCCAAGTTGCTATTCAGAATTGGCGCTTCAGAGTTGGCGCACGGCAATCCGCTCGCCGTCGTCCGCCGGTTCCGGCTTGCTACGTTTCTTGCGCTTGTTCACCAGCGGTGGGCACTTGTTCTGGTCGTGGTAGGTGAGCTGGCAGTCGAGGCAGTAGTGGCACTCGTTGGCGTTGATCCGGCCGTCCGGGTGAATGGCCTGGATCTCGCACTCGCGGGCGCACAGTTGGCAGGGCTGGCCGCATTCCTTGCGCCGCTTGAGCCAGTCGAACAGGCGCGCCTTGCCGGGGATGGCCAGGGCCGCGCCGAGCGGGCAGAGGTAGCGGCAATAGACCTTGCGGGTGAACAGGTTGACCAGCAGCAGGCCGCCGGCGTAGGCGACGAAGCCCCACTGGCGGGCGAAGCCCAGGGTGATGGCGGTCTTGAACGGCTCCACCTCGGCGGCGCGCTCGGCGGTGGCGAGCGATTCGAGGGACAGGCCGAACAGCGCCAGCAGGATGATGTACTTGATCGCCCAGAGCCGCTCGTGGACCGCGAAGGGCAACTCGAACTGCGGCACCCGCAGCTTGCGCGCGGCCTCGTTGAGCAGCTCCTGCAGGGCGCCGAACGGGCACAGCCAGCCGCAGAACACGCCGCGTCCCCAGAGCAGCACGCTGGCGGCGGTGAAGGTCCAGAGGATGAACAGGATGGGGTCGCTGAGGAACAGTTCCCAGCGGAAGCCTTCGAACAACGCGTGGACGAAGGTCAGCACGTTGACCACCGACAGCTGGCCCAGGCAGTACCAGCCGATGAACACCAGGGTGAAGGCCAGGTAGCCGCGGCGCACCCAGTGCAGCAGGTGCGGGCGGCGGGTCAGGGCGTCCTGCAGGAAGAGGATGGTGGCGAGCAGCGCCAGGGCGCCGAGCAGCACGCCGATCTGGAAGCTCTTCTGGTACCAGATGCGCAGCCACAGGGGGCGCTTGGCCTCTTCCAGGGCCGCCAGTTCCTCGGCGCTGGGCTGCGGCCGCAGCAGGTAGGCCTCGGGCGTCTGGTAGGGCAGGGCGAAGCTGGTGAACAGGCTGGCCACCGGGCCGGTCTGGCGGCGCACCAGCAGCTCCAGGTTCCACGGCGTGCCGGGGTCGAAGCGGTGCTGGGCGCGGACGATGAAGATGGCCATCTCGGCGAAGGCCGGCATGCCCTCGGCGTAGACGTCGGACAGGCGCTGGTAGTCGAGGTCGCGGAAGCTGAGGATGTCGCCGAACTGGCGCAGCTGCACCCGGTCGAAGATGCCGCCGCGCACGTAGCCGGAGCCCTTGAACGAATACTGGCCGTTGCCCAGCACGGCGATGGCGTATTCGCCGGGCTTCAGCGAGCCCATCAGCTCCTGGTACTGGCGTTCGCCCAGCAGGTTGCGGCCGATGCTCGGCGGGTTGAGCAGGGCTGTATAGAGGTCGATGAAATCGTCCGCACGGTGCGCCGCATCGGCCGCGCCGACGCTGGCGGCCTCGGTGCCCTTGAAGGCGTCGTCGATCTGCCCGCGGTTCAGTTGCAGGCGGCGGATCGCGCCGTTGCCGGTCAGCTCGGCCCAGGTCGCCGGCTGGAAGGCGTCCAGGCGCACTTGCGCGGGCTTGGGCCGGACGCTGCCGCCGTCCTCGATCAGCCCCAGGGACACCGCCACGGTATGGGCGGCGCGCATGACGATCTCGTTGACCACCATCACCGTGACAGTGGCGCCGGCGACGGCATCGATGGTGGTCGTCCGGGCGTCGCTGGAGCGGCCGACCACCACGCGCTGGTCGGCCCGCACGCCGGCATAGCCGGCGGTGAAGGCGTGCAGTTTCTCGACGGGAATGCCGATCAGCAGGATCGGCTCATGGTGTTCCAGCACATAGGCGTCGCGGATCACCGCATGGGGATCGAGGATCACCTGCAGGTTGATCGGCTTGCCGGAATAGGCCGGCATCTGGGTGACGCGGATGCTCTGGAAGGCGTAGCCGAGCAGCTCGTCGCCCTTGAACAGGCGGCGCACGCCGAACTCGCCCTCGGCATCGCCGATGCGTTCTACGCCGGGGAACACCTGGGTGATGCGCGTGCGCTCCAGGTCGCTGAGATCGGCGCCTTGGGCGGCCAGGCCGACCAGTAGCAACAGCCAGCCCAGCAGCAGATGGAGGCACCGGACGGCGCCTTTGCGGCCGGCGTCGGGCTCCGTACTACAGTGGGCATCCTGGTCGGCGGCCATCGGGTTTCCTCCCCTGCGCAACAACTACTACTTGAGCGTGACTATCCACTCGGCAAGGGTCTTGGCCTCATCCTCGCTGACAGCGTTGGGCGGCATCGGCATCGCGCCCCAGACGCCCTGGCTGCCCTTGCGGATGCTGTGCATCACGTGGGCCACGCCGTCGGACTGGTCGCCGTACTTCTTCGCCACGTCATGGAAGGCCGGGCCCACCAGTTTCTTGTCCAGCGTGTGGCAGGCCACGCAGGCCTTGGCCTTGAACAGGTCCTCGGCGCTGCTGGCGAAGGCTGGCGCCTGTGCCAGCAACCCGGCGGCCAGCAGTACGGCCATTGCTTTGTTCATGGTTCTCTTTCCTCGCAGGCTTGGCGCCGCAGCGCCGGATCCAGGTGCCGGCGTCCCCCCGGCGGTGGCTGCGATTCTAGGAGGGGCCCGTGGCGCAAACGCTTGATGGGGATCAAGAACTTCCGGCGCGGCGCTTGAGGCGGATCGTCGCGCTGGCTAGCGTGCCAAGCCGTGGAACCCGATGGAGAACCCCCGCTCATGAACGCCCCCGCCCAGGAACTTCCGCTCTTCTATCAGCCCAGCGGCAACGAGGTGACGCTGTTCGGCGAAGCCGCGGCGCAAGGCATGCCGGTGCTGATCAAGGGCCCCACCGGCTGCGGCAAGACGCGCTTCGTCCAGCACATGGCGCAGCGCCTGGGCCGGCCGTTGTACACCGTGGCCTGCCACGACGACCTGTCGGCGGCGGACCTGGTCGGCCGCCACCTGATCGGCAGCGACGGCACCTGGTGGCAGGACGGCCCGCTGACCCGCGCGGTGCGCGAGGGCGGCATCTGCTACCTCGACGAGGTGGTCGAGGCGCGCCAGGACACGGTGGTGGTGCTGCACCCGCTGGCGGATGACCGCCGCGAGCTGTTCATCGAGCGCACCGGAGAATCGCTGGTGGCGCCGCCCGGCTTCATGCTGGTGGTGTCCTACAACCCCGGCTACCAGAACCTGCTCAAGGGCATGAAGCCGAGCACCCGCCAGCGCTTCGTGGCGCTGCGCTTCGACTACCCGGCGGCGGAGGTGGAGGCGGGCATCATCGCCCGCGAGGCCAACGTCGACCGCGAGCTGGCCCAGCGCCTGGCACAGCTGGGCGTGGCCCTGCGCCGCCTGGGGCGGCAGGAGCTGGAGGAAGTCTGTTCGACGCGCCTGCTGGTGCTCACCGCGCGGCTGATCCACGCCGGGCTGGCGCCGCGCGAGGCCTGCCGCGCCGGGTTGGCCGAGCCGCTGTCCGACGACGAGGGCACCGTCGCCGCGCTGATGGACCTGGTCGATGTCCACTTCGCCTGAGGCCCTGGCCGGCACCCGGCGCCTGCCGGGCGACCTGGCGATGTGGCTGTTCATCCTCGCCGAGCTGAGCGTCTTCGCCATCCTCATCCTGGTCTTCGCCGTGGCCCAGCGCCTGGATGCCGAGGGCTTCCGCGACGGCCGCGCGGCGCTGGACCTGTCCCTGGGCCTGGCCCTGACGCTGAGCCTGCTGACCGCCGGCTTCCTCGCCGCCGCCGCGGTGGAGCTGGTGCGCCGCGGCTACCAGCGCCGCGCCGGCCTGCTGCTGCTGGCGGCGCTGGCGCTGGGGCTGCTGCACGTCTGGCTGAAGGCCGGCGAATACCTGCACCTGGCGCAGCGCGGGCTGGACCTGGAGCACAGCACCTTCTTCACGCTGTTCTGGCTGGTCACCGGCTTCCACTTCCTGCACGTCTGGCTGGGCCTGGTGATCCTCGGCTGGATGGCCCTGCGCTGCCTGCGCGGCGCCTATGCCCAGGGCGCCCTCGGCGGGCTGGAGTCCGGGGCGCTGTACTGGCACATGGTCGACCTGGTGTGGGTGATGCTGTTCCCGCTGGTCTACGTGCTGGCGCCGCTGCCATGAGGTCGCTGGCCCTGGCCTGGGCGTTGCTGGTGCCGCTGGCGCTGGCCGGCATCTGGCTCGGCAACCACGCCGCCAGCGCGCTGCTGCCGGTGGCGAGCATCCTGCTGCTGGCGCTGGGCAAGGCCTGGCTCATCGTGCTGCGCTTCATGGAGCTGGGCCACGGTCCGGCGCTGTGGCGCCGGCTGCTGCTCGGCTGGCCGCTGGCGCTCGCCGTGCTCCTCCTGGCCGTCCACGCAAGCTACTGATTTACCTGAAAATAAATACCTGACAGGAAGCATTGGTCTTTCTTGATCGCCATCAAGCGGATCGGCCCAGGGGCCTTCCTAGAATGGCCGCAAATCGAGACCGAGGAGGACCCCATGTCAGACACCTTCACCAAGGGCATGGCGAGGAACATATACCTGGGGGGAGGCGTTTTCTTCTTCCTGGTGTTTCTCGCCCTGACCTATCACACCGAAACCACCTTCCCCAAACGCACCAACCAGGCCGAGCTGACCGAGTCGGTGGTGCGCGGCAAGCTGGTGTGGGAGCAGAACAACTGCGTCGGCTGCCATTCGCTGCTCGGCGAGGGCGCCTACTTCGCGCCGGAGCTGGGCAACGTGATCGGCCGCCGCGGCGGTGACGCCGCCTTCGACAGCTTCCTCGCCGCCTGGATGAAGATGCAGCCGCTGGGCATCCCCGGGCGCCGGCAGATGCCGCAGTTCCACCTCAGCGACCAGGAGGTGACGGACCTGGCGGCCTTCCTGCGCTGGACCTCGAAGATCGATACCAACAAATGGCCGCCGAACAAGGAGGGTTGAGCATGAACCCGGGCAATCCCCATCTGAAATTCGCTTCGCAAGCGGTGGCCAAGCCGTACTTCGTGTTCGCCCTGATGCTGTTCGTCGGGCAGATCGTCTTCGGCCTGGTCATGGGCATGCAGTACGTGGTCGGCGACTTCCTGTTCCCGGCCATCCCCTTCAACGTCGCGCGCATGGTGCACACCAACCTGCTGATCGTCTGGCTGCTGTTCGGCTTCATGGGCGCGGCCTACTACCTGGTGCCGGAGGAGGCCGACCGCGAACTGCACAGCCCGAAACTGGCGATCGTGCTGTTCTGGGTGTTCGCCATCGCCGGCGTGCTGACCATCCTCGGCTACCTGCTGGTGCCCTACGCGGGGCTGGCCAGGCTGACCCACAACGAGCTGCTGCCGACCATGGGCCGGGAGTTCCTCGAACAGCCGACCATCACCAAGCTGGGCATAGTCGTGGTCGCCCTGGGCTTCCTCTACAACATCGGCATGACCTTGCTGAAGGGCCGCAAGACGGTGGTCAGCGTGGTGATGATGACCGGCCTGGTGGGTCTTGCGGTGTTCTTCCTGTTCTCCTTCTACAACCCGGAGAACCTGGCCCGCGACAAGTACTACTGGTGGTGGGTGGTGCACCTGTGGGTGGAAGGCGTGTGGGAGCTGATCATGGGCTCGATGCTGGCCTTCGTGCTGATCAAGGTCACCGGCGTCGACCGCGAAGTGGTGGAGAAGTGGCTCTACGTGATCATCGCCATGGCCCTGATCACCGGCATCATCGGCACCGGCCACCACTACTTCTGGATCGGCGCGCCGGGCGTGTGGCTGTGGCTCGGCTCGATCTTCTCGGCCCTTGAACCGCTGCCGTTCTTCGCCATGGTGCTGTTCGCCTTCAACATGGTGCGCCGCCGTCGCCGCGAGCACCCGAACAAGGCCGCCTCGCTCTGGGCCCTGGGCACCACGGTGACCGCGTTCCTCGGCGCCGGCGTGTGGGGCTTCCTGCACACCCTGGCCCCGGTGAACTACTACACCCACGGCACCCAGCTGACCGCGGCCCACGGCCACCTGGCCTTCTACGGCGCCTACGTGATGATCGTGATCACCCTGATCAGCTACGCCATGCCGCGCCTGCGCGGGATCGGCGAGGCGGCCGACGCCCGGGCGCAGAGCCTGGAGATCTGGGCCTTCTGGCTGATGACCATCTCCATGCTGCTGATCACCCTGCTGCTGACCGCCGCCGGCGTGGTGCAGGTGTGGCTGCAGCGGATGCCGGCCGACGGCGCGGCCATGCCGTTCATGGCCACGGTGGAGCAACTGAAGGTGTTCTTCTGGTTGCGCCTGTACGCCGGCTTCGGCTTCCTCATCGGGCTGATCTGCTACCTGCTGAGCTTCCGCCAGCGCGGCCGCATCGCGGTGGGCGTGGCGCAGCAGGCCGGTTGAGTTCCCTCCCCCGGGGCCCGTCTGCCTGGCAGCGGGCCCTTTTTTCGCGAGGCCGCGATGACCATTCACCTGGAACTGGAGGAAGGCTTCGGCCGCGCCTGGCACCGCTTCATCACCCGCCGCGCGAGCCCGACCTTCGAGGACGCGGCGGTGAGCCTGGACGAGGTCCGCCGCAGCCTGCTGCTGCTGTTCCGCGGCACCGGCGGCGAGGCCGGCGTCGGCGTGGAGGCGGCCAGCCCGCGCGAACTGCTGGTGCGCCGTAGCCTGTTGCAACAGGTGGCCGGCACCTGCCAGCAACTGCCGGTGGCCTGGTTCGACGCCGACTCCCTGCGCCTGCCGCCCAGCCTGGCGGTGTACCCGGATGCGCAACTGAATCGTGAACTCTACCGCTGGCTGGCGCTGCTCGCGGCGCACAGCCAGCCGCTGCGGCACTGGGCCGGCGACAACCAGGCCTGGACCCTCGCCGTGTTGCAGCGCTACCCGCTGCTGCGCCCGCGCTATGAACGCCTGGTGGAGGCGCTGCTGCCGCTGCGCCCGGACCCGGCCCAGCTGCCGCCGGCCGAGGCGGTGCTGGAGCGCGCGCTGCGCCAGGCCCTGCGCGAGCCGGGCAGCGTACTCCGCCTGCCGCGCAGCGAGCGCGCGCCCTGGCCGCTGCCGTTATGGCTGTATCCACCGCAGCAGTTGGCGGCACCGCAGCGCACCGAACTGGTCGACGGCGACGAGCAGGGCAGGCCGGCGGGCGACGCCCGCAACGGCATCGCCCGCAAGCGTGGCGAGCGCACCGAACAGGACCCGGGGCGCGGCGGCCTGCTGCTGTTCCGCCTGGAGAACCTGTTCAGCTGGTCCGAGCACGTCGAGCTGGACCGCGCCGGCGACGACAGCGAGGACCTGGACGCCGCGCGGGTGGCCGAGGACCTCGACCACCTGAGCCTGTCTCGGCAACGCCAGCGCAAGGGCGGCGGCCTGCGCCTGGACCTGGACCTGCCGGCGGCCGAATACGACGACCTGCCGCTGGGCGAGGGCATCCGCCTGCCGGAATGGGACTACCGGCGCGGGTGCCTGTTGCCCGACCACGTCTGCCTGCAACCGATGCTGCCGCGCGACGCCGCGCCGGCGCCGCTGCCGGATGCGCTGGCGCCCATCGCCCGGCGTCTGCGCCGCCAGTTCGAAGGCCTGCGCCAGCAACCGCAGTGGCTGCGCCGCCAGCCCCAGGGCAGCGAGCCGGACCTGCAGGCCTGGCTGGACTTCAGCGTCGAACGGCGCCTGGGTGCCTGCGCCGAGACCGGCCTGTTCCTCGAACGCCGGCAAACCCGCCGCGACCTGGCCTGCCTGCTGCTGGCCGACCTGTCGATGTCCACCGACGCACACCTGGACGACCGCCACCGCGTCATCGACCTGATCGGCGACAGCCTGCTGCTGTTCGGCGAAGCACTGCAGGCGGTGGGCGATCGTTTCGCGCTGTACGGCTTTTCCTCGCTGCGCCGGCACCACGTGCGCCTGACCCAGCTGAAGAGCTTCGAGGAACGCCACGGCGACGCCGTGCGCGGCCGCATCCGCGCCTTGCGCCCGGGCTACTACACACGCATGGGCGCGGCGATCCGCCGGGCCACGCAACTGCTGCTCGAACGCGGCGAGCGCCAGCGCCTGCTGCTGATCCTCACCGACGGCAAGCCCAACGACCTGGATTGCTACGAGGGCCGCTACGGCATCGAGGACACCCGCCAGGCGGTGCTGGAAGCCCGCCGCGCCGGGGTGCTGCCGTTCTGCCTGACCATCGACCGCGAGGCGGCGGACTACCTGCCGCACCTGTTCGGCCACCAGGGCTACCAGATGCTGCACGACCCGGCCCAGCTGCCGCTGCGCCTGCCGCAGTTGTACCGCCAGCTGACCCGCCGCCGCGAGTGAGGCCGTGCGCCATTGTAGGAGCGGGCCCTGCCCGCGAATCGCGCGCAGGGCGCGCTCCTACAGGGGAACGACGTGGCGAGTGAGGCGGTGGACGCCCAGTTCTTGCTCGCGAACCAATCCCCGCAGCGAGACCCGTTCGCGACCGATTTACCGGCCGCTCAGGACAGCCCCCTCTCCCGCTTGCGGGAGAGGGTTGGGGAGAGGGTGCTCTTGAGCCCAACACTTACGCCACCGGCAAACCCTGTTCGCGAGCAAGCTCGCTCCTACGAAAAGCACCTCGGCGCAGTGCGAACCCGGAAACAGCGTAGGAGCAAGCGTCTTGCCGGCTGCGCCGGAGTGCTTTTCGTAGGATGGGTTGAGCTTGCGAAACCCATGCGGTCGTGGCGATGGGTATCGCTTCGCTCAACCCATCCTACGGGGCTTCGAACCTACCTGTAGGAGCAACTGTCTTGCGGGCCGCACCGAGACGCTCTTCGTAGGATGGGTTGAGCTTGCGAAACCCATGCGGTTGCGGTGATGGGTATCGCTTCGCTCAACACCATCCTACGAAAAGCCATGCTCGCTCATGCGGTAGGAGCGGATTCATCCGCGATCCGGCCGGCAGGCCGGCTTCGGGACGCCTAGCGCGGCAACCAGACGGCCATGGCCACGCAGAACACCGCAAGGACGACGCAGAACAGCTTGAACCGGCGCAGCCGCCTCTGCCGAGCCAGCGCCTGTTCGGCCGGCAGCGGCATGCCGCAGTGCGGGCAGTCGGCCTGGTCGTCGGGACTGGCCTGCTGGCAGTACAGGCACTGGCGCATGCCTATTCGAACTGCTCCAGGCGCAGCGGGTCGAGGACCTGCACGGTGCGGCCCTGCAGGTCGATGATGCGTTCGTCGATCAGCCGGCGCAGCACGCGGGAGAAGGTTTCCGGCTGGATCGACAGGTGCCCGGCCACCAGTTGCTTGGCCATCGGCAGGTCGAAGCGCAGGTCGGCGTCGCCGTGGCGGTTGAGCAGCGTCAGCAGGTAGCGCACCACCCGGTGGGTGGAGTTCTTCAGCGACAGCGTCTCGATCTCGTTGATCCGCCGGTGCAGGCGGATGCACAGGGTGCCGAGCAGGGCGAAGGGCAGCTGCGGGTTGCTGTGCAGCAGCTCCAGGTAGGTGCGGTTGGCGAAGCGGTAGACCTGCGTCGGCTCCAGCGCCTGGGCCGAGGCGACGTAGTCGGGGGTGTCCATGAACATCATGGCCTCGGCGAAGGTCTGCCGGCCGACCACCACTTCCAGGACCTTCTCCTGGCCCTCCGGGGTCAGCCGGAAGATCTTCACCGCGCCGGATATCACGAAGAAGAACGCATGCGCCGGCTCGCCCTGGTGGAACAGCTTGTCGCCCTTGTCGAGGTTGAGCAGTTGGCAGGTGGCGAGCAGCTGTTCCAGCTGCGCCTCGTCGAGGGCATCGAACAGGTGATGCCCACGCAGGATCTGCTGGTGGACGCGCTGGGACTGCATGGCGGAGCTTTCCTGGGCCGGGGACATCCGCCCAGTATGCTCGCCATGCGCGGGTTGGGGGGTGAGGCATGCTGTCACGCCGGCCTCCGGCCGATGAATGGTCATTGCGGCCGGTTGGCGCCGACGAACAGCAGGTTGTTCTCCAGGTGGATATGCTGCATCAGGTCGCGGCGCAGCTCCTCCAGCCCGGCGTAGAGCGCGCGCCAGGTGGTGCAGGCGTTGGCCGGGGCGGTCAGGTCGTCGGTCAGCTCGGCCAGCGCGGCCAGGGACTGGGCGTGTTCGTCGTGCTCGTGGCGCATCACCCCGATCGGCCCCTGCACGTGCAGCAGCGGCACGCCCTGGTTCAGCCAGGGGAACAGGATGTGCTCTTCCTTGCACATGTGCGATTCGAGTTCTTCCTGCATCCGTTCCAGCAGCGCCACCAGGCCGTGGGGGCAGTGCGGGTGCGCGGCGTGGGTGCGCTCCACGCGCTGGGCCAGCGGCAGCAGCGCGGGGAACTGCTGGCGGTGGCGCTGGTGGTAGCGCTCGAGGATGTGCTCGATCAGTTCGGCGTTGCTCGCCTGGCGCCAGTCGCGCTCTTCGCTGGCCGGGCGCAGGGCGCGCAGTTCGCTGGCGATGCGCTCGGCGTCCAGGCCCAGTTCGCTGGCGGCTTCGCGCAGGCTGCGCTGGCCGGCGCAGCAGAAGTCCAGCTTGTAGTCGCGCAACAGGCTGGTGCTGCCGGGCAGGCTGCAGGCCAGGTCGCTGAGGGTGCGTTCGGTCAGGTTGTCGTGCATGGCGGCGGGCCTCGGGAGTCGGTGCGGTAGGCAGGCGCCAGTCTAGGAAGGGCGGTGCTCCGGGCTCCTTGATTGCGGTCAAGCGTCGCAGTGCGCGGTTTCCCGTTCGTCGTCGCCCTCGGCGATGTGCAGCAGCTGCTGCGGGTTGCGCACCAGCAGCTTCTGCCGGCCGCTGCGCACCAGGCCGCGGCCTTCCCAGGCGCAGAGGATGCGCGAGACGGTGTGCAGGGTGGTGCCGGTCATTTCGGCGATGTCCTGGCGGCTGACCGGGAAGTCGATGCGCACGCCCTCGGATTCCGCGCGGCCGCTGCTGCGCACCAGGCGCAGCACGGCGTGGGCGACGCGGCGTTCGACTTCCTCGGTGGCCAGTTCGCAGAAGCGCACGTGGGCTTCCTGCAGGCGCACGCCGATGGCCTGCACGGTGTTCAGGGCGAAGCCGGGGTGGCGCGCCAGCAGCGGTTCCCACAGCGCGGTGGGCCAGGCCAGCGCCAGGCTTTCCTGGGTGGCGGTCGCGCTGGCGGGGTAGTCTTCGCGGCCCAGGGCGCGGACGAAGCCGAACAGGTCGCCGGGGTTGACCAGGCGCACCAGCACGCGCTGGCCGTCGCAGGTCAGCTGGGTGGCCTTGAGGCGGCCGTGCACCAGCAGGTAGAAGTGCTCGGCCGGCTCGCCCTGCTCGAACACAGTGGCGCCGCAGTGCAGCGGCAGCACGCTGGCCGGGCGGAGGATGTCGTCCTGTTCCTCGCGGGTGCAGTTGGCAAAGGGTGGCAGGTTCGCCAGCCAGGCGCGGTTGATCGTCGGCTTGTCGCTCACGCTCGGGATTCCCTGGGGCCCGCCGCAGCATACCCGTTTCGCGGGGTGGCGAAACTTGAGTGGGATCAAGTCAAGGCAGCTCTCTGACCAGGCGGAAACCCAGGTTGTCCGGCGGTTGCCCGGCGCTGCAGCCGCCGCCGCGGGCGTCGCGGACGAATTCGTTGATGGCGGCGCGGTGGCGGCCTTCGGCGATGCGGATCGAGCAGGCCTCGACGCGGCTCTTTTCCGCGCCATCGGCGTCTAGGCTGACCCGCGTGTGGCAGCTCTGCGTCCATTCCCAGACGTTGCCCGCAAGGTCTGCCACGCCCAGTTCGTTGAGGCCATGGCTGCCGCGCGGCTGTGCCCGGGCCGGGCCTTCGCTGGCCGCCGCGGCCTCGAAGCGGTAGCGCGCCAGCCAGCGGCGCGCCGGGTTGCGGCCGTCGTCGTCGATGCGCAGGGCGTCGTCGGCCCAGCGCGAGCCGGCGAAGAACGCCCATTCCTCATCGCTGGGCAGGCGCCAGCGCTGGCCGGTGCGCTTGGACAGCCACTCGGCATAGAGCTGGGCGTCCAGCAGGCTGGCGCCGGTGAGCGGCAGGTCGGCGCCGGGCGTGGCGGCCTGGCCGTCTAGCGCCAGGCAGGCGCCGGCGTCCACGCAGCGGGCGTATTCGGCCCGGCTGACCTGGTATTTCATCACCGCGAAGCGCGGAACCAGGCGTTCGCTGCGCAGCGGCGCGTCCACCGGGCGGGCGTCGCGCCAGTAGTCGCCGGCGGGGCGGAAGCGGTATTCCCGCGGCGTCAGGCTGACGGTCTCCGGCGCCAGGCTCGGGTCGCTGCGCGGCAGCCAGGCGCCCAGGGCGACGGCCACCAGCAGCAGCGGAAGGGCGATGATCAGCGCCTTGCGCATCGGCGTTCCCTCGTGGCGGGGCCGGCCCTCGCGGGCCGGCCGGTGGCGTCACTTGATGGGCGAGGGCGGTTCGACCTGGCTCATCAGGTCGGAGTCCCATTGCCCCTCGACCTGGAAGTGCGCGGTGGCGCCCAGGGCCACGCCCTCGATCAGGTTGTGGTTGAGGTAGGCGTACAGGCCCGGCTGGCGGAAGGTGTACAGCGCCGCGCCGGCGGCGCCGCCGGGGATGAACCAGGTCTCCAGGCCTTCCTCCGGCGGGTTGCCGAACTTGCCGGTGGCCCAGACGTGGTCGCCGTGGCCGCCGATCAGGTGCGGGCGGGTGTCGCGGTTGGCCTGGGAGTGGACGATCAGCACGGTCTCGCCGACCTTGGCGGTCAGCGCGTTCTTGCCGGTCAGGGCGCCGACCCGGCCGTTGAACACCACGTGGCTGGGGATCAGCCCCTTCATGGTCTGCATGGTGTCGTTGAAGCTCTCGGCGGGCGTGGCGTAGCGCTTGAACTTGCCGTCCTTGTCGCGCGGCACGTAGAAGTCCTGCTCGCCGATGTAGAACACCTTGTCGTACTTCAGCGGGCGGCCGTCGCGGTCCTTCAGGCCGTCGCGCGGCAGCACCATGATCGCGCCGTTCATGCCCGAGACCACGTGCCAGGGGATCATCATCCCGCCGGGCGCGCAGTGGTAGACGAACACGCCGGGGCGGGTGGCCTTGAAGCGCAGCTTGACCTGCTCGCCGGGGTTGACGATGGTCAGCGAGCCGCCGCCCAGGGCGCCGGTGGCGGCGTGGAAGTCGATGTTGTGGGCCATGCTGTTGCTGGCCGGGTTGACCAGGGTGAGTTCGACGTAGTCGTCCTGGTGCACCACCATCAGCGGCCCGGGCACCGAGCCGTCGAAGGTCATGGCGTGGACGTGGGTTTCGTCGTCGTCGATGATCAGGTCCTTCTCCTGGATGACCATGCGGAACTCCACCACCCGCGGCTTGGCGCTGGTGCGCTGTTCGTGGGCATGGACGAAGGGCGGGGCGAGCAGCTCGACCTTGCTCCTGGCCAGCTTCGACAGGTCCGGCGCCGGCCCGGTCTGCAGCGGCGCCGACTCCTTGGCGAAGGCCAGACCGCTGCCGAGGACCGAGCCGGCGACGCCGAGCGCGACGGCTCCGGCGAGCAGGCTACGGCGCGAGAAAGGCGTTTTTTCCAGGTCAGCCATGGGTACTTCTCCTAATGGACGAGATTGCGTTGTCCACAGGGAAACCCCTTGGGCGAAAAGCTTCTTTGCGCCGCAGCAAATAGCGGCGCAGCTGGACAATCTGCCGCAGCGCGCCGTCTGGTTTTTCCTACGGCGCCTGTGTGAATGCAGCAAGTGCCTGTGCGCCGAGGTAAGATTCCAGCCCAAAGAGCGAATTCCCCGCGCCAAGGCGCGGGCCCCAACGGACAAGGACCTTGCATGCGCCCGCGTGGACTCCCCCTCCTGGCCCTCACCTTCGGCGTGCTTGCCGCGCAGCAGGCCTATGCCAGCAGCGACGATTCCTGCTACCCGAGCTGGAACCTCAAGCGCGACACCCTGGACGTGTGCAACAGCCTGCCGTTCCTCAGCCCCGGCAACGACAGCCGGGTCAACCTGCAGCTGCTGCTGGCCGATGCCGGCCGCGCCAGCCTGCCGGTCAAGGCGCTGTCCGATGACGAGCAGCAGCTGGGCTACGGCCTGGTGCCCTTCCCGCTGACGCGGCTGTTCGACGAACCCATGACCGTGGAGCCCGCAGCGGCCGCCGCGGCCAAGCCGGCGGCGCCCCTGGCGGAGCTGGCGGTGCGCATCGGCCTGCCGGCGGACGCGGTGCCGGCCGAGGGCGAGCGCTTCGCCAGCGGCGAGGGCAGCCGCTGCCGCAGCAACAACCCGGCCACCGCCCAGGACTTCCTCGCCCAGCTGCTGGCCGCCGACCTGCCGCCCGCCGAGCGGCAGGGCCTGGCGCGGGCGCGCCTGGCCCTGTTGCAGGGCTGCCAGTGGGACGACGCGCAGCTCGCCGGGCTGCTGCCCAAGGATGTGGATTCCCCCGCCGGGCGCGATTTCGCCGGCTACCTGCAGGGCGTCGCCGCCTTCTACAGCGGCCACTTTCCGGCCGCGCGCAAGAGCTTCCAGGCCCTGCACGACAGCCGGCTGCCGTGGCTGCGCGAGACGGCGCGCTACATGCTCGGCCGCAGCCAGCTCAACCAGGCGCAGCAGAACGCCTTCGACGACATGGGCTACCCCGACCTGCGCAAGGTCGACCAGGCTGCGCTGAAGGTCGCCGAAAGCGACTTCAAGGCCTACCTGCAGGCTTATCCACAGGGCCGCTACGCCACCTCGGCCAAGGGCCTGATGCGCCGCGTGTACTGGCTGATGAACGACCCCGGGCGCCTGGCCGCGGAGTACGCCTGGCTGTTCGCCCAGCCGGAAGCGGCCCAGGGCAACGCCGACCAGGCCCAGCTGATCGCCGAGGTGGACAACAAGCTGCTGGTCAGCGCGCACCCGGCCGAGGTCAAGGACCCGCGCCTGCTGGCGGTGCTCGACCTGATGCAGATGCGCCACCACGAGGCCGGCGAGGGCCGCGCCCTCGACCTGCCCGGGCTGCAGGCGCAGAAGCCGCTGTTCGCCGAGCTGCCGGGGCTGCACGACTACCTGCTGGCCGCCTGGCAGCTGTACGTCGAGGAGCAGCCGGCCAAGGCGGCCGAACAGCTGCCGAAGGCCCTGCCGCAGAAGCTCGACTACCTCGCCTTCAGCCAGCAGACCCTGCGCGGCTTCGCCCTGGAGGCCGGCAACGACTGGCTGGGCGCGGAGAAGCTCTGGCTGCAGCTGCTGCCCCTGGCCCGCCAGCCGCTGCAGCGCGAGCAGCTGGAACTGGCGCTGGCCTTCAACTACGAGCGCAGCGACCGCCTGGTGAAGGTCTATGCGGAGAACTCGCCGGTGCGCACCCCGGCCATCCGCGAGCTGCTGCTGCGCCACATCGCCGGCCCCGAGCTGCTGCGCCAGCAGGTGAAGTCCGAGACGGCGCCGGCCGAGGAACGCGACACCGCGCTCTTCACCCTGCTGTACAAGGACCTGCTGCACGGCCGCTACGGCAACTTCGTCAACGACCTCGCGCTGCTGCCGGCCGAGCCCTCGACCAAGCCGCTGAGCGCCAGCCTTGGCTTCGTCTACGGCGGCGGGCAGCCGCTGAGCCTGTTCCAGTGGCCGGGCGGCAAGGGCAGCTCCGGCTACGACTGCCCGGCCATCCGCGACCTGGCCCTGGCCCTGCAGCAGGAGCCGCAGCCGCCGCAGGCGCTGAACTGCTTCGGCGAGTTCATCCTGCGCAACAACCTCGACAGCTTCCCGCTGGACAACCAGCCCGGCGTGCGCGAACTGGGCGGCAGCCCGTCGCTGTTCGAAGGCGAGCCCTACTCGCGCCTGGACGGCTACCTGAAGGTGATCGCCGACGACCAGGCCGGCAGCGACGACAAGGCCTATGCGCTCTACCGTGCGATCAACTGCTACGCGCCCAGCGGCTACAACGGCTGCGGCAAGCAGGACATCGCCCCGGCGCAGCGCAAGCGTTGGTTCCGCACCTTGAAGACGCAATACGCCGACACGCCCTGGGCGAAATCGCTGAAGTACTACTGGTAGCGCGGCCATGGGCCTGGCCGCGAAGAGTCTGGCGCTGGGCCTGCTGCTGTGGAGCGCCACGGCCCGCGCCGGGGTGGTGGATGCCGCCGACTACGACGCCTTCTGGCTGTGGGGCGGCGTGCAGGCCCAGCCGGTGCTGCGCCAGGCGCGCACGCTGTACGTGCTGCAGGGCCAGGTCAGCGCCCCGCGCGGCGCCCCCGAGCAACCGGCGCGCCTGCACGCCCAGGGCATCGCCATGCCGCGCCTGCGCGCGGGCCAGGTGTGGCTGGTCTACCGCGCCCACAGCCTGCGCTGGAGCGAGGACAGCTACGCGACGCTGCTGGCCCAGCTGCGCCGCTGGCAGCGCGCCGGCAACCCGCTGCTGGGCGTGCAGATCGACTTCGACGCCCGCACCCGCTACCTCCACGAATACGTGGCCTTCCTGCGCGACTTCCGCCGGCGCCTGCCGATCGAATACCGCCTGAGCATCACCGGCCTGCTGGACTGGAGCAGCAACGCGGAGCCGGCGACCATCAATGAACTCAAGGACGTGGTGGACGAGGTGGTGGTGCAGACCTACCAGGGGCGGCGGACGATTCCCGACTACCAGCGCTACCTGCCCAGGGTGGCGCGCCTGCAACTGCCGTTCCGCATCGGCCTGGCGCAGTACGGGCAGTGGCAGGCGCCGGAGTATCTGGAGCGCAGTCCGTGGTTCCGGGGGTATGTGGTGTTTTTGCAGAATCCGTGAGTTGGTGGTCGGGGGGGATTTTGTAGGAGCGAGCTTGCTCGCGAACGGAGTTTCCCGCTGGCTGCAGTGTTTCGGGTTGACTCTTTTCCCTCTCCCCAGCCCTCTCCCTGAAGGGAGAGGGGGCTTGTCTGTGCCGAGAGAGGGTGTAGTTTCAGCTGGAAACCACCGGAGTTGCCGGCTGACGCCAGAATAGCCAACCCTGCCCAACGGTCCCCTCTCCCTTCAGGGAGAGGGTTAGGGAGAGGGCGCTCTTCAGGTCAAGCACCGAGATTACCGGCGAAGTCCCGTTCGCGAGCAAGAACTAGGCGTCCCCGCGTTCCTACGAAGAGCACTCAGCAGCCACAACCCCCACACCCCTCCTTCGCCGGCCGCTCCAGCAGATCCCGCATCAGCAACCCATAATCCAGCCCCACCTCCTCCGGCACCGGCAGATACACGACGTGCCCATCGCCCGGCGCGACCTCGATGGCTTCACCACGAACATTCTCCAGACGTTCCAGCCGCAGCGTATGGTTCCCACCCGGCGTCATGAGTTCGAGGCTGTCGCCCACCGCGAAGCGGTTCTTCACCCTTACCTCGGCGAGCTCGCCACGCCGCCCGCCAGTGAACTCCCCGACAAACTGCTGGCGCTCCGCCCGCGAGCTGCCGTACTGGTAGTTCTGATACTCGTCATGCACATGGCGGCGCAGGAAGCCCTCGGTGTAGCCACGGTGGGCCAGGGACTCCAGCTCATCCATCAGGCCACGGTCGAAGGGGCGGCCAGCCACGGCGTCGTCGATGGCCTTGCGGTAGGCCTGGGCGGTGCGCGCCACGTAGTAGTGCGACTTGGTGCGGCCCTCGATCTTCAGCGAGTGCACGCCCATCTCGGCCAGGCGCTGCACGTGCTGGATGGCGCGCAGGTCCTTGGAATTCATGATGTAGGTGCCGTGCTCGTCCTCGTGGGCTTCCATCAGTTCGCCGGGGCGGTTGCCTTCCTCCAGCAGGAACACCGCGTCGGTGGGCGCGCCTTCGCCGAGAGTGGCTTCGCGCACCAGTTGGCCCAGTTCGTCCTCCCGCGCCGGGTGCGCCTGGTACTGCCAGCGGCAGGCGTTGGTGCAGGTGCCCTGGTTGGGGTCGCGGCGGTTGATGTAGCCCGACAGCAGGCAGCGCCCGGAGTAGGCCATGCACAGGGCGCCGTGGACGAACACCTCCAGCTCCATGTCCGGGACCTTCTCGCGGATCTCGCCGATCTCCTCCAGCGACAGCTCGCGGGACAGGATCACCCGGCTCAGCCCCTGGTCGCGCCAGAAGGCCACGCTGGCCCAGTTCACCGCGTTGGCCTGCACCGAGAGGTGGATGTTCGCCGTGGGGAAGTGCTGGCGCACCAGCATGATCATCCCCGGGTCGGACATGATCAGCGCATCCGGCCCCAGGGCCAGCACCGGCTCCAGGTCGGCCAGGAAGGTTTTCAGCTTGGCGTTGTGCGGGGCGATGTTCACCACCAGGTAGAAACGCTTGCCCAGGGCATGGGCCTCGGCGATGCCGACGGCCAGGTTGGCCAGGTCGAATTCGTTGTTGCGCACCCGCAGGCTGTAGCGCGGTTGCCCGGCGTAGACGGCATCGGCGCCATAGGCGAAGGCGTGGCGCATGGCTTTCAGCGAGCCGGCGGGGGAGAGCAGTTCGGGGGCTTGGAGCATGGCGTGGGGACGGTTGTGGATAAAACGC
>Ga0182743_1000879_pt1 | contig 32935 bp, 25 predicted proteins | sample eDN3rd30CKraftOP_FD_128522 | JGI IMG/M metagenome (GOLD analysis project Ga0182743, IMG submission 128522) | Enriched Organic Plus compost microbial communities from Emeryville, California, USA - eDNA 3rd pass 30_C Kraft OP (version 2) (version 2) ... | reverse complement strand
GGGTCGCCCGGCAGAAGCCGGACGAGGAAGAAGGTGACTGTAACGGCGAACCAGAAGGTCACCAGTCCGCGCAGCAAACGCTGCAGGACGTATCCGGTAAGATGCACTTGCTATCAGTCCTTGGGCTTGACCGAAGCGAGCGAGAGCGGATTGACCAGCGAGAGCAGATCGGACGGCTGCACCACGAAACCATCCCACTTGTCGCTGTTATAGGCGAACTGGAAGGTCTGGTAATAGAGCACGTTGTCGTAGACCTGATCCTGGATCAGCTTGGCGGCAGCCTGCACCGGAACCTTGACGGCTTCCGGAGTGGTGGCCGACTGGGCCTGGTCGATCAGCTTTTCGAGTTCTGGATCCGAAATCGAGGCGTAGTTGATGAAGCCATCGGTGCGGTAGGCGAGGCCGAGGTAGGCGGCAGGCTCTTCCATCACGGCCCAGTTGCCGGCGTAGATGTCGAAGTCCTTCTCACGACCGCGAGCGAGGTAGGTGTTACGCTCCAGGCCCACCAGGTTGATCTTGATGCCCGACTTGGCCGAGCTGTCCTTCATGATCTGCGCCCAGTTGGCGATATCGGCGGCGCTCTGCTCGTAAAGGAGCGAGAGTTCGAGGTTGTCGAAGAAGCCGTCGCCATTGGCGTCGGTGTAGCCGGCCTCGGTCAGGAGCGACTTAGCGAGCTCGGGATCGTAGGTGTATTCCTTGAGCGACGGATCGGCCCAGTAGCTGAGGACAGGCGAGATGACCGAGGAATTGGTCGAGTTGGCCAGGCCCTGCATGGCGATGGCGCGGATGGCTTCGTAGTCGACCGAGTGGGCAAGCGCCTTGCGGACGGCAACGTTGTCAAGCGGGGCACGCTTCATGTTGTAGAGGACGTGCGACCAGCCGAGCGAGGGTGCCTGCGCCACGGTGATGCCCGGCTGACCCTTGAGGGTCTGGGCGATCGGGGCGGGCAGCGCGTTGGCGATGAGGTCGAGATCACCCGCGCGCAGCGCCAGGGCCTCGGCATTCACATCCGGGAACACGCGGAACTCGATCTCGTCGACCTTGGCACGACCGCCTTCGACGATCGGGTAGTTGTCGACGGCTTCGAGCACATAGCGCTGGCCGGGCTCGACGGTCTTCAGGAGGAACGGACCAACGCCGACCCAATCCTTGTCATTGGCGAAGGCCGCGACCGACCCGACTTCGGGGAAGGCATGCTTGGGAACGATCGGCATCCAGAAGCCGATATTGGTCAGGAAGGTGCTGTCCGGACGGCTGAGCGTGAATTCCACGCGCGTCGGGGAGACTGCCTTTGCGCTGACGAAAGCAGGGATCAGGCCTGCGGTCACGCCGATCTTTTCGGTGGTGACGGCGGTGATCGTGAAAACGATGTCATCGGCGGTAAATGGCGTACCGTCGTTCCAGGTCATATCGTCACGGATTTCGAGCCAGGCGGTGAGGCCGTCCTCGGAATAGCCCCACTTGGTGGCGACATACGGGTCCTTGGAGCCGGCAGCCGTCATCTGCATCAGGCGCGGATACATCAGGTTGGTCACCCAGGTGTCCGAGCGGCTGTTGCCCACGAGCGGGTTGAAGTTGACGACGTCGGCGGTGGTGCCGATGACCAGTCGGGTCTTGTCCTGTGCGTACGTGTTTGACGACGCAAGACTGGCCACCCCCATGGCCATCACGACGCCGCCCATCAGGATGGCACGACGGGTCAAGGCAGTCCTAAATTGGCGGATCATGTTGGTCTCGCTGTTGTTTGACACCTGAGTGTTGCGGCTTGGCCAAAGCCGTGTCAAGGATTGTCGTACAATTTCCAAGCGAGGTTCCAACACTGATGAAAGAACAGGCAGAACAGCGCCCCGTCCTTTCGGTTTCAGGCCTGGACGTCAGCTTCCGCACGCTTCGTGGCGAGGTAAAAGCGGTGAGCGACGTTTCTTTCGACCTGCGGCGCGGCGAGGTGCTGGCCCTGGTGGGCGAGTCCGGATCGGGCAAGTCCGTCACGACCCGCGCGGTGATGGGGATCGTACGCGGCAACGCTGCGATCAGCGCCAGGCGCATGGAACTGGCGGGCAATGACCTGCTCACGCTCGGGGAAGACGCCAAGCGCAAGCTGCGCGGCAGTGTCATCAGCCTCGTCTTCCAGGACGCTCTTTCCGCCCTCAATCCGGTGCTTTCCATCGGCGACCAGCTCGGCGAGCTCTACCGCACGCATTTGGGCGTCTCCCGCAAGGAAGCCCGCGAACGCTCCATCGAACTGCTGCGCTCGGTGCATATCGCGTCGGCCGAGCGGCGGATCGACGACTATCCGCACCAGTTTTCCGGCGGCATGCGCCAGCGCATTCTCATCGCCTCGGCCATAGCCCTGCGACCAGATGTCCTGATCGCCGACGAGCCGACGACCGCGCTCGACGTAACGGTGCAGGCCCAGATCCTCGATCTTCTGGACGAACTGCGCGAAGAGCTCGGCATGGCGATCCTGCTGATCACCCACGACCTCGGCGTCGTGGCCCGTTCGGCCGAGCGCGTGGCGGTGATGTATGGCGGGCGGATCGTGGAAACCGGAGGCGTGGATGCCATGTTCGCCGCGCCGGCCCATCCCTATACGGCGGCGCTTCTGGCTTCCGCTCCCAGCATCGAAACGGTCGAGCGGCTCGAGCCCATCAAGGGCAGCCCGCCCAACCTCATTGCCCCGCCGCCCGGATGCGCGTTCAATCCGCGCTGCACCCATGCGGGCGAACTGTGCACCAAAATCCGCCCCGAGCTCGTGACCAGCGCTCCTGGCCGCAGCCACGCCTGCCACTATCCGCTCGTGGAGATCGCCCATGCCGGCTAAGCCCATTCTCGAAGCCCGCGGCCTCACCAAGACCTTTCGTGCCGGCGGGGCGATGTTCGGCAAGCAGTTCCAGGCTGTGAAAGGCGTGAGCCTTGCCGTCTCGCCTGGGGAGACCCTCTCTGTGGTTGGGGAATCCGGGTGCGGCAAATCAACGCTGGCGCGCATGCTGGTCGGCCTCGAAACGCCCGACGAAGGCGAAATCCTGTTCAAGGGCGAACCCATCCGGCGCGACCGCGCCCTGCGCCGGCAGGTGCAGATGGTGTTCCAGGACCCATACCTGTCGCTCAATCCGCGCCGCACCGTGCTCGACATCATTGCCGAGCCGCTGGACGTCCACGGCCTTGCCCGCGGCGCTGCACGCAGGCAGCGCGTGGAAGAACTGCTCTCGGCCGTGGGGCTCGACCCGGCGGCGGCAAGCCGTTTTCCCCATGAATTCTCGGGCGGCCAGCGCCAGCGCATCGGCATCGCCCGCGCGCTTGCTGCCGAGCCCTCGGTGCTGGTCTGCGACGAGCCGGTTTCAGCGCTCGACGTGTCGGTGCAGGCGCAGGTGGTGAACCTGCTGATCGATCTGCAGAAGCGGCTCGACCTCGCCATCATCTTCATCGCGCACGACCTGGCCGTGGTGCGCGCCATCTCGCAGCGCGTCATGGTCATGTATCTGGGCCGCGCGGTCGAGGAAGGCGCCGCCGACCAGGTGCTGGTGACGCCGAACCATCCCTATACGGTAGCCCTGCGCGGCTCGGCGCTCGAACCCGATCCGGCCCGCGCGCGCCTGGCCCGCGGCACTGCCGCCCGTGGCGAGCCGCCTAACCCGGTCGATCCGCCCCCGGGTTGCCGGTTCAACCCGCGCTGTAGCCGCGCCACCGATGTGTGCCGCCAGACCGAGCCGGCCATGGAGAGCCGTCCGGGCCTGAGCGCGGTGGCCTGCTACCACCCGGTGGCGAGTCACGAACTGGCGGGAGCCGCCTGAGAAACAGAAAGGGCCGGTGCGATGCGCCGGCCCTTCTCATTTCTGTCGGAGCGATGTTCAGCGCCCGAGGCGATCGAGGAGCGCCGCGCCCGTGCGGATGCCCTTTAGGAAGAGCTCGACTTCCATGTTCTCGTTGGGCGCGTGGTTGGCTTCGTCCGCATTGGCATAGGGCATGACGAAGGCCGGCACGCCGAGCACCTTGGTGAAGACGTAGTCCGGAAGGCTGCCGCCCGCCGACGGATAGACCAGCGGCGTCTCGCCGCGAGCCTCGAGAATGGCTTCCTGGATCAGCTTGCCCCAGGGATCGTCGAGCGGCGTCTTGGAGGGCAGCATGCTGCCATAGGTGACTACCTCGACTTCCGGGGCATGCCTGGCGACATGCGCGCGCACGCAGGCATCCACATGCTCGGGCGTCATGGCGTCGACCAGTCGAATATCGAACTTGGCCACCGCCTCGCAGGGGAGCACCGACTTGGTGCCCGGACCGCCATAGCCGCCATGCAGACCATTGATGGTCAGCGTCGGGTGGAACATCAGGCGATCCCAGAACGGCCGGTCGGCCGGTTCGTCGAGGCGCTTGAGGCCCATGTCGGCCATGTATTCGGGCAGGTCGAGGGGCAGCGCCTTGGTGGCCGCGATCTCCGCCTCGGTGGGCGGAATGATCTGGTCGTGGAGCCCGTCGATGGTGATGCGCCCATCGGGCGACTTCATCGAGGCCAGCAGGTGCACGAGGCTCCAGATGGCATTGGGCATCACCCCGCCGTAATTGCCCGAATGGGCGTCGCGGGCAGCGGTGCGCACGCGCAACTCGAACGAGGCCATACCGCGCACGCCGTAGGTCAGCGTCGCGCAGCCGGATTCGTGGAGCGGCCCGTCGGCGGTGACGACGAAGTCGGCCTTGAGCCGATCCTTGTTGTCCCGCACGAAGTCGGCGATCTGGGGCGAGCCGATCTCTTCCTCGCCTTCCAGCAGGAAGATCAGGTTGCACGGCAGCGTGCCATGCACCTTGAGGTGCGCCTCGATAGCCATGATCTGGGCGAAGTGCTGGCCCTTGTTGTCGCCGACGCCGCGGGCATAGATGCGCCCGTTGCGGATGGTCGGCTCGAACGGCGGGCTCTCCCACAGTTCCAGAGGATCGGGCGGCTGCACGTCGTAGTGCCCGTAGAGCAGCACGGTCGGCTTGGCAGGATCCACGTTGTAGCGCGCGAGGACGAAGGGATGGCCCTTGGTCTGCACGGCTTCGACCTCAAGGCCGAGATCGCCCAGCATCTTCACGAGCAACTGGGAGACTTCCCTGATGCCGATATTGTGGGCGCTGATCGAGGGATTGCGGACATAGTCGATCAGTCGCGCCACGTATTCGTCGTGGCGCGCGCTGATGTATTCGAAGACCGGATCGAGCGTGGGCGAGGTCATGCCTTGCCTCGCGTCAGGATGATGCCGCCCGAGGGATGCACCTCACCGGTCCAGCCCGGCGACACGAACGTGGTCGTATCGAGCTGGGTGAGGATGACCGGACCCGCAAAGGTCGCACCGGCGCCGAGCTTGGCGCGATCAAGGACCGGCACGTCGACGCTGGCGCCGCCAATGCTGACGGCAGTGTGCTCTTCGGGCGCCGGTGTCTGGCCGGGGGTGAGGCTGACGACCGGCGGGGTCGGCGCAACGCCGGTGGCGTGGACGCGCAGCGTCACCAGTTCGATCGGCGCGCTGAGGTTGAAGCCGTAGAGCGCCTTGTGGGCGTTGCGGAAGTTCTCTTCCACCACCGCGCGGTCAGGCGCATAGGCCACGGCGATCTCACCGCCCTGCCCCACATAGCGCATGAGCGCCACGCACTCGATGACGCGGGCCTCGGCTGCCACATCCTCGATATCGAGCCATTCGGACGCCTGCTGCTCGAGTTCGGCGATGATCGGCGCGGTTGCTTCCGGGTCCATCGGCCCGGCGATGGCCATGGCGCGGGAGAACTCCGAACGCAGATCGGCAGCGAGCAGGCCATCGGCGCAAAGCACGCCGGGAGCCGGGGTGATGAGCACCTTGCGGATGCCGAGAAGGTCGGCCAGCGCACAGCCATGGAGCGGGCCTGCGCCGCCGAACGGCACCAGCGTGAAGTCGCGCGGATCGTGGCCGCGCTCGACCGAAACCACGCGCATAGCGCCAACCATGTGATTGTCGGCAATGGCAAGGATACCGCGCGCGGCGGTCTCGAGGTCGAGACCGAGCGGGCCGGCGACGTTCATCACCGCCGCCTTGGCGGCCTCGACGTCTAGCACCATGCGACCGCCGAGGAGGCGCGCCGGGAGCTGGCCGAGGGCAACGTGGGCATCGGTCACGGTCGGCTCGGTGCCGCCATGGCCGTAGCAGGCCGGACCCGGACGGGCGCCGGCGCTTTCGGGGCCGACGGTCAAGCCACCGTCCTTGATGCGGGCGAGCGAGCCGCCGCCGGCACCGATGGTGATCATGTCGACCATCGGCAGCGCCAACGGCCATTCGCCGACGGCGCCGTGCTGGGTAAGGCCGATTTCGCCGTCCTTGATGAGGCAGATGTCGGCCGAGGTACCGCCGATATCGACCGTGATGATATCGTTGATGCCGCAAGCCTGTGCCGCGGCGCGTGCGCCGACGACACCCGCTGCCGGGCCCGAAAGCGCGGTCAGCGCCGGGGCCACGCGGATCTTGGAGGCACCGGCCACGCCGCCATTGGACTGCATGAGCATCAGCGGCACGCCCGCGCCTTCGTCGGTCAGGCGCTTTTCGAGCCTTTCGACATAGGTCGTGACGCCCGGCATGACGGTGGCGTTGAGCACGGTGGTCAGCGACCGCTCGTATTCGCGCACCACCGGCAGGACATCGCTCGAAACCGTGATGGCGAGGTCCGGAAGCTCCTCGCGCAGGATTTCGGCAACGCGGCGCTCATGGTCGGGGTTGGCATAGGCGTGGATGAGGCAGACGGCGACCGCCTCCACATCCATGCCGCGAATGCCGGCCGCGGCCGCGCGGACGCTCGCTTCGTCCAGAGCTTCGAGCACCGCGCCGCCGGCGGCGATGCGCTCATCGACCTCGAGTATGCGGCTGGCCGGAACCGGGGGAACCGGCTTCACCCAGGTGTAGAGGTTGGCCTTGCGCGGAATGTCCTGGCGGCCGATGGCGAGCACGTGGCGGAAGCCGCGCGTCGTCACCAGCGCCGTGCGGGCGCCCTTGCCTTCGAGGATCATGTTGGTCGCAACGGTCGTGCCGTGCAGCACCTGGTCGAGGTCCTTGGCGGAAGCGCCGGCCTGCTCGAGAGCCAGGCGGATACCGTTGAGGAAAGCCTCGGACGGGTCGGACGGGATCGACGGCGTCTTGGCGCGCCAGGAACGGCCGGCGCCATCGACCAGGGCCACGTCGGTAAAGGTGCCGCCGATATCCACGGCAACGGCGAGGGAGGGGCGAGTGGAGTCGAGGGCCATCAGGCAAGCTCATCGATATAGGTATTGCGGTGGAAGGCCTTCACGGCCGGGCGGTCGGCACGCAGGCGCGCCGTGGCCTCGAGGTCGAGGGCGCCGTCGACGATCGCCACGCCATAGAGGCGCTGGGCGGCGTCGGCGGTCACGAAGCCGCCGAGGACGTCTTCGAGCACACGCTCGGCCGGGCGGTCATAGGGATGGCCCATGCCACCGCCGCCACCAGTCTGGATGCGCAGGATATCGCCCTTCTTGAGCTCGGTGCCGTCCGAGAGCGGCGCGATCTTGCGCTCCTGCGGAGTACCCGGATTGACGACGATCGAGCCGCCTCCGGCCGACATGCCGCCGGCATAGCCCCACGGGGGGTTCTTGACGCCGTCGATGCGGATGGCGAGCAGCGCTTCGTCGGCCAGAATCTCGTACTCGCGCACGATGCCGGTACCGCCACGATAGCGTCCGGCGCCGCCGGAATCGGGCACCACGCCATACTGGCGCAGACGGATCGGATAGCCGGTCTCGAGGAATTCGACCGGGTAGTTTTCCTGAGCCACGAAGTAGACAGCGTCGATGCCGTCGGCGAAGTCGCGGGCGCCGTAGCCGACGCCGATGCCGTCAGCGAGCAGGAAGGGCTTGGGCTCGCCGGTTTCCTTGCCGAAGGTGCCGCGCATGATGGTCACGACATAGGCCGACTGCGCCGCCGGCGCACCGCCCTTGCCGCGATTAACGAGGCCGTTGAGCACGGCGAGCATGCGCATCATGGTGAGGCCGCGCATGCCGAGCGGCGCCGGGAAGCGCGGCTGGACGATCGATCCCTCGCGCAGGCGCACTTCGTCGATGGACAGCGGGCCACCGGCATTGACCACCTGGGACGGATCTCCGCCCAGGTAGTAGAGGCCCAGCGCCATGCCGGGCACGCCCTTGTTCATGATGAAGTTGACGGGCCCCGGAGCCTGGTCGTCGCTCTCGGTGGCGTCGAAGATGAAACGGTCCTCGCCGTCAGCGCCCTTCTCCCGGGTGATGGCGAAGCGCAGCGTGAACGGGCCATTGCCGTGGCCGTCGCTGTCAATCTGGTCGGCGAACTTGTAGGTGCCGTAGTCGAAGTTCTCGGCCAGGCGCTTGCGCACCAGCGTGCGGGTGCGGTCGAGAAGCTGCGCCAGCGCGTCGGAAACGACGTCGGGGCTGTGACGGGCAACGATCTCGGCAACGCGGGTGACGCCGAGCTTGACGGCGGCGACGAGCGCGGACATGTCGCCCTCGCTCTGGGCCGGGAAGCGCGAGTTGCGGTGGAAGATGGCCAGAGCGCCCTCGTTGACGACGCCCGCGTCGATCATCTTTGTCGGCGGCACGATGATGCCTTCCTGATAGATCGAGGTGGCATCGGGGCTGATCGAGCCCGGGTGCAGGCCGCCGATATCGGCGAAGTGAGCCCAGCTCATCACGAAGGCACACAGCCGCCCCTCGTGGAAGACGGGGGCGAGGAGCACCTGGTCGTTCGAGTGCGTCACGGCGCCCTTGGAGCCATAGCAGTCATTGTACCAATAGAGGTCGCCCGGCTTCATGGTCTCGCGCGGGAAATGCTCGAAGACCGGCGTGGTCAGGTCGCCGAAGATCGGAACCATCGAGCCGACGGCCATCACGCCGCGCTCGTCGAAGAGGGCGGTGTAGAAGTCCTTCTTTTCACGGATGAACGCGGAGATGGCCGTGCGCTCGATCAGCGCTTCCATCTCGCGCTGCGTCGCCATGATCGCACCGCGGATGATCTCGAGCGTGACCGGATCGCAGATCGGGGCGACATCCGGCGGGGAAGCCGGCATGGCGGATGAATGCGGTGTCATCTAGGGCCTTCCAGGTATAGAGAAATCAACAGGACGGGGATGAAGGGCGGCAGGTCTGCTCAGCCCTCTCGATCCATGTGGCGAAGCACGGCTTCGCCGGAGCGGCGCACATAGACACGCGTCGCGTTTTCCGAGGCTTCCAGATCGCGCGCGACGATGCCCGCGATGATTGCCCGCACGCCCTCCATGCCGGTTTCGAGCTGGCCGGGTTCGGCCATGGCGAGGACGCGGAGCATGTTGATGCGGGTGCGCAATTGTTCGAGGATTTCGCCGGCGATCCGGTTGTCGCCGGTTTCGGCCATGAAGCGCAGGAAGCTCGACATGATCTCGGCCATGCCGACCTTGTCGCCGCGCTGGCCGGCATCTAGGAGCTTCTCGCCGTATTCGCGGGCGACTTCGATGTCCTCGTCGGTCGCCACCTTGAGGAAGCTGCGCACGGCAATGGCTTCCAGTTCGGTGCGGATCTCATAGATCTCTTCGACTCGCTTGCGCGAGAGGGTCGCCACGGTGAGGCCGCGATGGGCGATGACGTCGGCGAGCTTTTCCGCCTCGAGCCGTCGCACGATCTCGCGCACCACGGTGCGGCTGATGCCGAAGGCTTCGCAGAGTTCGCGCTCGGTCAGGCGAGTGCCCGGGGCGATACGGCCCTCGACAATGGCGTTGCGAACCTGCTCAAACACCCGCTCGCGCACGAGCTTTCGCGCCTGCGGCTCCCCCTCGCCCTCAACGGCGACGGACGCGGCGTCTATCTCGAATAGTTTGCGCAGGTCATTCATCGGTTTCCGCCCGAAATCGTACCTTGGTCCCATCGGCACCGTGCAACTGCAAATCGGCGCTCGCAGAATTCCGCCGAACTCTACCCATGGCGGTTCGCAAAGCCTAGTGCAAAATTGTCGTACAATCTGGATTGTCGTACAATCACTGATAGGGCATCGTGGCTTCGTGACGCAACCTTGAACGCACGTTCGGGGATGAGGCGAAGATGATACTACGTGGAGAACGGGATGCTCGATAAGGCAATCAAGCAGGCGGTCGATCAAGTCAATGGAGAGGCGCCCTGGTCTCTGGTGGAGGCCTTCGCCACCATGCCGCGCTGGAAGCCGGAAGACGTGGAGGCCTCAGCCCACGACATCGCCCGGCGCCTCAAGGAGGTCGGCGTGCCGGTCGAGCTCCTGGAGGCCAACCTCTACCTCTCCATTCCCTACGAAGCTTCGGTCGAAGCCGGCGGGGAAACGCTTGCCGCAAAGCCGCCGGCCTATTCGGTGAGCTGCCCGGAAGGGCTAACCGGGGTGCTGGCACATGTGCCGGGGAACCTCTCGGCGACCGTATCGAGCTTTTACGACAAGAACCGCGACGAGGCCGCCGCCGCCGAGAATCGCATCCGCGGCAAAATCGTGCTGACCGATGGCTTCGCCTCGCCCAACAAGGTGCTCGAATTCCAGGAGAAGGGCGCCATCGGCGTCATCGCCGTCAATCCCGGCGTCGACCGCCACTGGGGCATCTGCAGCTCCATCTGGGGCACGCCGGACCTCGACGGGCTGCCGCGCAAGCCCACCATTCCGGTAGCCGTGGTCAACAATCCCGATGGCCAGAAGCTCATCGCGCTGGCCAAGGACGGTGGCAACGCCACCATCCGCACGCGCCTCGAAGAGGGATGGTTCAAGTCGCTGGTGCCGGTCGTCAACGTTACGGGCGCCGTGGAGCCGGAAAAGTTCGTGCTGCTGGCCGGTCACTATGACAGCTGGGACGTCGGGGTGGGCGACAACGCCACGGGCGACGCGGCGCTGCTTGAAATTGCCCGCGTGCTCTGGGCCAACCGCGCCAACCTGCGCCGCTCGGTGCGGATCGCCTGGTGGCCCGGTCACTCGACTGGACGCTATGCCGGCTCGGCCTGGTTCGCCGACGCCTTCGCGCTCGATCTCGACGAGAACTGCGTGGCCCAGGTCAATTGCGACAGCCCTGGCTGCCGCTGGGCCGATGTCTACGAAAACGTCGCCTGCATGAGCGAAGCGACGGACCTGTGCACCAGCGTCATCCGCGAAGTGGCCGACCTGCCCTTCGAGGGCGAGCGCCCGCTGCGCGCAGGCGATTATTCGTTCAACAATATCGGCCTATCGAGCTTCTTCATGCTCTCCTCGACCATGACGGTCGAGAAGCGCAAGGAGATGAACTACTACACCGTCGGCGGTTGCGGCGGGAACATCGCCTGGCACACCGAGAACGATCTGATGGAGATCGCCGACCGCGACATCCTCATCCGCGATATCAAGGTGTACCTCGCCGCGGTGATGGCTGTGGCCAATGCGGCGGTGCTGCCCTTCGACTGGCGCGCGACCACCAGGGAGTTCGCGGCTACCCTCGAGAAATACCGCAAGGCCGCCGGCGACGACGCCGTGCTCCTCGATCAGGTGAGCGCGGCGCTGGCCGAACTGACCGCGACACTCGACACGTTCTATGCAGGCATCGCTGATGGTTCGGTCCAGGAAGACCGCGCCAATGCCGTGATCCAGGACCTGGCCCGCATTCTCGTGCCGCTCAACTACACGCGTGGTCCGCGTTTCACCCATGATCCGGCGCTGCCGGTCCCCGGGTTGCCGGCGCTCTCGGTCGCGGGCGAATTGGCAGCTCATGGGCCCGAGACGGTGGGCTTTGCGCGCACGCAGTTGATGCGGGGCGCCAACCGCACCGCCGCAGCCATGCGCCAGGCCAGCCGCCTGGCACGCTAGGTGAGAGGTCGCCGCCCCTGCGCTCCGCGGGGCGGCGACCAGCTACCGTCAGGCCTTGAGTTCGCGTTCGAAGGACGCCGCCAACTTGCCGTAGGCGAAACGGGTCAAGGTCCGGTCCTGATTGGCCCAACTGTGGCCGGTGCCCGGCAACGTCACCAACTCGAACGACTTGCCCTGGGCCGTGAGGCGTTCAACCAGCGCCATCGTATCGGCATAGAGCACGACTTCGTCGCGCGTGCCGTGAATGATCATAAGCGCGTCCTCCAGCCCAGCGGTGTGGAAGAGCGCGGACTGATCCTCGTAGCGCTTGGGGTAGTCCGCTCCGTGCGTCGGCCCCATAATCCATTCCTGCTCGGGATAGGCGTGCCAGACATTGGTGGCGGGAGCGCCGGCGACACCGGCGCGGTAGAAGCCGGGCTTCTTGAACAGCGACATCAGGGTCATGAGGCCGCCATAGCTCGACCCCCAGATGCCGACGCGTGAAGCGTCCGCATAGCCGAGGGCCGTCAAGGTCTTGACGCAGTCGGCAATGTCCTCGATGTCCTGGGTGCCGTAGCTGTGCAGCATCGGCCGGTTCCAGTCGCGGCCATGGCCGAAGCTGCCCCGGATTTCCGGGCTCACGACCACAAAGCCGCGCGAGGCCAGGTACTGGTCGATACCCCAGCTCGGGTGCGCGGCGCGGCCGCCCCACTGGTTGAGGAGCCCATCCGAATAGACCGAACCCACGATCATAGGGTGCTTGCCGTTCGGTTCGAACCCGGGTGGAACCATGACCCGGGCCATGAGTTCGGCGCCATCGACGCTGCTCCGGAACGGAACGTAGCGGACCTCGGCCCACTGCGTGCTCGCGAAGGCAGGTAGGGGCGAATGGGTGATGCAGACAGGCTCGGCGCCTTCCGTCAACGGCTGGACATAAAGCTCGGCAGGGGTGAGGTCGTCGCTGAAGAGATCGGCGATCGCTTCGAAACCGGGTGAATAGACCGGCACGTGGATGCCAGGCGCGCGCGTCACCTGGGTGACGTCTCCGCCCTCCACGGAGACCTTGTAGACGTGCCGTTGCGCGGGGTGGGCGATATTTGCGGTGAAGTAGATTTCTCCGTTGCCGGCATCGAGCGCGAAGTTGGCCACTTCCCAGTCTCCGCCCGTTATCGCCTCGGGTTCGGCGCCGGCCGATGCGACGAGGTGCAGATGGTTGAAACCGTCCCGGTCGGTCAACAGCAACAGGCCCTTGTCGTCGGGCGCGAAGGCGACCTGCCAGTCGGGCCGGATCTTGAGCGGGTCGTGGAAGGCGTAGAACACCGTTCGCTCGCCCGAGGCGATATCGAAGGTGAGGACGGTGTGGTTCTTGATCGAAAGGTCGCTGCTGTCGACGAAGAGGGTCGAGCCGTCGCGCGAGACGCCATAGTCCCAGATGGCATCCTCGGCGTCAGGCCTATCGAACCAGACCGGCTCGCCACCCTCCACCGAAACGATGCCGACGCGGCGGCGGGTTATGAGATCGCCCGGGAACGAGCGGGTGAATCGATCGCGGCGCGCCTCGCCGCGCGCATCGTAGGCGATCTCGATCTTGCGGGTGTTCGTATCGTCGGCCTGGACGAAGACAAGGCGCTCACCGGACCATTGGAAGCTTTCGACCCCGACGAAGGGGCTTGCGCCCACCAGCCTGGTCGGTGCGCCGGTCGCGGTGCAATCAATCAGCATGAGGGCGCCGCCGGCAATTAGAGCAAGCCGCTTGCCGTCCGGCGAGGCAGCGATGGCGCTTGCGCCGTGCAGCCCGGGGGCAAGAGGGGTCAGCGTTCCGTCGGCCGCAAGCACGAGAAGTTCCCCGTCGAGCACCAGCGCCAGCCGGTCGCCGGCGAGCCAGGCCAGTTCCGTTAGGCCCTTGGGTTCGCCGCTGGTTCGGCCGGCACCCAGATTGGTGCGTCGGCTGCTGGCCCCGGTTTGCCGATCCCAGACCCAGAGGTCGCGAAACGTGTGCCCCGTTTCATTCCAGAGATAGGCAAGTCTGCTGCCGTCGGGCGACCAGGTGGCGGCGATCGGCCTCGTGCCGATGATGCTGGGCTCGCAGTAGAGCATTTCGAGCGTCAGGGCGTCGTGCGGAGTGTGGGCTGGGGTCATGTCTGGCTCGCTGATGAGAGGGGAGCTACGAGATCACTCGGCGCTGCGGCTGGCGGTCAGCTTGCGATCGGCAAACCGGGCCTGGCCGATGGCAAGGGAGGAAACGACCGGCACCAGGGCGTGAAACGGAATGGGGCGGAGCGGGCCGCTTGGCACCGGCAGGTCGGAAAGTGGCGTGCCGCAGGCGGCGTCAGCCAGGACCTCGCCGAGCATGGCCGTCAGCGCCACGCCGCGGCCGTTGCAGCCCACAGCGCCGATGACGCCAGGTTGCATCTGATAGAGATGGGGCAGGAAATCGGGTGCCATTGCGGCCCGCCCGCGCCAGACGAAATCCACCTTTGGCACGCTGGCAAGGTCGAGTTCGCGGGCGAGGCGCTCGACAACCATGCGCGCCATGCGCTGGTGGGCGCCGAAGGGGATCATCGCCATGGCGCCGCTGATCAGGCGATTGTCGCGGTCAAGGCGATAGGTGAAGAGATTGGCGCGGGTATCGGCGATCGGGTTGCGCTCGGGCGAGAAGCGTTCCACGACCTCCTGCGGCAGCGGTTCGGTAGCGATCTGGTAGACGAAAAGCGGCACGCTCACGCGCGAAAGCTGCCGTGCGGCGCCAAGGCTGCCGGCATGGGTGCACATGAGCACCTTGCCCGCCGTGACGGTGTGTCCACCGACGATGATCTTCGAGGACGAACCGGCGGGCTCTATGCGTTCGGCGGGACTATGGGTGTGGACGATCCCGCCTGCGCCCAGCACCAGCCCAGCGAGGCCATAGAGGTAGTTGAGCGGATGCAGCATGCCGCCGCTTCGGTCGATCAGCGCGCCGGCGCAGAGGCGCAGGCCGGTCCGTCGCTTGGCCTCGCCGGAATCGAGCATGTGCACGGGGCGGCCGAGTTTCTGCCAAGCTGCAGCCTGCCCGGCCAACCGGTCGAGCGCCGACCGGGAGTGGGCGACATGCATCCAGCCGTTCTGTTCGGCGTCGCAGGAAATGCCGTTCCGACGGACGGTCTCGAAGACACGGTCGGCCCCCTGTCCGATCATGCGCAGCAAGCGCTCGCCGCGCTCGGCACCGAACTTGCCGATTACGGCCTCAGGCGGGGCCTTGGCGAAATTGGGAACGACGAAGCCAGCATTGAGCCCGCTGGCCTCCATGCCGAGTGCAGACGCCTCCAGCACGACGACACGCACGCCGCGGCGCGCGAGGTGCCAGGCCGCGGTCAAGCCGGTGAAGCCGCCGCCGACCACGGCGACGTCGACGGACAGGTCCTGCGCCAGCGGCGCTGTTTTTGGCGCGGGGTTGGCCGTTGCCCACCAAAGCGTCTTTTCCGCTTCCATTCTTGCGCTCATCGCCGCTTGCCCCCGGGGAAATCAGATGCAGTATCTATAAGTGTCGAATTGATCATTTGCTCAAAACGCCTGACGCGGTAGAAGCGGGTCACGGGGCACGATGCTATCGAAAGAGGCCATCCATGGCGGCACCACGCAAGGCGAGCGAACTGGACGAAACGGGACTGGAGCCGGTCTCCAAGCGCCGAACCGTACAGGAAGTGGTCTACCAGCGCCTCAGCCACGCGCTGATGACCGGCCGTTTCAAGCCCGGCCAGATGCTGACCATTTCCTCGCTTTCCACCCTCTTTCGCACCAGCCACATGCCGGTGCGCGAAGCCTTGAGGAGGCTGGTGGCCGAGAATGCGCTCGAAACGGCGTCCAACGGCTCGGCCTATGTGCCGGCAGTCTCGCGCGACCGGCTGGACGACCTGTGCAATGCGCGCGTGATCGTGGAAACGGCAGCCACGGCCCAGGCGGTCGGCAACATGACGCCACGCATCATTCGCGCCATCGAAAACCTTGCCGAGGATCACCTGGATGCGGGACGCGATCAGGACATCCAGCTGATGCTGGCCAAGAACCGCGACTTCCATTTCATGATCTACGAGACGGCCGGCTCGCCCGTGCTGCTGGCGCTGATCGACACGCTCTGGCTGCGCTTTGGCCCCTACCTGCGCATGCTGACCAACCATATCGAGCCCGAGCTGGCAGCCGGCAAGTTCGAGGTATACGGCGACCACCATCAGCGGCTTATCGCGGCGCTCAAAGAAGGCGACCAGGCCGAGGCGGTCGAGCAGATCAAGGCCGACATCCGCGAGACCCAGGCGCTGCTGGTGCCGCTGTGCTCGCCCGCCAATGACGGCTGAGCCCATCATAGGGCATTGAAGAAACGGGCGAGGCGCTGCATGGCGTTTTCGAGCTCGGGCATCGAAACCGAACCGAAGCTGATGCGCAGGTGCCCTTCGCCCGCATGGCCATGGAAGCTGCCTGCCTCCACCGCAACGCCGGCCTGGTCGAGTATCCGCTCGGCCAGTTCCTGGGAGGGGATACCTAGAGACGAGACATCGGGAAAGGCAAAGGTCGCGGCCTGGGGCGAGGCGCAGCGCACACCCGGCATCTGGTTGAGGCTAGCCACCGTGAAGTCGCGCTTTTCCCTGTCCTCGGCCAGCAGGTGCTCGAGCACTTCCTGGGGCCCTTCGATGGCAGCCTTGGCGCCGTATTGGACGAAGGTATTGACGTGGGTGATGTCGTTGGTCGAGACCTTCATCAGTGCCGGCAGCAGCCAGCGGGGAGCGGTGAGATAACCGACCCGCCAGCCGTCCATGGCGTGGGACTTGGTGAAGGCATACATGGAGACCGTGCGGTCCGACATGCCCTCCAGCGCGCCGATGCTGATGTGGGGCAGTCCGTCGAAGATCACGTCCTCATAGATTTCATCGGAGACCACCACGAGGTCGTGCGCGATGGCGAGGTCAGCCAGGCCGCGCAGCTCGGCATGCGTATAGACGCGTCCGGTCGGATTGGCGGGGTTGACCAGAAGGATAGCGCGGGTGCGCGGCGTGATCGCTGCAGCGATGGCGCTATGATCGATGCTGTAACCGTCGCTCGCATCCAAGTCGACTACCACCGGCCGCCCGCCGGTCAATTCGATCTTGCCCAGGTGCTGGGGATAGTAGGGCGAAAGCAGAATGACCTCGTCATCGGGGTCGAGCAGCGCCATGAAGGTAATGAACGCGGCGTGCGACATGCCGTTGGTGACGAGCACATCGTCCGCGGTCACGTCGGACAGACGGTTGCGCTCGCGCAGCTTGATCGCCGCCGCTTCGCGCAGCTCGGGCAGGCCGGCGGGGTGGGAATAGTGCACATGGCCGGCGGCAATGGCCTCGATGGTGGCCTGCTTGATATGCTCGGGCGTATCGGCAAAGGGCCGGCCGAACTCCATGCGGATGGGCTGGCTGCCGGCAGCTTCCGCGCGCGCGGCGCGTTCATACATGCCAAAACTTTTGGCGGGAGTTTCCGAAATTCGCTTTGCGACGCGCCGCATCGTGACGTCCTGTGTGCTTCTGGCTGGGCTCGGAGGGCGGGTCAGCGCCGCCTGAGAGCGACCATTTCGAACTCGACCTTGATCTCTTCGACCGGGAAGCCGCAGATGATCGTGGTGTTGGTCGGCCGTGGGTCGGAGAAAGTGGATCCGAGCAGTTTGGAGACCGGCACGACGTCGGCGCGGTCGGCCAGGTAGACACGCACCGACACCACGTGCTCAAACCCGGCATCGGCGTCGGCCAGGGTCTCGCCGATAATGGCCAGGGCATTGCGGGCCTGATCTTCTGCGCCGGCAGGGAATTGCCCGGTGGCGGGATCGCTTCCCGAGGTGCCGGAAATGAAGATGAACTCGCCGTCGACGACGGCGCGGGCATAACCCGCCAGTTCCTCGAAGCGGGAACCCGAATAGATCGAACGCCGCGTCATCCCCCGCTCCTCCCCGCCGCTCACTTTGCAACCAGGTCGGTCTTGTAGACAGCACCGTCCTTCATGATCAGGCGCAGATTCTTCTCTGGCTCGGCGAGGATGGCAATATCCTTGAGCGGATCGCCATCGACCACGATGATGTCGGCGATGGCGCCGGGCGCGATGACGCCGAGCTCACCGGCCATCTGCACGATCTCGGCATTGACCGAGGTGGCCGAACGGATGACGTCCACCGGGCGCTGCACGCGCCCGCGGATGGTGAATTCCTGCAGTTGCGCGAATTCCATCTCGCCCATCAGGTCAGTGCCGAAGCCGAGCTTGACGCCGGCATCGGTGCACAGGCCGAGCATGGCGATGCCGGCATCGTTGACCATGTTGAGCTTGGCCATGACGTAGGGCGAAAGGCCAAGCTCCTCGCCGTGCTGGGCCGTGACCTCATAGGCGACCAGCGTAGGCACCACATAGGCGCCGGCGGCGGCGACCATGGCAGCCGTCTCGGCGTTGATGAGATTGGCGTGCTCGATGGTGCGGACACCGGCACGGATCGAGTGCGCGATGGCGGCGCTTTCATAGGCATGGGCGCACACATACTTGCCGCGCACCGCCGCCTCCTGCACCACGACGCGGATTTCCTCTTCGGTGAACTGGAGGGCCTCGATGGCATCGGCCGGGGAGCCGACGCCGCCGGAGGCCAGCACCTTGATATGGTCGGCGCCCTTGCGCAGTTCGTTGCGCACGACGCGGCGGATGTTCTCGATGCCGTCCACGATCCGGCAGGTAAAGGTGAAGGCGCTCGAGTTGACGTCGATATCGAGCCGGTCGTCGGTGAGGCTGCGGTGATCGCCGTGGCCGCCTATCTGGCTCAGGGCCGGACCGCCGACGAAAAGACGCGGGCCGGGAATGAAGCCCTGCTCAATGGCGTTGCGGATACCCACATCGCCGCCGGCCACGTCACGCACGCCGGTGAAACCGCGATCCAGCATCTTGCGAATGCGGGGCACGGCGCGTGCGGTCATCTCAGTGAGTGCGATATTGCGGTTGCGCTCTTCGACCAGGTTGATGGCGAACACGTGGGCGTGCGCATCAATGAGACCAGGGAGCAGCGTGCGACCATCGAGATCGTACTCGACCGCTCCCCTGGCGGAAATCGGCTGCTCGGAGACTTCGGCGATACGACCGTCAACGACCAGGACATTCATGCCCGGCACCGCCTCCTCGCTTGCTCCGTCGAACACGGTGGCGTTGGAGAAAAGGACTGCGGCCATGGTTCTGCCCCTGGATGTGGATGAGTGTTCTTCGCGGCCTCGAAACCGCCTTCGATGCCCAATGTTTAGGCGAGGCCCACGAAGGCTGTAAAGAGATTTGATCAAAAAATCTCATGAGGTACATTGCTCAGAGAGGGCTGGAAGGCAACCAGCACCCAAGTGCACCCAAACCCCGGAAACCCCGAAGGTGCAGGCCGCCCGGGGATTTTGGACGGAGCGATCATAGAGCGTTGACAGAAACCGGATCGCGCCCCTAATGTTTGCAAGGCTTGATCAAATGCTCACCAACTTTCCGGGAACGTTCAGGGGTTAAAAGCTCGGCCTGGGAAGGAGCAGTCATCCGAGGGAACAGCCGCACAAGCGGAAAGGGATTTAACCAATGAAAGTTCGCGCATCTGCCGCCATAATGCTGGGGCTCTTGTCGCTGTCGCTTATGAGCTCAACGGCGCTGCAGGCGCAGGAGGCCAAAACTGGCGGCACCCTGCGGGTCCTGGGCACCGCCGAGGTGGACCGCTTCGATACGGTGCCGCCCGCGACCGCCGTCACCGGCAGCTTCTTTCGCGCCGTGACGCGCCAGCTCATCAGCTTTGCCGCTTCGGAGGATCCGCACGAGCAGATCGCGCCCCAGGCCGACCTGGCCGAGAGCGTGCCCACGCCCACCAATGACGGGCTCACCTATACCTTCAAGCTACGCCAGGGCGTGGATTGGAATGCCCCTGGCGGCGCGCGCCAGGTGACGTCGGCCGACATCGAGCGCGGCTTCATGCGCCTGTGCAACCCGTTCCTGCCCTCGCCATCGGCCAGCTATTTCGAGGACATGATTGTCGGCTTCGCCGATTTCTGCGCCGGCTTCGCCAAGGTCGACGCCAAGGTCGACACGATGAAGGCCTATATCGAGCAGGGCGACATCAAGGGCATCGAGACGCCGTCCGACGATACGGTCGTCTTCCAGCTCACCCGCGCGGCCAATGACTTCATTTACCTTCTGACCCTGCCCGTCACCTCGCCGGCGCCGGTCGAAGTGCTGGACTATCTCCCCGATAGCCCGGAATACCGCCAGAACTTCATTTCCGCGGCGCCCTACACCATCGAATCCTACGTTCCCGATTCCATGGTGCGCCTGGTTCGCAACCCGGTCTGGAAGGCCGAGAACGATCCGCTGCGCAAGGCTTATGTCGATGCCATCGAGGTGGTTGCAGGCGTGCAGGCCGACGCGGCCATGCAGCAGCTGCAGTCGGGCGACGGCGACATGCTGTTCGATATCCCGGTGCCGCCGGTAACCGTGCAGATGCTCAAGATGCAAGGCGACGAGAAGCTCTCGACCCTGGCCGAGGGCGCCTCCAAGATGATCTGGATCAACACGGTCTCGAACAACAATGACGGCGCGCTGCGCAACCCCAAGGTTCGCCAGGCCCTCAACTACGCGATCGACAAGGCCGCGGTGGTCCAGCAATACGGTGGACCCGAGTTCGCGACGCCGCTCAACGGCATCTTCCCGCTCGGCATCCTGGGCAATCACGACTTCTCACCCTACCCGACCCCGAACAACCAGGGTGACCCGGAAAAGGCCCGCGCGCTTCTCGCCGAAGCCGGCTATCCCGATGGCCTCACCCTCAAGATGCCGTTCCGGAACCTCGGCATCGACCCGGCTGTCGCCCAGGTGCTGCAGGCCAGCCTGCAGAAGGCGGGCTTCACGATCGAACTCGTGCCGACCCCGGCTTCGGACTTCTATGCGCGACTGATCACCAACTTCGACAACGCGCTCAATGGCGTGTGGGACCTGGTGCCGTCGGGCTGGTCGCCGGATTGGCCGGGTGGCGCAGCGCGCTCCATCTACCAGCCGCAGTACACCTATGATGGCACCCACGGCACGTTCAACTTCTCGGACTACAACAACGACGCCGCCAGCGAAGTCGCCGCGCGCGCGCTGACCACGACCGATCTGGCCGAATCCGAAAAGCTCTGGCAGCAAGTGGATGAGATGGTGGTTGCCGACGCTCCCACCGTGCCGCTGGTGTCGCTGACTACGGTTCTCTACCACGGCACGGCCGTCGAGAACTTCCTGCCCTTCGCGGCGGGCGGGAACGGCGACTGGACCAATGTCTGGCTGAACCGCTGATAGATTGCGTCTATCCAACCAAAGGACCGGATGTCCCGGCGGGGATTTCCGGTCCAACCAATAGAATGTCCATTAGCGTTCCGGCCATGCCCCTACTCACCGTCCGCAACCTGCACATCGATATTCCGACGGGTGACGGCGACGTGCATGCGGTGCGGGACGTCTCGTTCTGCGTCGAGCCGGAAGAGCTGTTCGGCATCGCGGGCGAATCCGGCTCGGGCAAGAGCGTTCTCTCCCAGGCCATACTCGGGCTCATGCCCGGGGCCCGCGTCAGCGGGGAAATCCTCTTCGAAGGCAAGAACCTGCTCGAGCTGACGCCCCGCCAGATGCAGAAGCTGCGCGGGGACCGGATCGCGATGATCTCCCAGGATCCGCTTTCGAGCCTCCATCCCTTCTACAGCGTCGGTCGCCAGATCACCGAAGCTATCCGCGCCCATCGCAGGATCAGCGAACGCGCCGCGCTCGAGGAGGCGATCGACATCCTGGGCCGGGTGGGCATCCACTCCCCCGAGAAGCGCGTTTTCGACTTTCCCCATCAGTTCTCCGGCGGCATGCGCCAGCGCGTCATGATCGCCATGGCCATCGTGCTGCGCCCCGCGCTGCTGATAGCGGACGAGCCGACCACGGCGCTCGACGTCACCGTGCAGGCGCAGATCCTTGCGCTCCTCAACCAGATGCGGCGCGAACTGGGTACGGCGATCATCATGGTGACGCACGATCTGGAGCTGCTGTCCTCCATCGCCGATCACGCCATGGTCATGTATGCGGGCAACCGTATGGAGCTGGGGCCGGGCGAGGCTGTGCTCAAGGCGCCGGCTCATCCCTATACGCTGGGTCTCCTGCGATCATCCCCGACCCAGGAAACCCGCGGCCCGCTCCCCTCGATCCCCGGCCAGCCGCCGAGCCTGCTTGCCGAACAGGTCGGCTGCGCGTTCGCCGCCCGCTGCCAGAGCGCGATGGAAATCTGCGGACAGAAGCGCCCGCCCCTGCGCGAGTTCGACGATGAAACGCGTTCGCTCTGCTGGCTGGAGACAAAAGCGGCCAGCGTTGCGCCCTCGGTTCCGGCAGAGCCGATCCACGACTTGCAGCCAGCTCCAGACGCGCCGCCCATCGTCAGCGTCAGGGATGTGCATCTCACCTATGGCGGGCGCAATCTTTTCGGGGCGACGCCCGGCGTGGAAGTGCTCAAGGGCATCAGCTTCGACCTTGCTCGGGGCACGACCTTGGGCATCGTGGGCGAGAGCGGTTGTGGCAAGTCCACACTGGCGCGCATCATCGCCGGTCTCTTGCCGCCGACATCGGGCGATGTCGTCATCGAGGGCGAGAGCATAACCGGGCTCGACCGCCGGCAGTGGGTCGAGATGCGCAAGCGCGTGCAGATGGTGTTCCAGGACCCCTTCGGTTCGCTCAATCCGCGCCGCAGGGTGGGATCCATCATCGGCGATCCGTTCCGCATCCAGAACATCGCCAGTGGCGCCGACCGCAAGCGACGCGTGCGCGAGCTCATGGAAATCGTCGGCCTCAACCCAGAGCATTATAACCGGTTTCCCTCCGAGTTCTCGGGCGGCCAGCGGCAGCGTATCGGCATTGCCCGCGCCCTGGCGCTCAATCCCTCGCTCATCATCTTCGACGAGCCGGTTTCAGCGCTCGACGTTTCCATCCAGGCGCAGATCCTCAACCTGATTGCGCGCCTGCAAAGCGAGTTGGGGCTCTCCTATCTCTTCATCTCCCATGACCTGGCGGTCGTGCGCCACGTCAGCTCGCAGATCGTGGTCATGAAGTCCGGACAGATCGTCGAGCATGCGGACACCCAGACCCTCTATAACATGCCCCAGCATCCCTATACGCGCGAGCTGCTCGCCGCCGCCGACCCGGACTTTCGAAGCGCCCGGCCGGCAGCCCTGGAGATCGGCGCATGAACCAGCCAGTCCAGCAACGCAGCTCTTTCGATCTCACCATGCGCCGCCTGCTTTCGGACAAGGCCGGGCTGATATCGCTTTGCTTCGTCCTCCTGCTCGTGGCGTTCGCCGTCGGCGCTGACGGCATCGCGGCCTGGACGGGACACTCCCCGATCGACCAGTTCCGCGACACGGCGCTGACCCCCACGGGCCTGCCGGTAGGCCCCAATGCGGACTTCTTCTTCGGCGCCGACCAACTGGGGCGCGATGTCTTCGTGCGCCTCGCCTACGGGGCGCGCATTTCCCTGGCGATCGGCGTCGTCGCATCGCTTCTTGCTGCGCTGATCGGGGTTACGGTCGGACTGGTGTCGGGGTATTTCGGCGGCTGGGTCGATGTGGTTCTCGGCCGCCTCATGGACCTGGTCATGAGCATTCCCGTGCTCCTGTGCATGCTCTCGCTGGTGGCTGTGTTCGGCCCCAGCGTGCCGCTCAGCGTCGCCGTCATCGTCTTCTTCTCGTGGACGACCATGGGGCGCGTCATTCGGGGGCAGGTGCTTTCGCTCCGGGAACGCGAGTTCGTCGTCGCGGCGCGATCACTGGGCGCGGGGCATCTTTCGATCATGGTGACGGACATCCTGCCCAACCTCACCGTACCGATCATCATCTACACGACCATGATGGTCCCCAGTTCCATCATCTTCGAGGCCACGCTTTCCTTCCTCGGGCTGGGCATCGTACCACCGGCACCCAGTTGGGGCGGCATGCTCGCCGACGCTGCGAACAACTCGATCTACATGTTCGCCTGGTGGCTGGTACTGTTCCCGGGTCTGGCGCTGCTGTTCACGACGCTTTCCTTCAACATCCTCGGCGACGCCCTGCGCGATGCCCTGGACCCAAACAGCTCCAGGCGCGCCCTTCGCAAACGTTCCAAACAGAAGGCTCCGGCCGCGTCATGATCCGCTTCATTGCAAGTCGCATCGGCTTTGCCGCGCTGGTGTTGCTGCTGCTTAGCGGCTTCGTCTTCACGCTATTCTTCGTGGCGCCCGGCGATCCGGCCCGGCTGGTTGCCGGCGAGCGCGCCACTGAGGCGCAGGTCGCCATGGTGCGCGAAAACCTCGGCCTCGACCGTCCGGTGATCGAGCAGTATTTCAGTTTTCTGGGCCGCAGCTTGACGGGCGACCTCGGCTTCTCCTACCGAAACCAGCAGCCGGTCATCCAGCTGATCCAGAACCGCATGCCGGCGACGATCTCGCTGTGCATCGGGGCGGTCATCATGTGGCTTTGCCTCGGCATTCCGATCGGCATCATGTCGGCTCGTTACCCGGGAAGCCTGCGCGACCGCGTCGGGCAGGGCTTTATCCTCATCGGGATCAGTTTTCCCTCGTTCGTACTCGGGATGGCGGCGCTCTATTTCCTCTATTTCCTGCCGCGACAGGCCGGACTTACCCTGTTTCCGCCCGGCGGATACAAGCCCTTCCTCGCCAATCCCGCCCAATGGGCCTGGCACATGCTGCTGCCCTGGTTCACGCTGGCACTGACATCGGCGGCGATCTACGCTCGGCTCACGCGCGGGCAGATGCTCGAGGTGCTGGGCGAGGATTACATCCGTACCGCGCGGGCCAAGGGTCTCTCGGAGCCCAAGGTGATCTACAAGCACGGCGTGCGTTCGATCTTTACCCCGCTCACCACGCAACTGGGTGCCGACATCGCGGCCTTGCTCGGCGGCGCGCTGGTTACCGAACAGGTCTTCGGACTTCAGGGCATCGGTTCACTGGCGGTGCAGTCGGTGCAGACCCAGGATCGTCCCGTGATCATCGGGGTCGTGATGCTGGCCGGCTTCTTCATCGTGGTCGCCAACCTTGTCGTCGACTTCCTCTACCTGCTCCTCGATCCGCGCGTGCGGGTCTAGGCGCCACCCGGCGCCGAGTATGGACGGCGGTCGCCGCCGTCCACAAGCCTTACGGATCACGCGTTCTGCTTCATGTGCCGCGCGGGCCGCAGCTTGCGCTGGGCCGATACCTGCTTGGCGCGGCTCTTGCCGACCTCGCCGAAGGCGACGTCGCGGCTGCGTAGGTATTGCTCGGGCCAGCGCTGGCCGTGGGCGCCGTACCAGGCCTGCGCCTGCCGCACGAAATAGGGGCTCCAGAGCAGGGTCCGGGCGAGCGCCACGAGATCGGCGCGGCGCGTGTGCAGGATCGTGTTGACCTGACCGGGCTCGGTGACGCCGCCAACGAGGATGGTCGGCACCTTGGTGACGTTCCGGATCGCCTCCGAGAGGTGCATGTTGTACATGCGCCCGCGCAGCGGCGGCTGGCTGGAAACGGTGCCACCACTCGAAACATCGATGATATCGCAACCGGCTGCCTGGAAGGCCCGGGCGATGGCGAAGGTGTCTTCCTCGCTGGTGCCGCCCTCGACCCAGTCCGAGGCCGAGATGCGCACCGACATCGGCCGCTCCTTGGGCCAAGCGGCGCGGATGGCGCTGAACACTTCAAGCGGGAAGCGCAGGCGGTTCTCGATCGAGCCGCCATACTCGTCCGTGCGCTTGTTGGTAAGCGGGGAGAGGAACGAGGCGAGGAGGAAACCATGCGCCGCCTGCAGTTCGAGAAGGTCGAACCCGGCGCGCGCCGCGCGCTCGGTCGCCTGCACGAAATCGGCGATGACGGCGTCCATCCCGGCGCGATCCAGTTCGCGCGGCACCGCGCTCACGCCATCGATCCACGGCAGCGCCGAGGCCGAGACCAGCGGCCAATTGCCTTCTGCCAGCGGATGGAAAGGCTTCTCCCAGCCGCGCTGGGTCGAGCCCTTGCGACCGGCATGGCCCAGTTGCAGTCCGACCTTGGTGTCGGAGCGTTCATGGGCGAAATCGACGACACGCTTCCATTGCGCCTCGTGCTCGTCCGTCCACAGGCCCGGGCAATTGGCGGTGATGCGAGCCTCGGGGCTTGGAGCGGTGGTTTCCACCAGCATCAGCCCGACGCCGCCCAAAGCGTGCGACATGTAATGAGCGAAGTGCCAGTCGGTGAGGTTGCCCGCCTCGTCGGCCGAGTATTGCCCCATCGGCGACATCACCACGCGATTGGCCAGCTCCAGCTCGCCGATCCTGTAGGGCGTGAACATCGCGGTCGGGCGCGTCTCGGTGAAATCGCCGCCGCCTTCGGCCTTGAGGCGCGCATAGAAGGCGTCGTCCACCTCGCGAATGAAATTGGGATCGCGCACCTGCAGGTTATCGTAGGTGATGGCCTTGGCCCGGCACATCACCACCATGGCGAACTGCATAGGGTCCATGTCGAAGGAGCGGTTCATGTGCTCGAACCAGGCCAGCGAAACGTCGGCATTGTGCTGGGTGATCTGGCACTGGGCGCGGCGCGCCTTGTCATAGGCCTCGAACGCCTGCTCCACGCCCTTCTCGGCATGCGCCACCACCGCGTCCGAAAGCGCGATGCCGCATTCCATGGCGAGCTTGGTGCCCGAGCCGATCGAGAAATGCGCCGAAGCCTTGGCGTCGCCCAGGATCACGATGTTCTCGTGGTACCAGTTCTCGCAGAAGATGCGCGGGAACTTGCGCCAGTGCGACCGGTTGAGCAGCAGCGGGTGGCCTTCGAGCTCGTCCGCATAGATGGCTTCGAGCTTGGCGCGCGAGCCTTCCTCGTCGGTCTCGACGAAGCCGTGGCCCTGCCAGCAAGCTTCGTCCATTTCGAAGATCCAGGTCGAGCGGCCTTCCTCGTACTCATAGGTATGGGCGCAGATGACGCCGTGCTCGGTTTCCTTGAAGAAATAGTTGAACTCGTCCATCGGCCGGGTCGAGCCCATCCACACGAAGCGGTTGGACTTCCACTCGAGCGTCGGCTTGAAGAATTCCTTGTAATGCTCACGGATGGGCGAGTTGATGCCGTCCGCGGCCACGATGATGTCGGAATCGGCAAAGCGCGCCTTGACCTGGGGCGCATCGATCCGCTCTCCGAAGGTCAGCACCACGCCCTCTTCGGCACAGCGCTCCTGGAGCGTCCTGAGCAGGTTCTTGCGCGACAGGCCGCAGAAGCCGTTGCCCGAGCAGCGGATCTCGTTGCCCTTGTAGTGGATGCCGATGTCGTCCCAGTACGAGAACTCGTCGCGGATGCGCTCGTAGGATTTGGGATCGCGCGACAGGAATTCTTCCAGCGTCTCGTCGGAAAACACCACGCCGAACCCAAAACTGTCGAGCGGCTGGTTCTGCTCGTAGATCTCGATGGCCCAGTCCGGCCGCGCCAGCTTGGTGAGGAGCGCGAAATAGAGGCCGCCGGGACCGCCGCCGACAATGGTGATCTTCATGCTCGACTCGCTCCAGGATAGGTCGTTGCAAATTACTTTAGGTCTAAACTAAAATCCGATCAAGCCGTTTCTTGCCGCAAAAAACAAAGCGCCCGGACCTTGCGGGCCGGGCGCTTGAAACTGCAGGAAAAACCGCGTCTTACGTACCGCGGGTCACGCCTAGCCGCCGGGCATCGGCGGCACGGGCGGCGCGTTCGTAGATCTCGGACACCTTCATCAGGGTGTCGCGCGCCTTGCGCACGTCCGCCTCCAGCGCCGGATCGGCGACATATTGCTGGATCATCTCGTCCTGTCGCACATCGGCATAGTCATCCGTGACCCGCCGGCCGAGATCAGTCACCTCGTAGAGCACGCCCGAGCGCCCGCTGCCCTTTCGCGTCACCAGCCCCGCTTTGATGAGCTTGCGCAGGCTGTACTGGATATTGGCGATGTCGGTGCGGTTTCCGATCGCGGCGAGGTCGTGGATGTTCTTGGGACGGTCGTCCATGCGGATCATGTGCAGCAGCGCATTCTCCGGGCCGGTCGCGGCGAAATCCGTTACCGCCGACAGGCAGGCCGACTGCCAGCGCCCGAAACTCTCGAACGCCGCCATGATGGAAATCTCGAGCTCCGCGAGCGCCGACTCGTGCGTGTCGCGCGCCAGGTGCCAAGGATGAAATAAAGCCTCTGATTCTAAAGGGCTTTTCTTGCCGGTATCGCGCCGCGCCAATCTGTATCTCCGCGAAGTCGTCCGCTTCTCGCCCAAAGTCGCATTGCGATCCAATGGAATTTACGATAGACTTTCTATCATAAAATTCTTCTTGGAGGGAGAACGATATGACAACAAAGAAGAATCCCCCGATTCTGGAACGAGATCAATTCCTGCTCGGCTCGTTCGCCAGCAACTGCTCGGGCGGCATGTCCGTCACCAAGGTCCCCGACCGCTGGGATGCAAGCTGGGAGAGCAACCTCACCCTCGCCAAGATGCTCGATGAAGCCGGCATCGACTTCATGCTCCCCATCGCCCGCTGGATCGGCTATGGCGGCGAGACCAATTTCCACGGCCACGTGCTCGAGACCATGACCTGGGCGGCCGGCCTGCTGGCCAATACCCAGAACCTGACGGTTTTCTCGACCATCCACACTGTCGCCAACCTGCCCGTCGTCGTCGCCAAGCAGATCGCCACGCTCGACGCCATCTCCAAGGGCCGCGCCGGCCTCAATATCGTAGCGGGCTGGAACAAGCCGGAATACGAGGCGCTCGGCCTCAACCTCCCCGAAGATCACATCTCGCGCTACGGCTATGCGCAGGAATGGTTCGACGTCATCAAGAAGCTCTGGAGCCATGACGGCACCTTCGATTGGGAAGGCGAGTATTTCAAGCTCAAGGCCGTCCACTCCGATCCCAAGCCGCAGGTGAACGTGCCGATCCTGAACGCCGCCGGTTCCTCGGAAGGCCGCGAGTTCGCGGTGCGCAACGCCAATTTCCTCTTCACCCCGGCAATCGACCTGGCGCGCTCCAAGGCGGAAATCGTCAAACTCAAAGAGCAGTCCGCGGCTGCCGGGCGCGACGTGGGCATCCTCACCATCGCCCTGGTCTCCTGCGCGCCGACCGAAAAGGAAGCGCAGGACCATTACAACTACTTCTACGAGAACTCGGATTGGGAAGCGGTCGACAATCTGGTCAACCTGCAGTTCGCCCATGCCCAGTCGTTCCCGCACGACCTGCTCAAGCTCATCCGCGACCGCATGGCCTCCGGCCACGGCGCCTATCCGCTGATCGGCACGCCCGAGCAGGTGGCGCAGGGCTTCGTCGATCTCGCCGAGGCTGGGTTCTCCGGCACGACCATCGCGTTCCTCGACTGGAACAAGGAGTTCCCGTACTTCCGCGACAACGTGCTGCCGATCCTCGAGGAAAAGGGCCTGCGCAAGCCGTTCGTACGGCAATAGCGCGATCCTTGGCCGGGCGCGGCACGCCGGTTCCGCGCCCGGTCCCCTTTTCAACGCATTTTCGAAACCCGACGGAGAACGCCTGAGGGGGCTTTTCTCCCGAGCTGCACGCGGAGGGCGTCATGGTTCTCGATGAATTGTTCAACATTCGCGACCTCGTCGACTGGGAGGTCGCCAATGACGACTTCAAGCGCGCCATGCGCGGCTTCGTCGGCAGTGTCTGCGTCATAACGGTGGGCGAAGGCGATGAGCGCTCGGGGCTCACCGCCACCTCGGTGATCTCGCTTTCCGCCGAGCCGCCCCGCATGCTGTTCTGCGTCAACCGCTCCGCCTCGGCCTGGCCGCTTCTCGACAAGTACAGGCGTTTCGGCATCAACGCCCTTGCCGGCGAGCAGCAGCACATAGCCGACCGCTTTGCCGGCCGCGACGGCGCCAAGGGCCCCGCCCGCTACGCCAATGCCGATTGGCTGACCCTGTCGACCGGCGCACCCATTCTCGCCGATGCGCTCGTCGCCTTCGACTGCGAGCTCGAGGAACGCATCGACCGGCACACCCATTCGATCATCATCGCCAAGGTCGTGGAGCTGCGCCAGCGCCCCGACGCGCCCGCCCTCGTCTACGGGAACGGCATCTACGACAAGGTTGGAGGCAGCGAAGTCTGATGCAGGATTTCTCCGATATCGATCCAGGCGCCTTCTGGCGCGTCCTCGGATCACGCGCCATCGGCATGACGCTCGTCACTTCGGGTCGCGGCGCCAACCGCGCCGGGCTCATTGCCCTGTCGGCGGCCCATGTGAGCGCCGCCCCGCCGACGCTCCTGGTCTCGGTCGACCAATCGACTTCGGCCCTCTCGGTCATCCGGGACACCGGCGCCTTCGCCGTCAATTTCCTCGCCAGCGTCGACCGGCCCGTGCATGACCGCTTCCACCCGAAAAGCGGCATCAAGGGCGCCGAGCGCTTCGAGGACGCCCATTGGGGCGAGTTGAAGACCGGCGCGCCGGTGCTCAACGACGCCATCGGCGCCTTCGACTGCGAACTCCTCGAAATCATCGAGCGGGACGGCATCGCCATCTGCCTGGGTCGCGCCGTGGCCGCGCGCGCCGGCGACGGCGATCCGCTGGTCTTCTTCAAGGGTGGGTTTGGTGGCTGGGTGGCATCCGATATCTAGCAGACCACGAGGCAAGGACCTGCTAAGAGCGCTTCCACCACCCACTGGAGGCGGCCCCGACAATGCCCCGCGACTTCCACTATTACGAGCCCGCCACCGGCCATGGGCTCAAGCACGATCCGTTCAACGCCATTGTCGGCCCGCGCCCGATCGGCTGGATTTCCTCGATGAGCGCCGCTGGGCACCTCAACCTGGCGCCCTTCAGCTTCTTCAACGCCTTCAACTACGTGCCCCCGATCGTCGGCTTCGCCACGATCGGCCCCAAGGACACCCTGGCCAATGTCCGGGAGACGGGCGAGTTCTGCTGGAACCTGGCGACGCGCCCCCTGGCGCAGGCCATGAACACGACCTCGGCCATGGTCGCCCCCGACGTGGACGAGTTCGCGCTTGCCGGGCTAACGCCCGCCCCCTCGCGCCAGGTCAAGGTTCCCCATGTCGCCGAGGCTCCGGTGGTCTTCGAGTGCAAGGTCACCCAGATCGTGCAATTGCAGACGGCGGCCGGCGCGCCGGTTACGACCTGGATCACCTTTGGGGAAGTGGTGGCGGCCTATATCGAGCGCACTCTCATCAAGGATGGCGTCTACGATACGCTCTCCGCCCGGCCCATATTGCGCGCGGGCGGGCGTGGCGACTTCTTCGAGATTCTGCCCGAGGGCTATTTCGAGATGATCCGCCCACGCTGAGCGGCCTATTCGGCCGCAGCGGCGCTGCGCAGACCAACCTCTATCAATTCGCCGGTGCGCCGATAGTGCTCGTCGAGGCGCGCGACCGCCAGGCCGGCATCCCGCTTCAGGGTCGCGGCCATCAGCTCGGCGTGTTCCTTCATCACGTCGCGCGGGCCACCCGCGCCACGAAGTTCGCCCGAAAGTGCCGGACGGCGGTAGCGCTCGGTCCGCGTATAGAGTTGGCCGGCAATGTGCAGCAGCGATTGCGAGCCGCAGGCCGAGATCAGGGCATGGTGGAAGGATTGGTGCCGATCCTCGAGCGCCTGGTCGAACTGCCCTTCGACCGCCACGTGCAGTTCGATGGCCTTGCTCAGTGCATGGAAACTGGCGACCACGCGCGCTTCCCAATCGACGTCGCCCTTGGCGATCGAGCGCCGCAGCGCCTCCGATTCGACCAGCGTGCGCGTCTCGATCAGGTCCCACATTTCGTCGAGCGAGACCGACGCCACGCGGAAACCGCGCAGCGAGGCGAGCTCGGTCAGCCGGTCGCCTGCGAGTCGCGTCAGCGCCTCGCGGAGCGGGGAAAAGCTCAATCCGTACCGATCCTTGAGGGCAGCCAGACGCAGGGGTTCGCCCGGCGAAAACACGCCGTTGAGAATGTCGTCCTGGATCAGGCGATAGGCCCGATCGGCAAGGGAGGCGTCGTCGTCACGCAGCGCGTCGGTACTGGGCATGCTCATTCGCGTCGCTATTGGGGCACCTGGGTTTTACCCGATTGCACGAAATTTGCGCAAGTCGATGGATTTTATAAAATCCTGTTGACGTTCGAAACTCAACCTCTATTCTGAAATCAAGGTCCAGTAAGGGAGATCAGCTTATGACCGCTGCTAGAGAGAACCACCGCGAGGCCGTCGCCGGTCGTTCGGACGTGGAAGACACCGCCGAACTGCTCGCCTATTACGAGGAACTCGAGACCCTCAAGGCCGGCGCGCTCTGGACCGTGGCCAACAAGATCGAGCCCTGGGAGCCGGTGTCGCGCTACAGCCCCGTGCTCTGGCCCTACAACAAGATGCGCAGCCACGTCCTGCGCGCCATCGACCTGGTGACGCCTGAAAAGGCCGGCCGCCGCGTGATCTACCTGAACAACCCCGGCGCCGGTGACCGCGCCGCCTGCGTGGGCGGCATCTATTCGGGCCTGCAGGTGATGAAGGCCGGCGAAACCGCCTCGGCCCACGCCCACTCGACCTCCGCCATGCGCTTCATCATGGAAGGTCGCGGCGCCTATACGATCGTCGACGGCCACAAGATGACACTGGGCGCCAACGACCTCGTTCTCACCCCCAACGGCACCTGGCACGAACACGGCATCGACCCGGAGGGCACCACCTGCATCTGGCAGGATTGCCTGGACATCCCACTGGTCAACACCCTCGAAGCCAACTTCTATGCCGTCCATCCGGACATGCACCAGAAGGTCGGCTATGCGGTGGACGACACCAAGTACACCTTCGGCGCCCCGGGCCTGCAGCCCCAGGTCTCCTGGGACAAGGCCTATTCGCCGCTCTACAAGTACGAGTGGGGTCCGACCTACGAGGCGCTGGTCGAGTATTCCAAGGTCACCGACGGCTCGCCGTACGACGGCATCCTGATGAACTACGTCAACCCGCGCAACAACGGCCCCGTCATGCTCACGCTCGGCGCGTCCATGCAGTTGCTGCGTGCCGGCGAGAAGACCAAGGCCCACCGCCATACCGGCAACGTCATCTACCAGGTGGCCAAGGGCTCGGGTTACTCGATCATTGGCGGCCAGCGCTTCGACTGGAAGGAAAAGGACATCTTCTGCGTCCCGTCCTGGGCCTTCCACGAGCATGCCAACGG
>Ga0182743_1000878_pt1 | contig 32952 bp, 40 predicted proteins | sample eDN3rd30CKraftOP_FD_128522 | JGI IMG/M metagenome (GOLD analysis project Ga0182743, IMG submission 128522) | Enriched Organic Plus compost microbial communities from Emeryville, California, USA - eDNA 3rd pass 30_C Kraft OP (version 2) (version 2) ... | reverse complement strand
GATAATCCGCCAGCCCGGGACCGGCCTGCCCGTTTTCATAGTGTTCCCGGCATACGCCGGGATAAGCGGGCCGGTTCGGGATCGTCGGCGAAGTGATCGCCGTATTCCCTGTGTCAATGGGGATAAGCCGCGTTCGCTGCGATAGCGCACACACCGGATATGCCGCGCATATACATGACCTTGCCGTCATCCCGGCGCCATCATGTCAGGCCAGGGTCACAGGCGCCCGATTCTTTCGGATGTTCTGGTATGGAGAAACGCCACCTGCGGATTGCTTAGCCCCTGATTCGCCAAGGGGCGGTCCTGCCGCCCCCGCACCAAGGCCACACCGCAGGTAATGACCGCTGGTTCCGCGCTCTCAGCCTCGCAGCATCGCCAGCAAGCGGGTATCGGCATAGCCGTCAGGCGTCACACCGCGCGAGCGTTGGAAGGCCTTGATGGCCTCGGTCGACTGGCTCCCCAGTTTGCCGTCCACCCCGCCGGTGTCAAAGCCCTTGGCCATCAGCAGGCGCTGGATCTCGGCCTTTTCGGTGTTTGACAGGGTGCGGTCTCCGCGCGGCCAGTTGCCCTGAATGCCGGGACGGCCGGCGATGGCCTCACCCAGATAGGCAACGGCCAGCGCATAGCTGTCCGAGGCATTGTATTTCAGGATGGCGCGGAAATTCCCGGTGATCAGGAAGGCCGGACCGCGCGCACCCGCCGGGGCCAGGATCGAACCCGAAGGCACCGGCGCGCCGCTGACCGTGCGCACACCCATAGACGCCCATTGGCTGCCGGAATGCTGCACCGATTTACCGGTCTGGTTGAAGTCAAAGCCCGGAGGCAGGATCACCTCAGCGCCCCAGCTTTGACCCGAACGCCAGCCGTTCTGGCGCAGATAGCTTGCGGTCGAGGCCAGCGCGTCGGTCGGATCGTTCGACCAGATGTCGCGGCGGCCGTCCCCGTTAAAGTCTACCGCATGGGCAAGGAAGGATGACGGCATGAACTGCGTATGGCCCATGGCCCCCGCCCAGCTGCCGACCATATGGGCGCTGTCGACATCGCCGGACTGGATGATGCGCAGCGCGGCGACCAGCTCACCCGCAAAGAACTCACCCCGGCGGCCGTCATAGGCCAGCGTTGCCAGTGCCGGCACGATGCGGGTATTGCCACGATTGACGCCAAAGTTCGATTCCATCCCCCAGACCGCCAGCACGATTTCACGTGGGACGCCATAGCGGGATTCAATTGCCGACAGTGTGCTTGCATATTGCGCGGCCTTGCTGCGACCGGTCGCGCCGCGCGTCCCGATGGCACCGTCGAGATATTCCCAGATCGGCTTGGTAAATTCGCTCTGCTTGCGATCAAGAGCGACAAGGCTGGGCTGATAATGGGCATCCGCCATGGCGCTGTCAAAGACCGTGGGCGAGATCCCGGCAGCCAGCGCGCGCGGGCGGAAGCTTTGCACCCAGTTCTGGAAACCTGCCTCAGAACCCTGCCCTCCCGCTGTGGGCAACCCGCTGAAATTGCCGCCAACCGCGCCGGGGGTCCTGTTCAGCGAAACGCCACAACCGGCCAGCGTGCCGATCAGCAGGGCGGCGGTCGCAATGCGCATGATGCGTCTGGTCATTCTGCCTGTCCGTTCCGTGCTTTTGTTCTGGTTTCGGTCAGTCTAACCCAGCATGGGCCGGCTGGATAGGGGCGGATCAGTCCTCGTGGTCATAGAGCGTCTCCATCTGCGCGACGATGACGGCATTCTCTTGGCGGGCACGCTCCATCAGGGCGCGTTCTTCGTCGGAGATCTCATGCCCCTCGGCCAGACGCTCTTCGATCGTGCCGTGGCCGGTGACCTCCAGCGGTGCAAGGCCGGCCTGTTTCAGGATGGCGACGGTCTCGCGCACCGCCTCATCTTCGTCCTTGCCCGATGCGTAGCAGACCAGCGCCGCGCCGGTCGCACCTTCGGGCAGCCCGTCCTCTGCAGCGCGCCCGACCTCGACCAGAAGCGTATAAACCTGTTGCATGGCTTTTCCTTTGCGCCAACTTGCGGTCATATCGCCCGAAACAGATGGAGGAGGCAATGAGCAAGAGCTTGCGGCGGGTGCGCACCGCACTGCAAGAGGCGGACCTGACCGCCGAGATCCGCGAGACCGACGACAGCGCCCGCACCGCCGAAGGCGCGGCTGCAGCAATCGGCTGCGAGGTCGATCAGATTGCCAAATCCATCATTTTCCGGGGCGAGGACAGCGGCCATGTCGTGCTGTTCCTGACTGCAGGCGGCAACCGGGTCGATCCGGCCAAGGCAACTGCGGTCGCGGGACAGAAGCTGGGCAAGGCCGATGCCGAGCTGATCCGCGCCGAGACCGGCTTTGCCATCGGCGGTGTGGCGCCGGTCGGGCATCTGCGCCCGCTTGAGGCATGGATAGACCCGCGCCTGCTGGAGTTTTCGACCGTATGGGCGGCGGCTGGCACACCACGCCATGTGTTCTCCATTACGCCACAGGACCTGATCCGCGTGACCGGCGCACAGACGGCGGATTTCACCGCCTGACCCCAAAGAAAAGGGGGCGGAAAATCCACCCCCCTTTCCTGTTTTCGTGCGGGCGCCCTAACCCGCGACCGCGCGATAAAGCCAGATCAGCAGCACCGCGCCGACCAGTCCCGCCACGCCCTGGGCAAGCCAGCTGCCCGCCTGCGCATTCAGCCCGACAAGGCCCAGAAGCGCATTGCCGACCACCGCGCCGACGATGCCAAGAATGACGTTGAGGATGATCCCCGTATCGGCCTTCATGATGCTGCTGGCGATCCAGCCCGCCAGACCACCGACGATGATCGCCGCCAGCCAACCCAAACCCTGCATGTGATACCTCCGCTTTCAAGATGTCATGCGGACAGAACGCACAAACCCGGCTTCGGTTCACGGCCGCCTCGCAACTTGGTGTATGCGACGCGGCCGGATTGGCGGATCAATCGCGCAAAAGCTCGTTGATCGAGGTTTTTGAACGGGTCTGCGCATCGACGCGCTTGACGATCACCGCGCAATACAGGTTCACGCCATTCCTGGACGGCAGCGAACCCGAGACGACGACTGAACCCGCCGGAACCTCGCCATAGGTGACCTCGCCGGTTTCGCGGTCCACGATCTTGGTCGATTTGCCGATAAACACGCCCATCCCGAGGACAGAACCTTCGCGCACGATCACGCCTTCGACCACCTCGGAGCGGGCGCCGATAAAGCAGTTGTCCTCGATGATGGTCGGACCGGCCTGCATGGGCTCCAGCACGCCGCCAATGCCAACGCCGCCCGACAGGTGCACGTTCTTGCCGATCTGCGCGCAAGAGCCGACGGTGACCCAGGTATCAACCATGGTACCTTCATCGACATAGGCGCCCAGGTTCACAAAGCTGGGCATCAGCACCGCGCCCCTGGCAATATAGGCCGAGCGGCGGACGACACAGTTCGGCACGGCGCGAAAGCCCGCCTCTTTCCACTGGGCTTCGCCCCAGCTGGCGAATTTGCTGTCTACCTTGTCCCACCAGGTACCGCCCTGCGGGCCGCCGCTGTGGATCTCCATATCCTTCAGGCGAAAGCCCAGCAGCACCGCCTTTTTCGCCCATTGATTGACATGCCAGTCGTTATTGTCACGTTTTTCGGCGACGCGCAGCACGCCCTTGTCCAGTGCCTCCAGCGTCGCCTCGATGGCGTCGCGGACCTCGCCCCTGGTGGCCGGGGTGATCTGGTCACGGTTCTCCCAGGCGGCTTCGATGGCGGCTTCAAGGGCGTCATTCGACATGGTCTGGCCTCTCAACGGTGGAAACTCCTGACCAAGGGCTATAAGCCGAGGGCTGCGGCCGCGCAATGTGCGGCAGTCCGTGCCAGAGGTTTGGATGACAGAGTTTGAAGAGCGCAGCAATCCGTTCCGTGACAGCCATCAGGATGTCCAGGTAACCAGGACCACCCCCGATACGCCGCAGACGCGCGCACCGGCTTATCGGCTGGCCTTTACTGATACCGAGTTCCTGCTGCGCGAAGAGCTGCGTCCGGTCCGGCTGCAGCTTGAGCTGCTGAAACCGCAGATGATCATGGATGCGCGCGGCATCCGCTCGACCGTGGTGATGTTCGGCGGTGCCCGGATCCCGGCACCCGATCAGCGCGAGACGGCCCGCACGCCGACGCTGGCCGCCCTGTCGCATTACTATGACGAGGCGCGGCGCTTTGCCCGGCTGATGACCGAGCGCAGCCTGAAAAGCTATGGCGCCGAGAATGTGATCTGCACCGGTGGCGGTCCTGGGGTGATGGAGGCCGGCAACCTTGGCGCACATGAGGCCGGCGGCACCTCGATCGGCCTGTCAATCGTGCTGCCGCATGAGCAGGCTCCGAACGCTTATGTGACGCCGGATCTGTGCTTCAACTTCCATTATTTCGCGATCCGCAAGATGCACTTTCTGATGCGGGCCAAGGCGGTGACGATCTTCCCCGGCGGCTTTGGCACCATGGACGAGATGTTCGAGGCGCTGACCCTGATCCAGACCGGGCGCATGAAACGCGTGCCCTTCATCCTGTTCGGGTCCGAGTTCTGGAACGAGGTCATCAACTGGGAGGCGCTGGCCAAGGCGGGTACCATCAGCCCCGAGGATCTGGAGTTGATCAGCTTTGTCGAAAGCGCCGACGAGGCGGTCGAGATCATCGACAACTGGGTCGAGCCCTGCTCCTGACGGGCCGGGCGGTTGTCCCCATCAGGTGGGGGGACAGATCATTCCCGGTGATAGGGACTGCCTGCAAGGATGGTGGTGGCGCGATAGATCTGTTCGGTCAGCATCACCCGGACCAGCATATGCGGCCAGACCATCCGGCCAAAGCTGATCGCCAGATCAGCACGGTCGCGCAACATGGGGTCGATGCCATCTGCCCCGCCGATCACAAAGGCCACATCCCGCGCCTGATCGCGCCAGCCGGCGATTCGGCTGGCTAACTCAGGAGAGCTGAGCATCTGCCCGCGCTCATCCAGCACCACCAGCGCGGCACCTTCGGGGATGACTTTGGAAAGCAGCGCCGCCTCGGCGGCCATGCCGCCGCCGCGCTTGTCCTCGACCTCGGCCAGGGTGACGGGCGGCAAACCCAAGGCGCGGCCCGCCTTGGCGTGACGTTCAAGATAATCGGCGACAAGCTTCGCCTCGGGGCCCTGCCGCAGCCGCCCGACCGCGGCAATGACCATGCGCATATGTCAGTTCTCGGGCTTGCCTGTCTGTCCGGCGGCGTGTTCGGCACGCATCCGGTCCAGCGTGGCCGAACGCAGCGCATCAGCCGGCATCCACATCTTTTCCAGCTGATAGAATTCCCGGACCTCGGGGCGGAATACGTGCACGATCACGTCATCGGTGTCGATCAGCACCCAATCGCCGGTCTCTTTCCCCTCGATTCGGGCAGAGCGGCCGGATTGCTGCTTTAGCCGATCGACCAGCTTTTCAGCGATCGAGGCTACCTGGCGCGCGTTCCGGCCCGAAGCGATCACCATGTGATCAGCCATGGCCGAGCGACCGCGCAGGTCGATGGTCACGACATCCTCGGCCTTGTCGTCGTCAAGCGAAGCAAGAATGCGGCTTAGTAGCTGATCGCTCGTCAGCTGGGAATCCGCGGTGGTCGCAGCCGGCGTGGTAGCCGGCGAGACGGTATTGGACAGGGGTTCATCCTCCGGTCATCACGCCGATCTCCCCCGGCGCCGGGGTCTTATTAATTTAGCACGGAATTCCGTCCGCTCAATGAGGGGACGTCGGTTTTCTGGGCCTCAATACCGCCGGGACAGGCAGAAACTGGCAGATTGCCCCAGGGATCGGCGCAGCGCACCTGCCCCGCCGCCCAGGTCAGCGGCCTGTTTGCCAGATGTGCCATTTCCCGCGCACGTTCCGCCGGTGTGTGGGTGACATGCACCGCCAGCGCGAAAATCGCCACGCAGATCAGCGGGATCGCCCGCAGGACAAAGCGAATCAGCATGACCGGTCCCTTCCCGACTCATTTGCCGTGGAAGATAGGGCCAAACTGCTGAGATGGAATTAACAGCCCCGTGTAGAGCGGTTGAACATGATTGAACACACGGGCAAATGAACCTATTACTGGGCGCATGCGAGGATTCGTCTATTTCGACATCCATGACCGTGCCCGCCTGCCGGGTCGGTTCTACGGGGAAACCCTGTCCGTCACCGCCCGACTTTGACGGGCGCGGGCGCCTGCGCGCGCCCTGCCGCCTGCTGCGGCCCGAATTTCGCCTTTTCCCAGCTAGTCTTCCAGAAAAGAGACAGCCATGACCGGCAACACCAACGCGGGCGCGCCCCGCACCCTGTACGACAAAATCTTTGACGCCCATGTGGTCGAGCGTTCTGATGACGGGACCTGCATCCTCTATATTGACCGCCACCTCGTGCATGAGGTGACCTCGCCCCAGGCATTCGAGGGCCTGCGCATGGCCGGGCGCAAGGTGCGCCGCCCCGACCAGACCATCGCCGTGCCGGACCACAACGTCCCGACCACCGCCGACCGCGTGAACGGCATCGAAAACCCCGAGGGCCGTATCCAGGTCGCTGAACTGGACAAGAACGCCCGCGAATTCGGGCTGAACTACTACCCGATGAACGACATCCGTCAGGGCATCGTTCACATCGTCGGCCCCGAACAGGGCTGGACCCTGCCCGGCATGACCGTGGTTTGCGGCGACAGCCATACCGCGACCCATGGCGCTTTTGGTGCGCTTGCCCACGGCATCGGGACCTCTGAGGTCGAGCATGTTCTGGCCACCCAGACGCTGATCCAGAAAAAGTCCAGGAACATGAAGGTCGAGATCACCGGCAAGCTGCGCCCCGGTGTGACCGCCAAGGACATTACGCTGTCGATCATCGGCCACACCGGCACGGCTGGTGGCACCGGCTATGTCATCGAATATTGCGGCGAAGCGATCCGCGACCTGTCGATGGAAGGCCGGATGACCGTCTGCAACATGGCGATCGAAGGTGGCGCCCGCGCCGGCCTGATCGCCCCTGACGAAAAGACCTTTGAATACGTCAAGGGCCGCCCGCACGCGCCGAAAGGCGCCGCGTGGGAGGCCGCGCTGGCCTGGTGGAAAACCCTGTATTCCGACGAAGGCGCGCATTGGGACAAAGTCATCACCATCCGCGCCGAGGACATCGCCCCGGTCGTGACCTGGGGCACCTCGCCCGAGGACGTTCTGCCGATCTCCGCCAACGTCCCCGCGCCCGAGGATTTCGAAGGCGGCAAGGTCGAGGCCGTGCGCCGCAGCCTTGACTACATGGGTCTGAAACCGGGCACCCCGCTGAACGAAATCAAGATCGACGCGGTCTTTATCGGGTCCTGCACCAATGGCCGGATCGAGGATCTGCGCGCCGCGGCCTCGATCCTCAGGGGACAGAAACTGGCGCCGGGTGTGCGCGGCATGGTCGTGCCCGGCTCGGGTCTGGTGCGGATGCAGGCTGAGGAAGAGGGGCTGGACAAGATTTTTATCGACGCCGGCTTTGAATGGCGTCTGGCCGGCTGTTCGATGTGTCTGGGCATGAACCCCGACCAGCTTGCCCCCGGCGAACGCTGCGCCGCGACCTCGAACCGCAACTTTGAGGGCCGCATGGGCCGTGGTGGCCGCACCCACCTGATGTCGCCGGTCATGGCGGCAGCGGCGGGCATTCGCGGTCATCTGACCGATGTGCGCGAGTTTCTGACCGAGACGGTCTGATCGCTTGGGCGGGGTCCTTAGCGGCCCCGCCGCAACAGCATCAGCGCGTTAAGGGCAATCAGCACAAGCCCCGCGTTCTCGAGCCAGAAATTGAACTTCATGTCCGCAAAATCGGCACTGATCAGCCTGTCCACATGATGAAAGCCAGCCGCGCGCACCAGCACAAAGCAGCACAGCACCGCCAGACCCAGCAGGGCCAGGCGGTTGTGGCTCATGTGTCCGCGCAAGGCTTTCGTCGCCCAGATCAGCGCCAGAACGGCCCCCAGAACCAGCCCGGCGATAAAGGCCAGCTGCACGATATAGCGGCTGTCATACCAGCCCTGCGCCCGCGCCACGCACCGCCCCGCAGCGGTCAGCGCAGTTTGCAGATCCAGCTGTTTGTTCAGGGCCAGAAAGGCCATCAACCCGGCAATGACCAGCCACAATTTGCGTGCGGCACCCGCCGGACGACGGCGCAGTACCAGCACCGCCAGCCACAGGCAGACAAGATAGGACAGAACCGTCAGCCAACCGGTGAACCCGGGGTCCCCGATCTTTGGGGTCCAGTCGCGGGCGATGCAGGCACGCAGGTCGTGAAAGCTCGAAAATCCAAAAAACATCTGAAGGACCCGTTTCGTCGTGGTGCTATGCGCCCAGCCGGCTTGGGTTAACGGGGACGCACTCCCCCAGTCAATTCGCGAGGATCAACACATGGACAAGTTCACCACCCTGACCGGCATCGCGGCCCCCATGCCGCTGGTCAATATCGACACCGACATGATCATCCCCAAACAGTTCCTCAAGACGATCCATCGTTCGGGTCTGGGCAAGAACCTGTTTGACGAGATGCGCTACAATCCCGACGGCACCGAGATCGCCGATTTCGTGCTGAACCAGCCCGCCTATCGCAGCGCGGAAATCATCGTCGCCGGGGATAACTTTGGCTGCGGCTCGTCGCGCGAGCATGCGCCCTGGGCACTGCTGGACTTTGGCATCCGCGCGGTCATCTCGACCAGCTTTGCCGACATCTTTTACAATAACTGCTTCAAGAACGGCATCCTGCCCATCGTCATGCCGCAAGAGGCGGTGGACGTGCTGATGGAGGACGCCCGCAAAGGCGCCAACGCCCGCATGACCATCGACCTTGAAAACCAGACCGTCACCACTTCGGACGGGCAAAGCTTTGGCTTCGACATCGACCCCTTCCGCAAACATTGCCTGCTGAACGGGCTGGACGATATCGGCCTGACCATGGAAAAGTCCGCGTCGATCGACACGTTCGAGGCGCAGATGCAACAGAGCCGGCCTTGGGTCTGAATGCTTTCGCCGGGCTGGCGCTGATCCTCGCGCTGGCCCAGGGCACGCTGGCAGAGCCTTTGCGGATCGCCACCTATAGCCCCGGCCTGTCACGCGACGGGCCGGGGTTATTGCTGCGCGATCTGACCCGCAAGGACAGCCAGATTGACGCCGTAATCCGCGTCATCGCCGAGACACGGCCCGATATCCTTTTGCTGACCGATTTCGACTGGGACTACGACAGCAGGGCGTTGGATGCATTTGCCGCAAGGCTGGCCAAGGCGGGGCTGGATTATCCCCACCGTCTTGCAGCACGCCCAAATTCCGGCATGGCGACCGGGCTGGATCTGAACGCCGACGGACGGCTTGGCACAGCAGATGATGCGCAGGGGTTTGGCAATTTCACCGGTCAGGGCGGTATGGCGATCCTGTCGCGCCACCCGATAGGCTCAGTCCGGGATTACAGTGGTTTCCTGTGGCGCGATCTGCCCGGCAACCTGATGCCGCCCCTGCCGCCCGAGGTCGAGGCGGCGCGGCGCCTGTCCTCGACCGCGCATTGGGATGCTGAAATCACCATTGCGGATCAGCCGCTGCACCTGCTGGCTATGTCAGCAACCCCTCCGGTCTTTGACGGCCCCGAAGATTTGAACGGGCGGCGCAATCACGACGAACTGGCCTTCTGGCTGCACCATCTGCCCAAAGGTCCCTTCGTGCTTGCCGGAAATCTGAACCTTGATCCGATGGACGGCGACGGCCGACCCGAGGCTTTGGCCCGGATCATGGCCCATGTCACCGACCCCCTGCCCCGCAGCACCGGAGGGACGGCGGCCAGGGGGGGCGTGAACGACAACCATAAGGGCGACCCCGCGCTGGATACCGGCGACTGGCGCGACGACCGTCCGCCGGGCAACCTGCGCGTCGATTACGTCCTGCCCGCCAAGGGGTTAGAGGTGCTGGGCTCTGGCGTCTTCTGGCCTGCCGAGGGGCCACTGGCCGAGGCCGCGCTGAAAGCCTCGGCGCATCGGCTGGTCTGGGTCGATGTGGATTGGCCACCCGCGCCCTGACCGGCCTGCGACGAGACGGCACCCGATTCCGCTTGCCGCCGGCGCGATCTCGCAGCTAACATGCCCACGTATCGGTGCCCCTTGATCGGGGCCCAAAAGGGAATGCGGTGCGGCCCGGAACATCCGGTGCCAAATCCGCAGCCGCCCCCGCGACTGTGAGCGGAGAGCGGACGCCCATCACGCCACTGGCCCGTCATGGCCGGGAAGGCGGGCGTCAGCTGTGACCCGCAAGCCAGGAGACCTGCCGGTGCATGAAACCGTAACGTCGTCGGGTTGGACGACTACAGGAAAGGGTCAAGAATGACCGCAAAGACCATGACGACCAGCAGCGCCGCAGGCGCGCGCTCGGTCCTGCTTCCTGCCATTGCAGCGTTTGCCATCGGCTTTGGGCTGATCTTTGTGTCGGGGCTGGTGCAGGCCGAAACCCTGCATGATGCCGCGCATGACACGCGTCACGCAGTCGGCTTCCCCTGCCACTGAGATGTTTTCGCGCATAGTGACCAGCGGATTGATCGCTGGCGCTGCAGCAGGGCTGATTGCCGCCCTGTTGCAGCTTTGGTTCGTGCAGCCGGTGCTGCTGCATGCCGAACTGTATGAATCGGGCCAACTGACCCATTTCGGGGCCGAGACCGTCAGCGCCCATCAGGACCTCGGTCCGTTTGAATGGAGCCGCAACATGCTGTCGGTTCTGTTCACCATGATGGTCTATGCGGGCTACGGGCTGATGCTGGTGGCACTGATGGCGGTGACCGAGGTGCAGGGAAATACGGTATCAGCCCGGCAGGGGCTGCTGTGGGGGCTTGCAGGTTTTGTCACCATGCAGCTTGCCCCGGCCTTTGGCCTTGCACCCGAGGTGCCGGGCGTTGCCGCCGCTGATGTGCAGCTTCGCGCGATCTGGTGGCTTGGCACGGCGGTTGCGACCGGGCTTGCCCTGTGGCTGATCGTCTTTGGCAAAGGCTGGGCGGCATGGGGCGCGGCAATTATCCTGATCATCGCGCCGCATCTGATCGGAGCACCGCAGCCCGACAGTTACGCCGGCCCCGTCCCGCCCGAACTGGCAGCCGAATTCGCCGGCCGCTCGCTAGGCGTAGGCGCCATGGCATGGACCCTGCTTGGGCTGCTTTCGGGCTGGCTCTGGCAGCGCGAGGCGCAGGGCGCCCCAGTGCCGCAGGCGGCCTGACCGGGAATGAAGCATTCGCAGCCGGGCGGCCATCGTCCGGCTGTCCCTATGAACAAGGATAGTGACATGGATCGCTCGATCCCGATGCTGCTGATCGGTCTGATCTTCGGCGGCGGCATGGGCTTTGTCATCGCCGCCGCGAATGGTGTCACGCTGGACGGCCACGACCACGGTGCCAATGGCCATGGCGCACAGACCGGGACGCATCACCACGGCACGGCCATCGACCTGCCCGCTGGCAGCGCAACTGCCTCGGCACGGCTTGAACCCGACAGCGTCACCGGCTGGAACCTGTTCGTGCAGGCGCAGGGCTTTTGCTTTGCGCCCGAACACGCAGGTCTGGCCCACCGCGCGGGTGAAGGTCACGCCCATCTTTACCTGAACGGCACCAAGATCGCCCGTCTTTATGGCCCCGCCCATCACCTTGGGTCGCTGGCGCCCGGCGATCAGCTGCGGGTCGAACTGAATGCCAACGATCACAGCCCCCTGACCGTCGGCGGCCAGCCGCTTGCTATCGAACTGACAGTCCCCGAACGCCCGGTCGCCATCCGCGCCGGGGCCGAGGGCCTGCCCGACAACGCAATCTGCGCTACACCGTGATGGAGTTCGGCCCCGAAGATCGCGCCACGCTGGACCGCATCCTGCGCTGGCGCCGCGATATACGCCATTTCCGCCCCGATCCTGTGCCCGAACCCCTGCTGGATGAACTGCGTGCCGCGATGGAGCTTGCGCCATCCGTCGGCAACTCTCGTCCCTGGCGGGTGGTTCGCGTCGAAACCCCGGCTCTGCGCGACCAGATCCGGGCCGAGTTCCAACGCTGCAATACCGAGGCCGCCAGCCACTATCGGGGCCAGCAGCGACAGGAATATGATGCATTGAAACTGGCAGGTCTTGATCGCGCACCGGTGTGGCTGGCCGTCTTTACCCGTCTCGACCCCTCTGAGGGGCACGGCCTTGGCCGGGCAACCATGCCGCAAACGCTGCAACAATCGACCGCCATGGCAATCATGGCGCTATGGCTGGCGGCACGGGCGCGCAATCTGGGGATGGGGATGGTCTCGATCATCGACCCCCAGCGGATCACCGCGCTTTTGCAGGTGTCGCCTGAATGGGAGTTCTCGGCCCTTCTCTGCCTCGGCTGGCCTGAGTTTGAGGATGACACGCCATTGCTGCATCGCAGGGGCTGGCAGGAAAATACCGCCCCCGAATGGCAGCGGCGCTAGGGCCTTACATCTTCAGCCCCGGCAGATGGCTGGCCTGCAGCACCCAATCGGCGAATTGCTTTTCGTCGAACGGACCTTCGGGAATATGGACATAGCGCACGTCGGGCTGTTTCGAGGCGACAGGCGGCAGCGGATCCAGCTCTGCGCCGCGAAAAAAGCCGACTTTGATATATTTAGTCATGCAGTGAAAGCTGAGGAACCAGACCCCTTCCTCGACCCCGTAAAAAGGCGAATTCCACTTTACCGCCTTTTTCACACCCGGCACGGTGCGGGTGACGATCTGATCCAGCTTTTCGCCAACCTGATGCTTCCATCCCGGCAGCGCGTCGATATAGGCGCGAACGGGGGCTTCGCCATATCCCTTTGGGATCTGCGGATTGCCGCCCGAAAGCAGTTTTGGCTTGTCCTGCGGTTCGGTCATCGTCCTAGAACTCTACCCCCGGCTGGGCCTTGATACCGTCGCGGAACGGATGCTTGACCTGTTCCATCTCTGTTACAAGATCGGCAAGCTCGATCAGTTCCGGCCTGGCGTTGCGCCCGGTCAGCACGACATGGGTCATCGGCTGCTTTTCGCTGCGCAGAAAGACCAGCACCTCGTCCAGATCCAGATAATCATAGCGCAGGGCGATGTTGATCTCATCAAGCAGTACCATACGGATGCGGGGATCGCGGATCAGCTCTTTGGCCTTTTCCCAGCCGGCGCGGGCGGCGGCGATGTCACGCTCACGGTCCTGCGTTTCCCAGGTAAACCCCTCGCCCATGGCATAAAACTGGCACAGATCGCCGAAATGTCCGGTCAAAAGCCGACGCTCGCCCGTGTCCCATGAGCCCTTGATGAACTGCACCACGGCGCAGGGCATCTCATGGGCGATGCAGCGCAGGATCATGCCAAACCCGGACGAGGACTTGCCCTTGCCCTTGCCGGTATGGACGATGATCAGTCCCTTTTCGCCCTGCTTTCCAGCCATCATCCGGTCACGCGCAGCTTTGATCCTGGCCATCTTCTCGGCATGGCGAAGGTTGTCTTCGGTCGGCATCGGGCACTCCTTTGCTTGACAAGTCGGGACCGGGCGCGCACAGACAAGGGGCGCTGGTTCCTGTCCTACGACAGGCTAAGAGGGAATGCGACAGGCAACCGCCTGGAAGCAGCCGCCCCCGCGACCGTGACCGGAAAGGTCGCCCATAAGCCACTGGCCAAAAGCCGGGAAGGCGGGACGACCGTGGGCCCCACAGGCCCGAATCCGCAAGCCGGGAGACCTGCCCGCGCAAAGGATTGACCGGCGGACGGGGTGTTCCTGCTGGGGCTTGGGGCATATGTCGCGCCCCCGCGCCCTGCCGCCATAACGGATGAAGGGCGCATGACAGTCACCTTGCATGTCTGCATCACATGCCGCGCCGGCCTGCCCGTCCCCGACGGCGAGCCCGTGCCCGGCCTGCGTCTGCTGCAGGCGCTGACCGCCGAGACCCTGCCCCAAGGCGTGCGTATCGTTCCCGTCGAATGCCTGTCGGCCTGCGCCAATGGCGCGGCGATCGCGCTGTCGGGCCCGGGCCGGTGGACCTATGTCTATGGCAGCATGTCGGCTGATGACGCCCCCGAGATCATGCAGGGCGCCGCCGCCTATGCCGACGCATCTGACGGCATCGTCCCCTGGCGCGAACGCGTCACGATTTTCCGCAAGCGCAGCCTCGCGCGCATTCCTCCGATTGGGTAGCACATGACCGACCTGACCAAGACCCCAGTGACTGTCATCACCGGCTTTCTGGGCGCCGGCAAGACCACGCTGATCCGCCACCTGATGCAGAACCCGCAGGGCAAGCGGCTGGCAGTTCTGGTCAACGAATTCGGCACAATGGGCGTGGACGGAGAGATCCTGAAATCCTGCGCAGACGAAAACTGCCCGGCCGAAAACATCATGGAGCTGTCGAACGGCTGCATCTGTTGCACCGTCGCCGATGACTTCATCCCGACGCTTGAACGGCTGATGGCAATGCCGGTCAGGCCCGACCACATCCTGATCGAGACCTCGGGCCTTGCCCTGCCGAAACCGCTGCTTAAGGCGTTCGACTGGCCGGCGATCCGTTCGCGCATCACCGTGGACGGGGTGATTGCACTGGCCGATGCCGAGGCGGTTGCGGCAGGCCGTTTTGCCCCCGACGTGGTGGCAGTCGAGGCCCAGCGCGCCGCTGATGACAGCCTTGACCACGAAACGCCGCTTTCCGAGGTGTTCGAGGACCAGATCGCCTGTGCCGATATCGTCCTGCTCTCCAAGGCTGATCTGGCGGGCGAACAGGGGCTGGCCGCCGCCCGCGCGGTCATCGAGGCCGAGGCCCCGCGCAAGCTGCCGATCCTGCCGCTGGTTGACGGGGTGATCGACCCACGCGTCATCCTGGGCCTCAATGCCGCGGCCGAGGATGACCTTGCCGCCCGCCCCAGCCATCATGACGGGGCCGAGGATCATGAGCATGACGATTTCGACTCGGTGGTGATCGAACTGGCCGAGATCGCGGACCCGGCTGATCTGGCCACCCGCATCGAACGGCTGGCGCGGGAACAGAACATCCTGCGGGTCAAGGGCCATGTCGCCGTCCTGGGCAAGCCCATGCGGTTGCTGGTGCAGGCGGTGGGTGAACGGGTGCGCCACCAATACGACCGGCCCTGGGGCGATGCCCCCCGCAACTCGCGCCTCGTCGTCATTGCCGAGCATGACGATATCGACGAGGCCGCGATCAGGGCGGTTCTGGCCGCATAAGCGCCGAATAAGCCATGCATGTCGTCTTTCGCGAAAGCCGTGGGCTGGAAGAAACCGAGGTTCCGACCGACCCCGGCCAAAGCCCCGCCGAGCTGATCGCACTGTCCTATTCGGACAGCGATCTCGGCGCTTTCGCGGCAGGCTGGCACCGTGCGTCAGGGGGGCTGCCCTCGCTGCGGCTGTGCAATCTTTCGGCGCTGCGGCACCCGGTTTCGGTCGATCAGTACTGCGAGACGACGCTTGCCGGGGCGCGGGCGATTCTGGTGCGGCTGATCGGGGGTGAACCCTATTGGTCCTATGGAGTCGCCAGCCTTCAGGATCTGGCGCGCAGACGGGGTATCGCGCTGGCCTTTCTGCCCGCCGACGGGCGGCCTGACCCGACGCTTGACCGTTATTCGACGCTGCCGTTGCCGGTGCTGCGCCGGCTGACCACGCTATGCGATCAGGGCGGCGCGGTCGCCGCGCAGATGGCCTTGGCAGAGCTGGCGCATGCTGCGGGCCTGCAAGCCGCGCCGGTTCAGGGCGAGGCTGCGATCCCCGAGTTCGGATTTTACGACCCCGATCACGGTGTTATTCAGCGGCCAAAGCCCGGGCTGCTCGTCAGCTTTTACCGCAGCTATCTGACCTCTGCCGATCTGGCGCCAGTCGATGCGATGATCCGCGCCCTGCGCGCCGCGGGACTGGACGCAACCGGAGTATTCGCGCCCTCGCTCAAGGCACCGGGCTTTGCAGAATGGCTGGCGCCACATCTGCCGGGGGTTGCGGCGGTGGTAAACCTGACCGCCTTTTCTGCCCGTGACGATGCTGGCGCGACGCCCTTTGACGGGGCCGACGGCCCGGTCTTTCAGGTGGCGCTTTCCACTGCCCCGCGCGAGCTATGGGCCGCAGAAGAACGCGGCCTTTCCGCCGCAGATCTGGCGATGCACGTGGTCCTGCCCGAGGTTGATGGCCGCATTTTTCTGGGCGCGATCAGCTTCAAACAGGCGCAAGAGCGCGACCCGGATCTGCAATTTTCTCGCATGATCCACGTCCCGGATGATCAGCGCATCAATGCGGCGGCGGCACGGATGCGGGCTTGGCTGAACCTGCCCGCAAAACGCCGCGCAGTGGTGCTGTCGACCTATCCCGGCAAGACCTATCAGCTGGCCCATGCGGTTGGGCTTGACGCCCTTGCATCAGCCGGAGCGATGCTTGGCATTCCACATGACGATCTGGGCCGCAGGCTTAAGGCCGGGCGTCTGCACTGGCCGCAGGCGGATTACCTTGCCACGCTGGCCCGCCTGCCGGCGCGTCTGCGTGACGACCTTGCCGCCGCATGGGGCGCGCCTCCCGCTGATGGCTTTCACTTTGCCGCCCTGCGCCATGGCGCCGACCTGATCGCGCTGCAACCCGAACGCGGAGAGGTCGCGACAAGGGCCGAGGATTATCACGACCTGACCCGCACCCCATGCCACGAATATGTTGCCTTTTACCTGTGGCTCAGGACACAGGCGGACGCGCTGATCCACATGGGCGCACATGGCACGCTTGAGTGGCTGCCGGGCAAATCGGTGGCACTGTCAGATGAATGCTGGCCCGAGGCACTGCTTGGCGATCTGCCCGTCGTCTATCCCTTCATCGCCAACGATCCGGGCGAGGCGGCGCAGGCGAAACGGCGGCTTTCAGCCGTAACGCTGGGCCATCTGCCGCCGCCCCTTGTCGATGCCGCCCTGCCGGAGCGCCTGACGCATCTTGAGCGGCTGCTTGACGAATATTCCACCGCCGACGGGCTGGACCCACGCCGCCGCGACCGGCTGATCCTTGCCATCCGAGACGAGGCACGTGCCGCCGGGGTCGAGGCGGATCTGGGCCTGCCCCCCGACGCCGCCCCGGCCGAGGCGATCCCGCTGATCGACCGTTTCCTTTGCGATCTCAAGGACAGCCGCTTTGGCGACGGGCTGCATGTCTATGGCTCTGGCGCCTGTGGCAAGGCCGAGCGTGAGGGGCTGGCCCGCGCCCTTTCGGGGCAAAGGGTCGCGCCCGGCCCCTCGGGCTCTCCGGCGCGCGGGCGGCAGGATGTGCTGCCGACGGGGCGCAATCTTTTTACCGTCGATCCCCGCGCCGTGCCTTCGCGCAATGCCTATGCACAGGGGGTAAGGCTGGCCGAAGAGCTGCTGCGCCGCCATCTTCAGGATCATGGCGACTGGCCGCGTGGGTTGGTCGTGGACCTGTGGGGCAGCGCAACCATGCGCACGGCAGGCGAGGAATTTGCCATGGCGCTGCATCTGGCCGGGCTGCGCCCGCGCTGGGACGCCGCCTCGGGCCGGGTATCGGGGGTCGATATCCTTACGCTGGCCGAACTGGGCCGGCCGCGAATTGACGTGACGCTGCGGGTCTCGGGGTTGTTTAGGGACGTTTTCCCCGGTCTGGCGCAATTGTTCGAGACCGGGGCCGCGGCGCTGGCGACTCGTGACGAAAGCCCGGATGACAACCCCTATCGTCACCGCATCCCGCGCGTCTTTGGCCCCAAGCCCGGGCTTTACGGCCTCGGCCTTGCCGATCTTGCCGAAACGTTCAGCGATGAGGCGCGGCACGCGGCGGGCGAGGCATGGCTTGCCGCGTCCTCTCATGCCATCGGGGCGGATGGTCGCATCAGCCATCAGCCACAGGCGATCCGTGAGCGGCTTTCGGGGGCTGACGCCTTTGTCCATGCACAGGACCTGCCGGAATCCGATCTGCTGCTGGCCAGCGATTACGCCGCACATGAGGCGGGCTTTGCCGCCGCCATGGCGCGGATCGGGGCTGCGCATCCGGCGCTTTACCACCTTGACGCCACGCGCCCGGACCAGCCGCGCGCCCGCACCCTGACCGAGGAAATCGCCCGCGTCACCCGTGCCCGCGCTGCCAATCCCGCCTGGGCGGACGGCATGATGCGGCACGGCTTTCGCGGCGCGGCCGAGATTGCGGCAACGCTGGATCACATGGCCGCCTTTGCCAATCTGGCCGGCGTGGTGCCGGGCCATCTGTTCGACCTTTATCACGAGGCGACGCTGGGTCGACCCGAGGTGGTGGATTTCATGCAGCGCGAAAACCCCGCCGCTCTGGCCGCAATGCGGGCGCTGTTTGCACGGCTGATCGCCTCGGGTCTGTGGGTCACGCGGCGCAACTCTGTCCTTGCCGGGGTGGCACCATGAGCGGTTTTGAGATCAAGGGCTGGTGTCCCGGCGCGCTGCGCCCGATGGAATCGGGCGACGGGCTGGTGCTGCGTATCCGGGCGCGAAATGGACGGCTGACACCCGACGAGGCGCGGCTGATCGCCGGTCTTTCTTCGCGCCACGGCAACGGGCTGATCGACCTGACCAGTCGCGCAAACCTGCAATTGCGCGGGCTGACCCCCTTGGGCCATGCGGCGACCATCGCGGCGCTTCAGCCTTTCGGCCTGACCGACCGCGATGCCGGGACCGAGGCGCGGCGCAATGTCATCCTGTCGCCATTTGCCCCGGTCGGCGGACCGGCGTGGCAGGTGGCCGAGGCGATCGCCCGCGCAATGACAGCACCGGATGCGCCAAAAGTTCCCGCCAAGTTCGGATTTGCAGTCGATGCGGGAACTGCGGTGCTGACCGATGTTCCCGCGGATATCCGGTTGCGCCCACATGGCACGGGCTGGTTGATCCTGCCTGATGGTGCGGATTGGGCACTTGAGGCCGCAAACCCCGCCGAGGCTGCCCGCCGCGCCGTCGCACTGGCACATTGGTTCGTGCAGACGGGCGGCGTGACCGAGGGTCGTGGGCGGATGCGCGACCATCTGCGCCAGGGGGCGCCAAAACCCGGGGGATCGGTCGCAGGGACCACCCGCCCCGGCGCCTCTGCCACGCCAGGTCCCGGACCGGCAACGAATGGCTGGATCGTCGGCTTTGCCTTTGGCCAGATCACGCCCGGCCAGCTTGAGGCAGCAGCAGCTTTGGGTCCGCTGCGCCTGACACCGTGGCGCGCCTTGCTGATCGAGGGTGCTACCTTGCCCCGCATCCCCGGTGCGATCCTTGATCCGTGCGACCCGCTTACGCGCGTCCATGCCTGCACGGGCGCGCCCGGCTGCCCGCAGGCGCAGGCCGATGTACGGGCGCTGGCGCGGCATCTTGCGTCTCGCCTCGCGCCGGATCAGACGCTGCATGTCACCGGCTGCGCCAAGGCATGCGCCCATCAGGGACCGGCCTCGGCGACGCTGATTGCGACCGGGCGCGACCGCTTTGACCTGATCCGGGATGGCAGCGCGCACGATCCTGTCACGCGGGCGGGGCTGGCCGTGCATGACCTGCCTGCCGCACTTGCCAAAGCGTGTCCCCAATGAAATCGCCTCAAACCCAGTGGAGCCGCCCGATGCTGCACCAATATGAAACCGACGGCGCCCGCATCTATGCGCAGTCTTTTGCCACCATCCGCGCCGAGGCCGACCTCGCCCGCTTTTCTCCCGAAGAAGAGCCGGTCGTCGTTCGCATGATCCACGCCGCCGGGCTGGTCGGGCTTGAACGCGACGTGGAATTCTCGCCCGGGATGGCCCTGGCCACGCGCAAAACACTAGAGGACGGCGCACCAATCCTGTGCGACGCGCGCATGGTCAGCGAAGGGATCACCCGCGCCCGGCTGCCCGCAAAAAACCGTATCATCTGTACCCTGCAAGACCCCCGCGTACCGGAGCTGGCGGCGCGGATGGGCAACACACGCAGCGCCGCCGCGCTTGAACTATGGCGCGAGGATCTGGCCGGGGCGGTGGTCGCCATCGGCAATGCTCCGACCGCGCTGTTTCATCTGTTGAACATGCTGCGCGATCCGGCCTGCCCGCGTCCCGCCGCGATTATCGGCTGTCCGGTTGGCTTTGTCGGTGCCGCTGAATCCAAGGCGGCGCTGATCAAGGACCTGCCCGCTCCGGCACTGATCGTGCGCGGGCGGCTTGGCGGCTCGGCCATCACGGTTGCCGCCGTCAACGCACTTGCCAGCCGAAAGGAATAGCCATGGGCAAGATCATCTGCGCGGGTCTTGGCCCCGGCGATCCCGACCTGATCTCGGTCCGTGCCGACCGCGCCATCCGCGGGGCACGCCAGATCGCCTATTTCCGCAAAAAGGGCCGCGCCGGACAGGCCCGCCGGATCGTCTCGGACCTGCTGGCGCCGGATGTGATCGAACATGCGATGGAATATCCGGTCACGACCGAAATCCCCTTTGACAGCCCCGAATACAACCGGTTGCTTTCGGCCTTTTACGACGACTGGACGGGGCGGCTTGCAGGGCTGGCTGCTGACAGCGACGTGGTCGTGCTGTGCGAGGGCGATCCGCTGTTTTACGGCTCGTTCATGCATCTGCACGCCCGGCTGCAGGATCTGGCGCCGGTCGAGATCATCCCCGGCATCCCCGGCATGACCGGTTGCTGGAACGCCATCGGCCGTCCGATGACCTGGGGCGATGACGCAATGACCGTGCTGATGGGCACCCTGCCCGAGGCCGAGCTTGCCCGCCACATGCGCGCCGCTGATGCGGTGGTCGTGATGAAAACCGGCCGCAACCTGCCCAAGATCGCCCGCGCGCTGAACCTTGCCGGACGGATGACCGATGCCTGGCTGGTCGAGCGTGGAACGATGCCGAACCAGCGCGTGACCCCACTTGCGGACGCCGATCTGCAGAATTGCCCGTATTTCGCCACCGTTCTGGTGCATGGCAATGGCCGCCGTCCCCTGGCGGACGCAGCGGAATGAGCGGCTGGGTCGTGGTGGCGGGACTTGGGCCCGGGGCCGATCACCTCGTCACCCCCGAGGTGCGCGCAGCACTGGACGAGGCCACCGATGTTGTCGGCTATATCCCCTATGTCGCCCGTGTCGCTCCGCGCAAAGGGCTGACGCTGCACCCTTCGGACAACCGGGTCGAGGTCGAGCGCGCGCGCCTGGCCCTTGATCTGGCCGAAAGCGGGCGGCGGGTCGTGGTGGTCTCATCGGGGGATCCGGGGGTCTTTGCGATGGCCTCGGCGCTGTTTGAGGCGCTTGAGGACCGCACCGTCATGCCCGAAATCCGCATCCTGCCCGGCATCACCGCCATGCTCGCCGCCGCAGCACGGATCGGCGCACCGCTTGGCCATGATTTCTGCACGATCAACCTGTCGGACAATCTTAAACCATGGGCCCTGATCGAGCGGCGCTTGCGGCTGGCGGCCGAGGCCGATTTTGCCATGGCCTTTTATAACCCCCGCTCAAAGGCACGGCCCGAAGGCTTTGCCCGCGCGCTTAACATCCTGCGCGAATGCTGCGGGCCTGACCGGCTGATCTCATTCGCGCGGGCCGTCTCGACCCCGGATGAGGTGATCCAGACCACGACGCTGAGCAAGGCATTGCCCGAGATGGCGGACATGCGCACCGTCGTCATCCTTGGCAACAGCGCCACCCGCCGGGCTGGCAGCTGGATCTATACGCCGCGATCCGTACCATGAAGCCAGACCATCACCTCGGCCGGGGTTGCGACGACGCGGCGCGGCGGCAGCTCAGGGCGGTCGATCATCACCACTGGCAGGCCCAGTTCGCGCGCAGCCGCGATCTTGGCCTCGGCCGCCTGACCTCCGGCATTCTTGGCAACGACATGGGCGATGTCATGGCGGCGCATCAGCGCCACATCACCTGCCACGGTGAAGGGGCCGCGCGAAACGATCAGCGTCGCATCCCGCAGGGGATGGGCCGCCACCTCGGCAAAGCGCAGCATCCAGATGTGATTGATCCCGACAAAGGGTTGCAGGTTCTGTCGCCCGATGGCCAGAAACACCCCCGAGCCATCCCCCGGCAGAACACGGGCGGCAGCCTCATAATCGCTGACCCTGACCCAACGGTCACCGGGCGCGGACACCCAGGGCGGGCGTTCCAGCGCGATCAGCGCCGTGCCCGTCGCCGCGCAGGCAGTAATGGCATTGCAGCTCATCCCCTTGGCAAAGGGGTGGGTGGCGTCGATGACATGGCTGATGCGTTCGGTGCGCAGATACCCGGCCAGCCCCTCGGGACCGCCAAAACCGCCGATCCGCGTCGGCAGGGGTTGTTTGACCGGGCGCGCGGTGCGGCCGGCGTAAGAATACACCGCCTGCAGCCCGGCAGCGGCCAGCGCGCTGGCCATGGCTCCGGCTTCGGTGGTGCCGCCCAGCAAAAGGATGCGCGTCATGGCTGATCCCTGGCTTTCCATCATCGGTATTCAGGAGGATGGCCCTGCCGGCCTGTCGCCTGCAAGCCGCGAAGCGCTGGATCGCGCCGAAATCGTCTTTGGTGCCCCCCGGCACCTGGAACTCGCAGGGCTTGCCGCGCCACGCGGCAAAACCTGGCCGGTCCCCTTTGATCTTGGCCCCCTGTTGGCCCTGCGCGGGCAAAAGGTCGCCGCGCTTGTCTCGGGCGATCCGTTCTGGCATGGCGCGGGGGGCAGTATTGCCGCTGTTCTGCCCCATAGCGAATGGCGCGCTTTTCCCGCGCCCGGCACCTTTTCGCTGGCCGCCGCAAGGCTGGGCTGGCGGCTGGAGGATGTGACCTGTCTTGGCCTGCACGCCGCACCCTTTGCCCGGCTGCGCCCGGTCATGGCACGGGGAACGCGGACGATCTGCCTGATGCGCGACGCCTCTGCCCCTGCCGCCCTAGCGGAATGGCTGGTGGCACAGGGGTTCGGGCAGATGCGCATGGTCGTGCTTGAGGCGCTTGGCGGCCCCCGCGAACGTATCCGCGAGGCGCGGGCGCAGGAGTTTGCGCTTGACTGTGTCGCCCCGGTGGCAGTCGCTCTGGACGGGGCGGATCTGCCACCGGGGGCGGGCCTGCCACGTGGTTTCGGCCTGCCGGACGAGGTCTTTGCCCATGACGGCCAGATCACCCGCCGGGCTGTCCGGGCGACGACTCTGGCGGCGCTTGCCCCCCGTTCGGGTGAAATGCTGTGGGACATCGGCGGCGGCTCGGGCTCGATCAGCGTCGAATGGTGCCTGAACGGCGGGCGGGCCGTGACCATTGAGCCGCGCGCCGACCGCATCGCCAATATCGCCGCAAACATCGACGCCTTTGGGCTTGCGGAACAGATGCGCACCATCCACGGCGCCGCGCCCACGGCACTGGCTGGCCTGCCCCCGCCTGACGCGATCTTTGTCGGCGGTGGGGCCAGTGCGGCATTGATCGACGCCCTGCCCCCTGCACGACTGGTCGTGAACGCGGTCACGCTTGAAACCGAGGCGCTGCTGATCGATTTGCATGCCGCGCGCGGCGGATATTTGACCCGGGTTGCCCTGCAAGAGGCCACCCCTCTTGGCCGGATGCGCGGCTGGACCCCGGCGCGCAACGTCACGCAATGGAGCTGGCCATGAGGGTGGCAGGCATCGGCTTTCGCAAAGCGGCCACGCTGGCTGCGCTGCGCGAGGCGCTGACCCGTGCAGGCCCGGCCGAGGCGCTGGCGACCACGCCCGCCAAGGCGCAGGCCGCCCCAATACGTGCGCTTGCTGCCGAAACCGGCCTGCCCCTGATCGCAGTCGAGGTCGCAGGCATCGCCACGCCCACCCAATCGCCACGCATCCTTGCCCGCCACGGCACCGGTTCGCTGGCCGAGGCAGCCGCCCTTGCCGCCCTTGGCCCCGGCGCGCGCATCATCGCCCCGCGCGTCATCTCGCAGGATGGCACCGCCACCGCCGCCATCGCAGAAGGAGACCCCGCATGACCGTCCATTTCATCGGCGCTGGCCCCGGCGCGGCCGATCTGATCACCCTGCGCGGCCGCGACCTGATCGCCTCTTGCCCGGTCTGCCTTTATGCCGGCTCACTGGTGCCGCAGGAACTGCTGAGCCATTGCCCGCCCGGTGCGCGTATCGTGAACACCGCGCCCATGAACCTTGACCAGATCATTGGCGAGATCCTGAACGCGCATCGTGACGGTCATGACGTCGCGCGACTTCATTCCGGCGATCTGTCAGTCTGGTCGGCCATGGGCGAACAATTGCGGCGGCTGCGCGAACTTGGCATTCCCTATGACGTGACGCCGGGCGTACCTTCGTTCGCCGCCGCCGCCGCCGCGCTTGGGGCTGAACTCACGCTGCCCGGTATTGCGCAATCGGTGGTCCTGACCCGCACCTCGGGCCGGGCCTCGGCCATGCCAAAGGGCGAGCAGCTGGCAAATTTCGCGGCCACTGGCGCGACGCTTGCCATTCACCTGTCGGTGCATGTGCTCGACCGGGTACAAGACGAACTGCTGCCCCATTACGGTGCCGATTGCCCGGTCGCGGTAGTGTTCCGCGCCAGCTGGCCTGACCAGCGCATCGTCAGGGCGACGCTCGGCACGCTTGACCCGGCGATCGGCGAGGGCGAGCGCACGGCGCTGATCCTTGTCGGTCGGGCCCTCGCAGCCACGGATTTTCTGGAAAGCCGCCTTTACGCCGGCGATTACGACCGCCGGTTTCGGCCGGTCGGCACCACACCCCGGTTCCCCGAATGAAGGGCCTTGTCATCAGCGCCCCGGCCTCGGGCAGCGGCAAGACCACGGTCACACTGGGACTGATCGGCGCGTTGCGGGCGCGCGGCCTGACCGTGCAGCCCTTTAAAAGCGGGCCTGATTATATCGACCCCGCCTTTCACCGCCGGGCGGCGGGGCGTGACTCGTTCAATCTGGACAGCTGGGCCATGGGACGGGCACAGATCGCACATCTGATTGCGCGCACATCGGACGCCGATCTTGCAATCGCCGAGGGCTCGATGGGGCTATTTGACGGCGTGGCCCAGCGCGGAGGCTGCGGCAATGGCGCCAGCGCCGATATCGCCGCGCTGACCGGCTGGCCGGTGGTTCTGGTCCTTGACTGCAAAGGTCAGGCGCAATCCGCCGGGGCCGTGGCACTGGGGTTCCGCGAGATGCGCCACGACGTGAAACTGGCCGGGGTGGTGCTGAACCGCGTCGCCTCGTCCCGGCACGAAATGCTGATGCGCCACGCGCTGGACCCGCTGGGCATCCCGGTGCTGGGCGTGCTGCCGCGCGAGGCCGGGATCGAACTGCCCGAACGTCACCTTGGCCTTGTGCAGGCGCAGGAGCTCGCCGCCCTTGACTCCTTGCTTGCCGCGGCTGCCGCAGCGGCAAGGCTGCATCTGGACCTTGACGCCATCATCGCGGCGGCTGGGGGCGGCGTCGTGGCCGGGCCATTTTCGCCACTGCCTCCGCCCGCACAACGTATCGCGCTGGCACAGGATGAAGCGTTTTCCTTTGTCTATCCGCATCTTATTCAGGGCTGGAGGACAGCCGGGGCTGAGATCCTGCCCTTTTCTCCCCTTGCGGATCAGCCCCCCGACGACAGTGCCGGGGCCTGCTGGCTGCCCGGCGGCTATCCAGAATTGCACGCAGGCAGGCTTGCCATGGCCGAACGCTTTCGCGCCGGGTTGCAGCGTTTTTCCCAGACGCGTCCGGTTCATGGCGAATGCGGTGGTTATATGGCCATGGGCGCGGGGCTGGTCGATGCTCAGGGGGTGCGGCACCAGATGACGGGCCTGCTGGGGCTTGAAACCAGCTATGAAAAGCGCCGGATGCATCTGGGCTATCGCCGGGCTCAGCCTTTGGCCGGGCTATACCGCCAGCCGCTGGCCGGGCATGAGTTCCACTATGCGACGATTCTCGCGCAGCCGGACGAGCCTTTGGCGCAGGTCACCGACGCTAATGGCGACAGGGTGGCCGAGACCGGCTCACGCCGCGGCCATGCCACCGGCACCTTCTTTCACCTGATCGGAGAGGCGCCATGATCGAGCTTGCGTTGATCGGCATCGGCACTGGCAGCCCCGGCCATCTGACCCGCGAAGGCATTGCGGCAATGGCGAATGCTGACCTGATCCTTATCCCCGCCAAAGGTGAGGATAAGGCCGATCTGGCCGAGTTGCGCCTTGCGCTTTGCCGCGATGCGCTGGTGAGCCCGCCACCGCTGGCGATCTTTGACATGCCGCAGCGCGGCGCCGCAAACGGCTATCGTCAGGGCGTCGAGGAATGGCACGACGCCATCGCGGCCCGGTGGGAACAGGTGATCCGCGATCATGGCGCCATGCGTCCGGCACTGCTGGTCTGGGGTGATCCTTCGCTTTACGACAGCACATTGCGCATCGCCGGGCGGGTCGCGCACCGGCTGCCCATGCGCGTGAAGGTCATCCCCGGCATCACCGCAATTCAGGCGCTTTGCGCGGCCCATACGATCCCGCTGAACGCGGTGGCCGCCCCGGTGCTTATCACCACCGGCCGCCAGATCCGTGACCATGGCTGGCCCGGGACCGCAGAGCGGCTGGTCGTCATGCTGGACGGCGAATGCTCGTTTCGCCATCTCGACCCGCAGGGCGTGCATATCTGGTGGGGCGCCTTTCTGGGCATGCCAAACCAGATCCTGATCAGCGGCCCCCTGTCCGAAGTCGCCGACCGCATCCATGAGACCCGCGCCACGGCGAGGGCCGAGCACGGCTGGATCATGGATATCTATCTGCTTGACCGATGCCCGTCACCCTGACCCTGCCGCCCGGGGTCAAGGCCGATGCGCTGGCCATGGCGCTTGGCACGCTTGACCCGACCGTCACCCTGCGCCGTACGGCCTTGCAGGCAAAAAACGCACGGCCGGTCTTGATGGCTGTGCAATCGCCGGGGCGCGGCTCATATCTTTTTCACGACCTGCGCCCCGAGGATGCCGGTGACGTGGCCGCTACAATCCGCGCCTATCTTGCCGCCCCCGACGGCTGGATCAGCGACGCCCGACCCTGCGGACGGCTGCGGTATTGCCTCAAGCTGCGCATCCCGGCGGGATGAAAAACCCGCCGTTCATGTCCGCGCGGAGGGAGGAAACGCGGCATGAACGGCGGTCACTGCCATGAGAGCCCCGTGCGGCCCGGGGCGACGGGAGGTGCATGGACCCCGTCCCCTTCAGCCTGCGCTGCATCGCAGCATCGCGCAAGCACAGGCCGCGACAGCGCCACCCGAAAGCACGGATGTGCCCGTTTTATGGGTGATCTGGCCCGGACTGCGACGAAAAGCAGCAGTCCAAAATCCCCAAAAGCGCCGGAAAACCGCCCAAGACCAAGGGTTTTCACGAAAATGATATCGTCGGCGCGTTGGCAGTTTGGCCTGGTTGTGCAACCCTGCCCCTGCGCGAACCCCAGTGCAGCTAGACGCCACACAAAAAGGAAGATGACATGCGCCTGATTCTCATTGCCGCCGCCCTTGCCGCGGTTCCTCTGGCAAGCTTTGCCCAGGACGATCCGGCCAAGCAGGCCGTCAAGGCACGCCAGGGTTTCTATCAGATGCTCGCCATCAACATGGGCACCCTTGCCGGTATGGCCAAAGGTGATATCGCCTATGACGAAGCCGTCGCCAGCCGCGCCGCCGCCAATATCGAGGCGCTGACGCAATATGACATGCCCGCCCTCTTTATCGAAGGCAGCAGCTCGGCCGATACCGAAGGCACCGCTGCCAAGCCTGATATCTGGACGAACTCCGAGGACTTCCAGGCCAAGTTCGCCGGTCTGGGCGAGGCCGCCTCGGGCGCGTCCGAGGCCGTCAAAGGCGGTCAGGGTAATATCGGCCCGGTGGTCGGGAAACTGGGCGCTGCCTGCAAGGCCTGCCACGACAGCTATCGCGAAAAAAGCTGATGTCGCGGCGCGGCCCCATCCGTGAGGTCCGGCTATGGGACCCGCTTTTGCGCGGGTTCCATTGGCTTTTGGCGTTTTTCGTGATTGCGGCCTGGTGCCTTGGCCAGTTCGGCCCGGCAAAGATGACCCTGCATTTCTGGTGCGGCTATGTCGTGGCGGGGCTGCTGATCTTTCGCCTGGTCTGGGGCTTTGTCGGCCCGCCCCCGGCGCGGTTTACGCATTTCGTCCGGGGACCGGGGGCCGTGGCCCGGTACATGCGCAGCATGTTCCTGCCCGAGCCCAGCCACTGGCCCGGCCATAACCCCTTGGGGGCACTGTCGGTCATCGTCATGCTGGCGGTGCTGGCAGCGCAGGTGACGACCGGGCTGATCTCGGACCCCGACGACTATATCAACGTCGGCCCACTGGCATCTTATGTCAGCAGCGCCACCCGCTCAAAAGCGGTGGGCTGGCATAATCTGGGTGCCAGCATCATCCTGATCCTGGTGCTGCTGCATGTCGCGGCGGTGCTGTTCTATCGCTTCTGGAAGCGTGAGGATCTGGTCAGCCCGATGATCAACGGCCGCAAGGCGATCCGCGAGGAATAAGCGGCGCATTTGATCGAATCGCCCCTTCGTGCGAGGCTGGTTCATGCCGGGCCTCGCCTATTGACAGCCCGGCATGGCTGACCCGCATGAAGGAGCCGATGATGATCAGCAGGACCTTCGCCCTTGCGCTGGCCTTCTCGATGGCGGCGATCCCCGCATTCGCGGATTGCAACGGCCACAAGAAAGTCCCCAGCGACCAGACCACACAGATCGAGCGCCCGGCCCCAGCGCCGAGCACGAACAGCTAAAGGAAAAGGGCGGGATCAACCCCGCCCTTTTTCAGTTGAACTTGTTATCGCGGGGAAAGCCCCGTGGCGCCATACGTCCCGCTGTTGCCCGTTTGCCCAGCCATTCGGTCAGATCGGGCTCGGTCCGGGTGCGGCCACCGCTTTCCTGCCAGCGCAGACCTTCGGCCAGGGTGATGCAGATCGCGTCCGACAGCCCGCCGTCCTTGAACTTTTGCAACCGGACGCCCTTGCCCCGCGCCATTTCGGGCAGCTCGTCCAGCGGAAAGACCAGCATCTTGCGGTTCTGACCGACCACGGCAACATGGTCACCGGCGACGCGGCGGCAAAGCGCCGGCTCGCCATTCAGTACCTGTTTGCCGGCACGGGTCTGCGCAAGGATATCCGCCGCACCAACGATGAACCCGTCCCCGGCCTTTGAGGCAACAAGGTAACGCTCGCCATCGCGCCAGGGGAACATGTCGATCACCGCCGCATCATTCGGCAGGTCGATCATCAGCCGCAGCGGCTCACCCATGCCGCGCCCGCCGGGCAGGTTATTGGCGGGCAGTGTGTAAAAGCGGCCATTGGCGGCAAAGATCATCAGCTTGTCGGTGGTTTCGGCATGCAGCGCCATGAAGGGGCCGTCGCCGTCCTTGAACTTGACCTCGGCATCCAGCGGCTGATGACCCTTAAGCGCGCGAATCCAGCCCATCCTGGACAGAATCACGGTGATCGGCTCGCGCTCGATCATCGCCTCCATGTCGATTTCGGCCACCTCGCTGGCTTCGCCGATCTCGGTGCGGCGCTGGCCTCCGGGCGCGGACTTGCCGAACTTCGAACGCGTTTCGCGCAGCTCTTCGGCAATCCTGGCCCATTGCGCGCCCTCGTCAGCCAGCATGGCCATCAGGCCCTCGCGCTCATGGGTCAGCTTCTCATGCTCGGTGCGCAGCTCCATCTCTTCGAGACGGCGCAGGGCACGCAGGCGCATGTTCAGGATCGCCTCGACCTGAACCTCGGTCAGCCTGAACTCGGCGATCATCACGGCTTTCGGATCATCCTCATTACGGATGATCTCGATCACGCGGTCGAGGTTGAGGAAGGCGATCATATAGCCTTCCAGCACTTCCAGCCGGGCCGCGATCTTGTCCAGCCGGTGGTTCGAGCGCCGCACCAGAACCTCGCGCCGGTGGTCAAGGAATGCGCGCAGCACCTCTTTCAGCGAACAGACCTTGGGCACGCGCCCGTCGATCAGCACGTTCATGTTCAGGCCAAAGCGCACCTCAAGGTCGCTGACCCGGAACAGCGCGGCCATCAGCTGTTCGGCATCGACGGCGCGGGTGCGCGGCTCCAGCACGATGCGGATATCTTCGGCCGATTCATCGCGCACATCGGCAAGGATCGGCACCTTCTTGGTCTGGATGATCTCGGCCAGCCGCTCGATCAGCTTGGATTTCTGGACCTGATAGGGGATCTCGGTCACGACGATCTGCCACTGGCCGCGGCCCATATCCTCGACCACCCAACGCGCCCGCAGCCGCAGGCTGCCGCGGCCGGTGCGATAGGCCTCGGCAATCGTCTCGCGCGATTCGACCAGCACGCCCCCGGTCGGGAAATCCGGCCCCGGCATGATCGAGATCAGCGTGTCGTCGCGGGCATCGGGTGCCTTGATCAGATGCAGACAGGCGTCGATGACCTCATGCAGGTTATGCGGAGGCACGTTCGTCGCCATCCCCACCGCGATCCCGCTGGCACCATTGCAAAGCAGGTTCGGGAATGCAGCAGGCAGCACCACCGGCTCTTGCAGCGTGCCATCATAGTTGGGGCGGAAATCGACCGCATCCTCGGCCAGCCCCTCCATCAGCGCCTCGGCTGCTGCGGTCAGGCGGGCCTCGGTATAGCGGCTGGCGGCAGGGTTGTCGCCGTCGATGTTGCCAAAGTTGCCCTGCCCGTCCACCAGCGGATAGCGCATGGCGAACGGCTGGGCCAGACGCGCCATCGCGTCATAGATCGCGGCATCGCCGTGGGGGTGATAGTTGCCCATCACATCGCCGCTGATCTTGGCCGATTTACGGAAAGCTCCGGTCGGGCTCAGCCGCAATTCGCGCATCGCGAACAGGATACGGCGGTGCACCGGCTTTAACCCGTCACGCGCATCCGGCAGCGCACGGTTCATGATCGTGGACAGCGCATAGGTCAGATACCGCTCGCCAATGGCGCGCGACAGCGGTTCGGACGTGGTCTGATCCGCGTTGGGATCGGGGGTATTCGGATCGTCGGACATGGTCGATTGAATAGGCCCGCGAACCGCATCGGTCCAGCCGGAAATGCGCGGCTTGCGCATGAGCGGGCCTTAGCGCAGAACCGGGTAGCAAGGAGGCGCGCATGAAAACCGTTCTGATCACCGGCTGTTCTTCGGGCATCGGGCTGGACGCAGCGCGCCACATGCGCGAACGCGGCTGGCGCGTCATCGCCACCTGTCGCAAGCCCGGGGATATCGAGGCCCGCCGTGCCGAGGGCTTTGATACCCTGCCGCTTGAGCTTGGCGACGAAGACAGCGTCGCCCGCTGCGCCGAGGCCGCTCTGGCGCTTGGCCGCATCGACGCGCTGGTCAACAACGCCGCCTTCGCCATCCCCGGCGCGGCCGAGGACCTGCCGCGCGGCGCGCTGCGTGCGATATTCGAGGCGAATCTGTTCGGCACCCATGACCTGACCCGCCGGCTGCTGCCGCATTTCCGCGCCCATGGCGGACGGGTGGTCAATATCAGTTCGGTCCTTGGCCTTGTCGGCATCCCCTGGCGCGGCGCCTATGTGGCGACGAAATTCGCGCTTGAGGGACTGACCGATGTGCTGCGCGTAGAAATGGCAGATACCGGCGTCCGCTTTGTTCTGATCGAGCCCGGCCCCATCGGCACGCTGATCCGCCAGAACTCGATTCCGCATTTCGAACGCTGGATCAACTGGCAGGCAAGCCCGCGCGCCGACCAATACCGCCGCACGCTGCTAAAGCGGCTTTATGAGCCTGCCGCGAAAAAGGACCGGTTCGAGCTGCCGCCCTCGGCGGTCAGCGCCCGCATCGCCGAAGCACTGGAAAGCACAAACCCGCACCCACGCTATTACGTCACCACGCCGACCCGCATCGCAGGCTTTGGGCGCAGGCTCTTGTCCACACGCGCACTGGACTGGTTCGCGCGCCGCAGCTAGGTTGCATGCCGAAAGGGCTTTTCATGCACGACAAACCGCTCTTCTATCTCCTCGTGATCTGCTGCCTTGTGGTCCTGGTGATCCTTGCCACCGGCATCGGCGGCTTTGCCCGCGGGGGCGAGTTCAACCGCAAACACGGCAATCGCCTGATGCGCTGGCGCATCATCGCCCAGGCGGTCGCTATCGCGGTCTTTCTGCTGTATCTCTGGATCAGGAGCGGCTGATGGTCGTGTTGAACAAAATCTACACCCGCACCGGCGACAGGGGCGAAACCGCGCTGTCGAATGGCGAGCGTGTGCCCAAACATTCGCTGCGGGTCGAAGCCTATGGCACCGTAGATGAATTGAACGCGACGCTTGGCCTCGCCCGGCTGCATGCCGGGGGCGAGATCGCGACCCGTATCGCGGTGATCCAGAACGATCTTTTCGATCTTGGCGCGGATCTGTCGCGGCCGCGCATGGAAGAGGACGCCGATGCCCCCTATACTGTCCTGCGCATGATCGACGCGCAGGTCGAGCGTCTTGAGACCGAAATCGACGCAATGAACGCGGCGCTTTCACCCTTGCGCAGTTTTATCCTGCCGGGCGGTTCGGCGCTGGCGGCGCATCTGCACCTGTCGCGCACTGTCGCCCGCCGGGCCGAACGTGCTGCCGTTGCGCTGATGGCTGCCGAAGGGGCCAATCCGGCCGCTGTGAAATATCTCAACCGCCTGTCGGACTGGCTGTTCGTGGCGGGGCGCGTGGCCAATGATAACGGCGCGCAGGATATCCTGTGGGTGCCAGGAGCCAGTCGTTAGCGCGAACACGACAGGATGGAAATGTTACGACGCGTTACGGTCGTTTTTTCCCTGTTATTGCCGCTGATGGCCAGCTAACAAACCTTCCGAACAGGTGACACAACCAAAGGGGAGCGGCCGATGAAGGTTCTCGTGCCATTGAAGCGTGTGATTGACTACAACGTTAAGGCCCGTGTTAGGTCTGACGGCACTGGCGTCGATCTTGCGAACGTCAAGATGTCGATGAACCCGTTCGACGAGATTGCGGTTGAGGAGGCGATCCGCCTGAAGGAGTCCGGGAAGGCCTCTGAGGTGATCGCGGTTTCGATCGGTGTGAAGCAG
>Ga0182743_1000877_pt1 | contig 32977 bp, 31 predicted proteins | sample eDN3rd30CKraftOP_FD_128522 | JGI IMG/M metagenome (GOLD analysis project Ga0182743, IMG submission 128522) | Enriched Organic Plus compost microbial communities from Emeryville, California, USA - eDNA 3rd pass 30_C Kraft OP (version 2) (version 2) ... | reverse complement strand
CTCGGCCGGATGACCGAACGCTTCCGCCCGCGCCTTGCCTGCATCGCCTGCAACACCGCCTCGACCATTGCGCTGAGCGTGGTGCGCGACGTGCTCCACGTGCCGATTGTCGGCACGGTCCCCGCGATCAAACCGGCCGCCGCAGCGACGCGGACGGGCGTGATCGGCCTGCTCGGCACGGCGGCGACGATCCGGCAGGGCTATGTCGACAATCTCGAACACGAATTCGCCCAGGGCAAAACGCTGATCCGCCACGCCGCCCCCGGCCTGGTGGCAGCGGCGGAAGCGAAACTGCACGGCCGGCCGGTCGATCCGGCGCTGATTGCCGAAGCGGTCCGGGGGCTGCGCAGCCATCCTGCTGGCGAACGGATCGACACGGTGGTGCTGGCCTGCACCCATTTCCCACTGGTGCGCGATGAACTGGCCGCAGTGCTGGGCCCCGAGGTCGGCTTTGTCGACGGGGCCGCAGGTATCGCCCGGCGGATCGCTTCGCTCACCCAGGGCCAGCAATTCGCCCGGACAAGGCCGGATTATGCCGTTTTCACCGGGGGGCCGCTGGACGGCCAACTGCTGCCCGCCTTGGCCCGCTATGGGCTCGAACGGGCGGAACTGTTTTGATAACAGGGACAAAGCGCAAAGTGGGCGTTTTGTCCTACCGCCAATCTGCGCTGGTATTTGTCTATACCATCGGGTAAATGCCCGGCCAAACAACAGCGTTGATAGCGCGCAGGATACGGGCAGGTCCGTTGAATTACGAACACATTTTCGACCAGGCGATTGAACGGCTCCACTCGGAGGGGCGCTATCGGGTGTTCATCGATATTCTGCGGAACAAGGGCGCCTACCCCAATGCGCGCTGCTTCCACGGCCACAACGGGCCCAAGCCGATCACTGTCTGGTGCTCCAACGATTATCTTTCCATGGGGCAGCATCCCAAAGTGATCGCCGCGATGGAAGAAGCGCTGCACAATGTCGGCGCGGGTTCCGGCGGCACGCGCAATATCGGCGGCAACACCCACTACCATATCGAGCTGGAACACGAACTGGCCGATCTGCACGGCAAGCAATCCGCCCTGCTGTTCACCAGCGGCTATGTCTCGAACGACGCCACGCTTTCGACGCTGGCCAAGCTGCTACCCGGCTGCGTGATCTTTTCCGATGAACTGAACCACGCCAGCATGATTGCCGGCATTCTCAATTCGGGCTGTGAAAAGCGTGTCTGGCGGCACAACGACGTCGCCCATCTGGAAGAACTGCTGGCCGCCGAAGATCCCGATGTGCCGAAGCTGATCGCCTTCGAAAGCGTCTATTCGATGGATGCCGATGTTGCCCCGATCCATGCGATCTGCGATCTCGCCGAAAAGTACAACGCGCTGACCTATATCGACGAAGTGCACGCCGTGGGCATGTATGGCCCGCGCGGCGGCGGCATTTCGGAACGTGACGACGCGGCCCACCGGATCGACATCATCGAAGGCACGCTGGGCAAGGCGTTCGGCGTGATGGGCGGCTATATCGCGGCCGATTCCAAGATCATCGACTGCATCCGCAGCTATGCCCCCGGCTTCATTTTCACCACGTCGCTGAGCCCGGTGCTGGTGGCCGGCGTGCTGGCCGCCGTGAAGCATCTCAAAAGCTCGAGCGTGGAACGCGAAGGCCAGCAGGCCGCCGCCGAAATGCTCAAGCGCATGTTCGCCGAAGCCGGGCTGCCGGTGATGAATTCGACCACGCATATCGTCCCGCTCAAAGTCGGCGATCCGGTGCGGGCGAAGAAGATCAGCGACATTCTGCTGGCCGAATACGGCGTCTATGTGCAGCCGATCAATTTCCCGACCGTGCCGCGCGGGACCGAACGCCTGCGCTTCACGCCCGGGCCGACGCATTCGGAAGAAATGATGCGCGAACTGACCAGCGCCCTGCTCGAAATCTGGGATCGCCTCGATCTCGAACTCAAGCGGGCTGCCTGAGCGCGACCGGCGCGATCAAAGCTCGATCATGATCCGGACATTTTCGACGCCGGTGCCGAAAGCGGCTGCGATCTGTTCCCGGCTGCGCGCCAGCATATCGCCCATGCCCTGAATGTTGGGCTTGGCCAGCAAGGCCGCGCGGTCCACGCCCAGCACTTTCGCCAGCGCATCGAGGCGGCTTTCCACCGGCCGCGCCCGCCCTTGCTCCCACGCCCAGACCGTGGGCTTACTGACCCCGACCGCTTCGGCCACCTGTGCCTGCGTCAGCTTGCGCCCCTTGCGCAGGCGCTGCAGCCGCAGGCCGAAGGATTCGCTGTTGTCCGCCGGTTTCGCGGCCGAAACAGCCGCTACGCCGCTTTCCGCAGGGGCCGCCATATTGGCGTTGGCAACCGCGCTGCTCAATTTGGCCATCATCAATGTCGCGGGCGCAAGCGGGCTATCGAACTGGCAGCCGTACAGCGGCTCGCTGGCCCAGACCACTTTCGCGGAGGTCATCCCCGCATGCGGAAGGTCGACGGCGATGGCTTCCCCCGCTTCGAGCGGGCTTTCGCTTTCCAGCAGCAGCCCGGTCACGGAAATGTTGTGGATGTAAACCGCCGTATCGCCCCCGTCCGGCAGAAAGCCCTGCACTTCCAGAAACAGCGTACGGCGCGGGGCGCGCGCTGTGCCCGGTTCGGGCGCCGATTTCCGAAAATGGGCCGCAATCGTCATGGTCGAACTCTCCTTGGCAAAGGCCACTGTGGATCGGAGTGGTTAAAGCGAGGTTAGGATCACCCCTGCATCATGCGTACAGCCGCCCGTGCGATCACGGCGCAACGGCGGGCAATCGCCTTCGACCAGTTGGCCCGAAAGTGCGTGCGGGCTGCACGCCCTGTTATGCTGCCCAACCCGATGGCAAGCTGTAGACCTGTACCCAACTTTCTGAAAAATAGTATTATTCTTTGAGAACAGGTGAAGCAAGACCTGCCGCGTACGGAGACGCGCCGCACAGAGTGTGTGACTTTCCGCGCCGGTATCATGATACCGGAACAGCAGTGCGCAATGGCAAGGCATGCTGCGGAAAGAAAGTGAATGAGCGGGATATCTGCGCTGTGTCATCGCACAGGATAAGCCACGTTTCGCGCGTGTAGGAAAGGTCTGTCGCGTGGCCCCGAGATGCGTTTGCAAGCGATAGAACCTCAACAAGAAGGCGATTGTATCGTTTGCCAATACTCCGCCCGCTCGGCCTGAGCTTGCCGAAGGCCACGCGCCAAAAGTATGGTCGGGCGCTTTCCAGAGTAGGAGGCTGCTGTTGTGTGCGGCCTTCGACAAGCTCAGGCCGAGCGGGTTTGGGGGGATTTGTAAAAGTTACAACCCCCAACAAGAAAGGCCCCGCAACCGGTGCGGGGCCTTCATGATTTGCGATGAAGCGCGTTCTTAGCGCAGGCTCACGACATTGTCGCTCTGGCGCGGATCGGCGCGATCGCCGCGGTAAAGACTGGCCATCGGCTCGTCGGCCACGCGCACGGCTTCGCCCCGGCCGAAGCCGTTGAACGCGGTGCGCATCGCACAGCCATAAGCGCCGAGCATGCCGATCTCGATATAATCGCCAGCCGCCATGTCGCCGGGCAGCACGAACGGGCCCTCCATGAAGTCGGCATCGTCGCAAGTCGGGCCGTAGAAGGAGAATTCCTCCTCCGCCCCCGCACGCCCGCTGTTGAGCGCCCGCACCGGGAAACGCCATGCGACATGCGCCGCATCGAACAGCGCGCCATAAGCGCCGTCGTTGATATACAGCTCGTCGCCCCGGCGCTTCTCGACCTTGACGATCAGCGAGCTGTATTCGGCGCACAGGGCCCGGCCCGGTTCGCACCACAGTTCGGCGTTGTAGGCAATCGGCAGCGCTTCGAAGTGGCGATGGATGATCGCGAAATAGTCTTCGAGCGGCGGCGGTTCCATCCCCGGATAGACCGACGGGAACCCGCCCCCGACATCGACGATATCGACAGTCACCGCAGCCTGGGCAATGGCGGCACGCACCCGGTCCAGCGCCTGGACATAGGCGAACGGGGTCATCGCCTGGCTGCCGACATGGAAGCACACGCCCAGCCAGTCGGCCACCTGACGCGTCGCCTGCAGCAGCGGCGCGGCATCGGCCAGATCGACTCCGAACTTGGAAGCGAGGCTCAGTTCCGAATAGTCGGACGACACGCGCAGGCGCACGCACAGGCGCAGATCGGCGGCGGCATTGCCGTCGGCATCTCGGGTCGCATCGACGATCTTGTTCAGTTCGTCCAGCGTATCGAGGCTGAAAGTCCGCACGCCGTGTTCGAAGTACGCTTCGCGGATCGCGCTCGCCGTCTTGACCGGGTGCATGAAGCACAGCGTCGCTTCGGGCAGAAGCCCGCGCACCATGCGCACTTCGGCAATCGAGGCGACATCGAAATGCGTGATCCCCGACGCCCACAGGATCTCGATCAGATCGGGCGAGGGATTGGCTTTCACCGCATAGAGCGACTTGCCCGGAAACTTCTCGGCAAAGAAGCGTCCGGCGCGTGCCGCAGCGTGCGGGCGGTTGAGAATAACAGGTTCGTCCGGAGCGAGGTCGCGGACTACAGCCGGTGCATCAGGATAGATGTACAACTCAAGGGACCCCCATAACGGTTAGTTAGACAAGAAGCTGCCTTGCGGTTTGGAAGTCCCCTTGGGGCAGCGGGGGGGGTCGCTATAATCCAGCGTGCATGAACTTCAAGTGAAAACGCACCCCTGTCCGCCACCCTTTTCCCCCTCGGCCCCGAAGCCAAGGGAATCTGCCAAACCCGCAGAAACCCGCAGAAACCCGCAGGATCAGGAAAGCCGGTCGCGGAAGTCCTCGTAGCCGAATTTGCGAATCTGCTCGAGCGAATCGCTCTCCGAGTCCCACAGCCAGATCGAGGGCAAAGGCACCCCGTTGAACGTCGTCGTCTTGACCATCGAGTAGTGCGCCTGATCGAGAAACGCGATGCGCTGGCCCGGCTCGCCCGGCACCGGCAGGCGGTAATCGCCGATCACGTCGCCCGCCAGACAGGAAGGCCCGCCAAGGCGAACCGCCCCGCCCTGCCCTTCGTCGATCTGGATGCCCTCCAGCGGCTCCTCACCCAGCATGGCCGGGCGATAGGGGGCCTCGATCACGTCGGGCATATGGCAGGTGGCGGAAATATCGGTGATCGCCAGCGGCATCCCGTTCCAGTGCGTATCCAGAATCGTGCCGACAAGAATGCCCGCATCGAGCGCGACCGCCTCACCCGGTTCCAGATAGACTTCGCACCCGGTATCGTCCTGCACGTCGCGCAGGAATTCGACCAGTTCATCGCGCTGATAATCGGCGCGGGTGATGTGATGCCCGCCCCCGAAATTCAGCCATTTGAGCCGATCGAAATAGGGTTCCAGATGATCGAACACCTTGTCCCACGTGCGGGCCAGCGGTTCGAAATCCTGTTCGCACAGCGTGTGGAAGTGAATCCCGTCCACCAGATCGATATGTTCGGGCCGGAGCTGATCGATCGGGAAACCGAGCCGCGAATGCGGCGCGCAGGGATCATAGCGCGGCACTTCGCCTTCGGCATGCATCGGATTGATCCGCAGCCCGACATCGAAATCCTCCCCCCGCGCGCGGGCCCGCAGCAGGATATCGCCGAACCGCTCGATCTGCATCGGGGAATTGAAAATCACGTGGTCCGACAGGCGGCAGATTTCATCGAGGTCTTCAGGCTTGTAGGCCGCACAATAAGTCGCGATTTCGCCATCGTAATGTTCAGCCGCGAGCAGCGCTTCCCAGAGGCCCGAAGTGCACACGCCATCGAGATATTCGCCGATGATCGATGCGGTGGACCACATCGAGAAGGCTTTCAGAGCGCCGAGAATCTTCACGCCCGCCCGTTCGCGGATATCGTCCAGAATGCGCAGATTGGCGCGCAGCTTCGCGGCATCGACCACGAACGCGGGGCTATCGACGCGATAGAGATCGAACTGGGCGAAAGCCCCCGGATCGCCGGCTCTGGTTTCCATGACTGTGCTTCTAGCCTCTCTGCATGCCGTTCGCCAAATCGCAGGCGGCGGCAAGGCCCGGCGTCAGCCGAGCGGTGATTTGAAAATGAAGAACGCCCCGGCCGCGATCAGCACGAAGCCCGCGATCTGGCTTGGCCCCGGGCGCTGGTCGAACAACAACCACGCCACCAGCAGGAAAGCCACCAGCGACATGACTTCCTGTATCGTCTTGAGTTCGGCGAGGGAATAGGTGCGCACGCCGATGCGGTTGGCAGGCACGACGAGGCAATATTCGAAGAAGGCGATGCCCCAGCTTGCCAGTATGGCCAGCCACAAGGCGCGCGACGGCGCCTTGAGATGGCCATACCAGGCCAGATTCATCAGCAGGTTCGACCCCGCCAGCAGGCCGACCGGCGCCAGAGCGTTCCAGTTCATCGCCGGATCAGCCCCTCATCGTGGGATCAGAACGTCACCGGGCCCGGCAGCTCTTCCACCGACCACGGCAGGCCATGCCGGTTGAGCATGTCCATGAACGGATCGGGATCGAACTGTTCGATGTTGAACACGCCCCCTTCTCCATTGGCTCCCTTCCATGCGCCGGTCAGGATCATCGCCGCGCCGATCATTGCCGGCACCCCGGTGGTGTAACTGACCGCCTGATTGCCGGTTTCGGCATAGGCTTCTTCATGATCGCAGATGTTCTTGATGTAGAACGTCTTCTCGCCGCTGCCGTCCAGCGCTTCGCCGGTGGCGATATCGCCGATATTGGTCTTGCCCCTGGTCGTCGGCCCAAGGCTCGCCGGTTCGGGCAGAACCGCCTTGAGGAATTGCAGCGGGACGATTTCCTGCCCGTTGTAGATCACCGGATCGATCCGGGTCATGCCCACGTTCTGCAGCACGGTCAGATGCTTGATGTATTCGTCGCCGAACGTCATCCAGAAGCGCGCGCGTTCCATCTCGGGGATGAACCGGGCGAGGCTTTCCAGTTCCTCATGATACATGAGGTACATGTTCTTCGGGCCGACGCCTTCGAAATCGAACTGCACCTTGTGGGCCATCGCCGGGGTTTCGACGAACGCGCCGTTTTCCCAATGGCGCGCGGGCGCGGTCACTTCGCGGATGTTGATTTCCGGGTTGAAATTGGTGGCGAACGCCTGCCCGTGATCGCCGCCGTTACAGTCGAGGATATCGAGCGTGCGGATGGTCCTGAGCTTGTGCTTCTTCAGCCACATAGCGAAAACGCTGGTCACGCCTGGATCGAACCCGCTGCCCAGCAGGGCCATGATGCCCTTTTCTCTGAACCGTTCGTGATAGGCCCACTGCCACTTGTATTCGAACTTCGCTTCGTCCAGCGGTTCGTAATTGGCCGTATCCATGTAATCGACGCCGGTGGCCAGGCACGCATCCATGATCGCGAGATCCTGATACGGCAGCGCGAGATTGACGACGAGCCTGGGCTGGATCTGCGCGATCAGGGCGGTGGTCGCCGCCACATCATCGGCATCGATGGCATAAGTCGCGATGGCGACGCCGGTGCGCTGCTTCACCGATTCGGCGATCGCATCGCACTTGCTCTTCGTCCGGCTGGCGAGATGGATATCGCTGAAAATATCCTTGTTCATCGCCATCTTGTGCACGGCGACCGAACCAACACCACCAGCACCAATCACCAATACCCTGCTCACGCACGTCTCCTTTGGCCGCAGCGAAAGCCGGGCATATAGGCCCGGATTATGACAGCACAATATACGCTTGCGCCGCCGCCAGCCACAGGGCCGGCGGCGGCGCGGATTTCAGCGCGGACAACCTGCCGCAATCAGGCGTCGGCCGGTTCGGCTTCCTGACGGGCGAAATCGAGCGCGGCGAGGAAACGCTCGGCATCGAGCGCGGCCATGCAGCCCGTTCCCGCCGCCGTCACCGCCTGGCGATAGGTGTGGTCCATCACGTCGCCGCAGGCGAACACGCCGGGGATCGCCGTCTTGGGCGTGCCCGGCTCGACGATCAGATAACCGGATTCGTCCGTCGGCAACTTGCCCTGGAACAGTTCGGTCGACGGGGCATGGCCGATGGCGACGAAAGCGCCCTGCGTGGCGAATTCGCTCATTTCGCCCGTCACCGTGTCGCGCAGCGAAAGCGCCGTCAGCCCGACACCGGTCGGATCGCCGAGGAAACTTTCCACCGCCTTGTTCCACAGCACCGAAATCTTCGGATTGGCGAACAGGCGATCCTGCAGGATCTTTTCCGCGCGCAGTTCATCGCGCCGGTGGATCAGCGTCACATCGTCGCTGTGATTGGTGAGATAGAGCGCTTCTTCCACCGCGGTGTTGCCGCCGCCGATCACCACCACTTTCTTGCCCCGATAGAAGAACCCGTCGCAGGTGGCGCAGGCGGACACGCCCTTGCCCGAAAACTGCTGCTCGCCCGGCACGCCCAGCCATTTGGCCTGCGCGCCGGTGGCGATCACCAGCGTATCGCCTTCATAGACATCGCCGCCATCGCCGATGGCGCGGAACGGCGAGCCGCTGGCAAGGTCCACCTCGACAATCGTATCCCACAGCATGCGGGTGCCGACATGTTCGGCCTGGGCCTGCATTTCCTGCATCAGCCACGGGCCCTGAATCACGTCGCGGAAACCGGGATAATTCTCGACATCGGTCGTGATCGTGAGCTGGCCGCCCGGTTGCAGCCCCTGCACGACAATCGGTTCCAGCCCGGCGCGCGCGCCATAGATCGCCGCCGAAAGGCCAGCTGGGCCCGAACCGATAATGAGCATGCGTGTCTTGTGAGTCGCCATGAAATCCTCCGGATTCGGCAGATAGGATGGCGCCGGACGGATTGCCACCCCGCTCGATCTTCTGCCGGGCAAAGCTGAGCTTGGCCCCCGGATTGACGGAGCCCCGCACAGCGCGCAATGCTAGGCATATGAAAATACTCGGCCCGACATCGAACAGCTTCATCTCGCAGCGTCTCAAACTCCACTATGTCGACTGGGGCAATCCCGATGCCCCGCCGCTGATCCTCCAGCACGGCGGGCGCGATCACTGCCGCAGCTGGGACTGGGTGGCCGAGGAACTGCGCGACGACTGGCACGTGATCTGCCCCGATCTGCGCGGCCATGGCGACAGCGCGTGGTCGGCCGACGGCAATTACAGTTTCAATGCCTATGTCTACGATTTCGCCCAATTGGTGCACGCGCTGGGATACGATCAGGTGTCGATCGTGGCCCATTCGCTGGGCGGCAACATCACCGCCCGCTTCGCCGGGCTCTATCCGCACAAGGTCGCCAAATACGTCAATATCGAAGGGCTCGGCCTGACCCCGCAGGATCTTCACGAACGCGCGCTGCCGATGCCCGATCTGTTTCGCGAATGGATCGACAAGAAGCGCAACGCCGCCGCCCGCGCGCCGCGCCGCTATCCCACGCTCGAAGCGGCCTATCGCCGAATGATCGAAGAGAACGACTATCTGACGGAAGAACAGGCCCGGCATCTGACCGTGCACGGCGCCAGCCGCAACGAAGACGGCACGTTCAGTTGGAAATTCGATCCCTATCTCAACGTCTGGCCGTTCTCCGACCTGACGCCCGAACAGATTCAGGCGCTCTGGGCCTCGATCGCCTGCCCCACCCTGCTGCTCTGGGGCAAGGACAGCTTCTTCCCCAGCCCGGCGCAGGATGGCCGCCTCAGCCATTTCCAGCAGGCCAGGCTGGTGGAATTCGAAAACGCCGGGCACTGGCTCCATCACGACCAGTTCGGCCGCTTCATGGGCGAATTGCGCGCATTCCTCTAGGCCCTAGGGGCGCGTCCCACGAACGATCGGGATGCGCGGGGGAAGCCTGTGCGAGGCGCTAAAACTTCCGGGTCAACGCGATTGTCGCCTGACCATAATCGTAAGCGCCGGTGTTCTGGGGCACATTGCTGTACTGGACATTGGCCTTCATGAACCACTTGTGGCCTATTTCGGGGCTCGTGATTTCCGCCGCCGCATAATATGACGCCCGCCAGTCGCTGACCGCATCGCGCTGCGCCCCGATGCCTCCTGCCAGCATATACCGCCATCCGCCGGTATAGCGCCGCATCTGGAGAACGGGCAAAATCTGCGTGTACCAACGCGGAGAGTAGTAATCGTACTCGCGCGGTTCGGTGCTGTGAAAATAGCGGGCGCGAAGCTGCGCGCTCAGGCCCCAATTCTCTTTCAGGACGTGAACGTAATTTGCGCGTGCGTGAAGTCTGACGTTTTTTCCGGTAAATTCCTGAGCGCCAGCCACAACGGTAAAGCTGTTGCGATCGTCGACCGGAAGATCGAGAGCGGCCCCGAAAAACGTATAGTAGATCCCTTCACGAACCCCACGCGGCGTTTCCACCACATCGCGTTCGATGAAGAACTCTTTTCGGAACTTGCTGTTATCATGGATGCTGGCAGAGCCGATGATCGTATCGCCATCCGTGCCGATCTGCGCGTTCCACGCCCAGTCCGAACCTTTTTCCGCGTAACGGAGGAAAACCCGGTCTTTATCGACAGCGGCCTGTCCCAAAGGTTTATACCAGGCTTTTTCCAAGCGCACGCCGATGTAATCGCTTTGATCCTTGTAGCGAAAATCGGCATTCAGGCCCGCGCGGTAAATGTCGGTTTTATCGGAATCCGTGGATGCGAAAAAATCCATACCCACGGCATGCTCCGATTGGGCATCTGCGGCCCCATCTTCTGCCAAAACAGGCTGGGAAACCAGAATGAGGCACCCCAAAGGCATCAAAAACCGCAGCATTTTCACTTGGTATCCCATTTTTTCTTCATTCCGATGATTTCAACAATATAGCCCCATACGCAGACAGGTTGCATGAGAAGGCTATAAATGAGCGCATAGAACAGAAAGCCGACCGGATTTTTCCGGACTTTCAAATTTTCCGACTGATAAACACCGCGCTGAATTCGAAATATGACGATGTTCCACAAGGCAGCCAAAGGCAGAACGGCCAATGTGAGAGGGCCTGCTATGTAAAAATAGCCGAAAAGGGCGAGAACAAGGCCGGGTATAAAGATAAAGCTGTACACCAGATCCAAAGGCAGGAAGCAGACATTCCACCAAATGAACAGTGTCGACATGCGCGCTTTAAAAAGCAGCCGCCAATGGGCCTTGAATGCTTCCATCAAGCCTCGCGACCAGCGCTTCCGCTGCAAGGCAAACTGCCGGAGGCCTTCCGGAACATTGGTGAAGGCCAGCGCGCTGTCGGCGTAACCGATGCGATAGCCACGTTCCAGTAGCGCCCAGGATACAACGATGTCTTCGCCGATAGACGAGGGCCACCCGCCGACTTCTTCAAGCGCCTGCCGGGAATACAGCGAGAATGCCCCCTGGGCCACCAGAGTGCCGTGATACATGCCCTGCATCCGTTTTACGGACGCAATACCATGAAAGTAATCCCATTCCTGCGCGCGCGTCAGAAGGTTGGTGCGGGAATTGCGGACCATCACCGCCCCTGCGATGGCAGCCGTGTCGGGCGGGTCGGACAGAAACCGCCCCACGATGCTGGTCATGGCGTTGCGCCTCATCCAGCAGTCGCCATCGATTGTAGCCACAAGGTCATGCGTGGCCGCGCGCAAACCGTCGTTGAGCACGGCTGATTTCCCCCGGTTCTCCTTATAATCGTGGAAGCGGAAAGTGATGTTTTCCGGCTTTGGAAGAGCAAGCAGAGTGGAACGAACGATTTGCGCTGTCCGGTCGGATGATCCGTCGTTCAGAACTATGATTTCCAGGTTTCCCCGATAGTCCTGCCGGGCAAGGCTTGTCAGGGTCTCTTCTATGCCCTGCTCCTCGTTGTAGGCGGCGACGAGCACGGTCACCCCCGGCATCGCGTCCTCGCAGATTGTCATCCCGGGGCGGCGGTCCAATGCCAATGTCGATATCAGGAAGGCATTCATGAAACCCGGCACATAGGCAATGAAGCAAATCGCAATAAGCGCGAAGGCCATGTTTGTGACGGCCGCCAGTTCGAACAACCAGCGTTGCGAAAGCCAGACGCTTAACGCGGTCCACGCTATGGCAAGCAACAGCGCAAATGCGAATTTTACGCGAACGCTCAAATAATATCGCTTCTTGCGCCCACTCTGGAGCCGCGCTGTAGAAAACTGTTCCCGTTCCGGAAGCAAAAGCATGGGTCGACCCTGCGGATTAAGTGTGGGCTGTCTCGAATGTACGAGAGGATGTTTCCGAATTAACCGATCAACCTTAAGAATTATTTACCAAGGATATCGGAGCCATCGTTGCAGAGGCTATAATGCCCGTTTTCGGATGGTCTCTCCGCCCAAACAGCTTGTGAAAGACAAAACCGAAAAGCCGGCGCCGGATTTGTCCGCATGGCCCCACCTGCGCCGCGGCGCGCTGCAACCGATATCGCGGTCGTGCGTTAAAGCCGCATGGGCAACTGATCGAAGCGTCTAACGCTGATTGGGGGAATATGCGTCATAAGGGGCCGTCCCAGGTACCGGGCTGGGTACTGGGCTGTACGGCGGGCATGGCCGTTTTGCTCACCGGGTGTTCAGGCGGCGGGGATACCAAACCGCCGGAACGCGCCACCGACCTGACCCCCACACCGCAGGATTCCTCCGTCATCGTCGTGCCGATCGCGGCCGATCCCAAATCGCTTTCGCTGCTGCTGGAAGAAGCGGTGCCGCGCCGGCTCTGGTCCATCAACCAGCATTCGAGCCGCTGCGTGGCACCGCAGAAGGTCAAGATTTTCGGCGCGAAGCTCAAAGTAACCCCGCCCATCAGTTGCACGATCCAGGGCCAAGTCACCCGCGGCGCGATCCGCCTGCATGGCGCGGGCAAGGATATCGTCGCCGACATTCCCATCCAGGCCACGATCCACGCACGCGATATCGGCGGCGTGCTGAAAGGCGAAACCGCCACCGGCTCCGCCATGGTCCGCGCGCATATCGCGCTCGATATCCGGCCCGACTGGACACCGGTGGGCACTGTCCGCCTCAGCTATGACTGGACCACCCCGCCCGGTATCGATTTCCTTGGCCAGCGGATCACATTCACCGATCAGGCCGATCAGAAGCTGGCCCCGGTAAAACAGCATCTCGAACGCACGCTTCCGCAGGAACTGCGCAAGCTGAACCTGCGTGCGGAGGCGGAGCAGGTGTGGAGGAAGAGTTTCACCACTCTCTCGCTCAACGCAGAAAATCCGCCGGTATGGATGCGCATTTCCCCGCGCGCGGTGATCTATGACAGCTACGGTTTGCGCGGCGGCAAGATGCATCTCAATCTGGCGCTAAAAGCGACGACGGAAACCTTTATCGGTGACCGGCCGCAAGATCCCTCTCCGACGCGGTTGCCCGATCTGGTCAAGGCCAGGACCGATGGACAGTTGCATTTCACCAGCCCGGTCATCGCCGACTATGCGCAGCTGGAACCCGTGCTGTTGAGAGCCCTGCACAAACGCGCCCAGCGCCCGTTCGATCTTCCCGGCCTCGGCCCGATCACCGCGCGGTTCGAGAAAGTGACGCTTTATGGCGCCAGGGACGGGCGCATCGCGGTCGGCCTCCACCTTGCGGCGAAACCCGCGGGCAGCAACACGGCCGAAACCAGAGGCCTGCTCTGGCTCACGGCAAAGCCGGTCAACCGGCCCGGTTCTCCCACGATCACGTTCGAAAATCTCAAAGTCACCGGCAAGACCAACGGCATGGGCGGCGATCTTCTCGTGCAACTCGTCAACCACCCGGCCATCGCCGCGCTGCTCGCTTCTTCGCTGACTCAGAATTTCACCAACGATCTGGACGAACTGCTGGTCAAGATCAGGGCCGCCATCGGCACCATGCACCAGGGCGATTTCATCATTCGCGGCAAGATCGACGGGTATCGGATCGGCGCCATCCACGCCCATGGTAACGGCCTCTATCTGCCCGTTCGCATGGCGGGCAAGGCGCATATCGATTACCGGCCGCAATAGACGGCACACTTGGGGAATGGCGCGCCAGTCATGGCGAATGCCGAATCCGAGGAAACATTTACGACGGTAAGCCGACCATCTGCTGCGTTGGTGGCGGAGGAACGCTCTGGCCTGCGGCATACTTTGAGCAAAGTACGAGATTAAGCGGAATTTTGAGCCGATGACTCACCTAGGAGCCATGCGGCCGGAACCTCCAACATAGTAGACACGTTTAACCGTCGCCTCGATTTCAGGAGAGAGTGTCATGGCAGAAGAGAAAACTGTTATTGTCGATCGAGATAGCCGAGGAAGCGGTTCAGGCTGGGTCATCGCAATTGTGCTGATCATTGCACTGTTGGTGGGCGTTTATTTTCTCAGCGGTATGGCCGGAAGCGAAGCGAGCAAAAACAACGCGGTCTCTGAGGCTGCGGGCCAGGTCGGCAACGCCGCCAAGCAAGTGGGCGACGCTGCCAAAGACGTTGCCAATCCTTCGAAATAGCGGCGTTGAGGCATCGGGCCTTATGGCTTCGGTGCCTCTCGCTCAAACAGAAATGTATGCCATGGCTATGCCATGTTCAATCCTGACCATGGCATAGCCATGGTCAGGATTGAACATGGGACCAGGTGCACCTGCCAAAATCTCTGCGATCAAGGGCCTGACGGACGAAGAGATTGCCCGCATCGCTGGCTGGATGGCCAAGCCCGTCGAGCAGATTCGTGCCCGCCACGTGGACGAAGCCCGCGTCGTTGTCGCCTTGGCAGAGCGTCTATCAGACTGAAAGTTTACAGCAGTTTGTAAACCTGCCCAGAAACGGCACCGCGCCCGCTCAGGCGCTCTCTGCAACTGACTGAATTTCTATGGAAAGTTGGTAGCGGAGGAGGGACTCGAACCCCCGACACGCGGATTATGATTCCGCTGCTCTAACCGGCTGAGCTACTCCGCCCCGAACGAGGCTGCTCCGAGATGTTCCGAACGTCCCGGGCAGGCGGCGCTCTTAGGGCGCAGTCCGCCGCCGGTCAACCACCCTTTGCACCTCTGAACCGCCATGACTGCACAAATTCCCACAGACCATCGCGATAAAGATGCAGCGCAAGGCCGGGAAAGGCGAATTTCCGGGGTTTCAGCGTGGCTTTGAGGTCCGCCTGCAAACGCCGTGCGGCCTCGGGCGAAACCTTGTTCTGCACCGTGATGTGCAAGGCCAGCGGGTGCGAATCCTGCCGCGACAGCAAACCGTGGAAACGTTCCGCCAGATTCTCGTGAATCGCGACCAGCGCATGGCTGGCGACTTTGAGCGCGGTTCCCCGATCCATCGCCATGATCCCGGCGATTTGCGCTGCAGGAGGCGGATTGGCAGTCGCCGCTTCGGCCAGCGCCGCACGAATCTCCCGTCCGGCGGACGGCGGCAAACCGTGAAACAGAGTGACGTGCGCGGCGAGCCGGTTGCGTTCGGGCGGATAGTGTTCCCGCCGCAGGGCATCGGCCCACGACAGGATATCCGGCGGCAACAGCGCGGTGACGAGCAAAGGCGCGGGACGAGGCCCCCGATCGCCCAAGCGCCCGACCAAGCCTACATCTCCCCCCGCTCGCGGCGCAGGGCGAACCATTTCTGGACGTTAGCGTTATGCTGTTCGAGCGTGTCGGCAAAGGCATGCCCACCCGTACCGTCGGCCACCATGTAGAGTGCGGACGTCTTCGCCGGATTGAGCACCGCGGCAATCGATTCCCGCCCCGGATTGGTGATCGGCCCCTTGGGCAGCCCGGTCATCGTATAAGTGTTGTAGTCGTTGACCGCCTGAATCTCCGACTGGCGGATGCGGCGGCCGAGCGGCTTGCCCTTGGTAATCGGGTAGATGATCGTCGGGTCGGCCTGCAGCATCATCCCTTTCTTCACCCGGTTGGAATAGAGCCCGGCAACCATGCGCCGCTCCGCCGGTTTGCCGGTTTCCTTCTCCACCAACGAGGCGAGAATCATCGCTTCTTCGGGAGTCTTTACCGCCAGATCGGGCCCGCGCTTGGCCCAAAGTTCCTTGAGCGTTGCGGTCATTGCCGCCTGCATGCGCTTGAGCACAGCGGCACGGCTTTCGCCCCGTTCGAAATCGTAGCTTTCCGGAAGGACCGAGCCTTCTTCCGGCACCGGGATCGTGCCTGTGAGCAAAGGTTCGGCCATCAACCGTTCGTGCACCATGATCGACGGCATGCCTTCGGGAATGGTCACGAAGCGGCGCAGGACTTCGCCGCCTTGCAGGATACCGAGAACGCGCGAAGCGCTGGCCCCTTCGGGAAGCAGGAATTCGCCCGCCTTGATCGGCGCATCGCTGCCGAAAAACCGTGCGCGGAGAAGAAAGCTGTCGGCCGAGGAAATCGCGCCCGCTTTCTCCAGATCGGCGGCGACGGTGCGCAGCGTCGATCCCGACCGCACCAAGAAGGAATGCTCCTTCTCAAGCGGGCCGGGGCCGAACCAGCCGTATGCGAATATCCCGATCGCGGCGAGCAGGGCCAGCCCTGCCAGCAGCAGGGCCTGCTTGCCGCGCCGGATCATCTCAATCGGCCCGCTTCATCACCAGGCTGGCATTGGTGCCGCCGAAGCCGAAGCTGTTGTTGAGCACCGCGCGCACTTCACGCTTCTTTGCGGTGTGCGGCACGAGATCGACCCCCGCGCAGCTTTCGCTCGGATTGTCGAGATTGAGCGTGGGCGGCACGATCTGGTCGCGCAGGGCGAGAATGCAGAAGATCGTTTCCACCGCACCCGCACCGCCGAGCAGATGGCCGATGGCCGATTTGGTCGAGCTCATCGAGACATTGCCCATGGCATCGCCGAACAGGCGGCGCACCGCGCCCAGTTCCAGTTCGTCCCCCAACGGAGTCGAAGTGCCGTGGGCGTTGATGTAGTCGATATCCTTCGGCTCGAGCCCTGCCTTGCGCAGCGCCATTTCCATCGAGCGGTATGCGCCCGAACCTTCCGGGTGCGGCGCCGTCACGTGATAGGCATCGCCCGAAAGGCCATAGCCGAGGACTTCGGCGTAGATTTTCGCGCCGCGCGCCTTGGCGTGTTCATACTCTTCCAGCACGACGACGCCCGCGCCCTCGCCCATCACGAAACCGTCGCGGGCTTCGTCATAAGGGCGGCTGGCCTTTTCCGGCTGATCGTTGAAATTGGTCGACAGCGCGCGCGCCTGGGCGAACCCGGCAATGCCGATCGGGCAGATCGTGCTTTCCGCACCGCCCGCCAGCATGATGTCGGCATCGCCGTCCTTGATCATGCGGGCGGCATCGCCGATCGAGTGCGCGCCGGTGGAGCACGCCGTCACCACCGCGTGATTCGGGCCCATCAGGCCGTATTTGATCGAAACCTGGCCGGAAATGAGATTGATCAGGCGGCCGTGCACGAAGTGCGGCGACACGCGGCCCGGCCCCTTTTCGGCCAGCACCAGCGATTCCTTTTCGATCCCCGGCAGACCGCCGATGCCCGAACCGATCGAACAGCCCGCACGCAGGCGCGTCGCTTCGTCCATATCCAGCAGCCCGGCGTCTTCGATCGCCTGCCCGGCGGCATCGATGCCATAGACGATGAACGGATCGACCTGGCGCTGAATCTTGGGATCGACCCGCCCATCGGCATTGAAGCCGTAGGGATGATCGGCCGGTTTCACCTCGCACGCGATGCGGCATTTCTGGTTGGACGCATCGAAACGGGTAATCGGGCCTGCCCCGCTCTTGCTGGCCAGGATATTCGCCCAGGTGGTTTCGACATCGCCCCCCAGCGGGGTGACAAGGCCAAGACCGGTTACGACCACACGGCGCATAATCTACTCTCCGTAAAGACCAACAGGCCCAACCCTATAGGGTCGAGCCTGTCGAAGCCCCGCCGACTGCCTGAACATTCTGGCCGACAGGCGAGTACGGCGGGAATGCGGGCAATCAGCCCTTGTTGTCGTCGATGTACTTGATCGCGTCGCCAACGGTGCCGATCTTTTCCGCCGCATCGTCGGGGATTTCGACGCCGAATTCTTCTTCGAAAGCCATCACCAGTTCGACGATGTCGAGGCTGTCTGCACCCAGATCGTCGATGAAGCTGGCATCGGGAGCAACCTTGTCGGCCTCCACGCCAAGGTGTTCGACGACAATCTTCTTAACGCGGTCAGCGGTATCGCTCATGTTATCCCTCTTACGTTGGGAGCTGGAATTGGCATTTGCCCTAAAGAGTGCCGCGCGCGCTGGCAAGGGGATAGCCCTTGCCGATGTGCAGTTTTCCCATAGCCAATGCGGCGCGCAACAGCCGGAATCTCAGCCCTGGGGCTTGGGCGGTTCGACGATCCGCATATGCAGTTCGCGAAGCTGCTTCGGCTCGGCCGGGCTCGGTGCCCCCATCAACAGGTCTTCGGCGCGCTGGTTCATCGGGAACAGCGTGATTTCACGCAGGTTTACCGCGCCGCACAACAGCATCACGATACGATCGACACCGGCGGCCATGCCACCATGCGGCGGGGCGCCATACTGGAAAGCGCGGTAGAGGCCGCCGAAACGGTCCTCCACGTCCTGCTGCGACAGGCCGACTTTCTCGAATGCCTTGACCATGAGTTCAGGCGACTGGTTGCGGATCGAACCCGATGCGATTTCATAGCCGTTGCAGACGAGATCGTACTGATAGGCCTTGAGCGTCAGCGGGTCCTGCCCTTCCAGCGCTTCCATGCCGCCCTGCGGCATCGAGAACGGGTTGTGCGCGAAATCGACCTTCTTGTTGTCCTCGTCCCATTCGTAGAACGGGAAATCGACGATCCAGGCGAGTTCGAACCGGTCTCGATCGATCAGATCGAGTTGCTCGCCCACCCGAATGCGTGCCGCCCCGGCCAGCTTGGCGGCCTGCTCTTCCTTGCCCGCGGCGAAGAACACGCCATCGTTCGGGCCAAGGCCGAGCGCTGCGATCAGCGCCGCCGTCTTTTCCTCGCCGTGGTTCTTGGCGATCGGGCCGCCCGGCACGCCATCCTTGATGTTGATGTAGCCGAGGCCGGAGTAGCCCTCGCCCCGCGCCCAGTTGTTCATATCGTCGAAGAACTTGCGGCTGCCCGCCCCCGCGCCCGGCGCCGGGATCGCGCGGATCACACCGCCGTTGGCGACGATGCCGGCGAAAATGCCGAAGCCGGATTCGCCGAAGTGTTCGGTGACATCCTTGATAATCAGCGGGTTGCGGAGATCCGGCTTGTCCGAGCCATAATCCAGCATCGCCTGGGCATGCGGGATACGGCGGAATTCGCCTGCCGGAGTGACCGGCTTACCATCCGCGAACTGGGCGAAAACGCCCTGGATGACCGGCTCCATCGTATCCCAGATTTCCTCCTGGGTGACAAAGCTCATTTCCAGATCGAGCTGATAGAATTCGCCCGGCAGACGGTCGGCGCGCGGGTCTTCGTCGCGGAAGCAGGGCGCGATCTGGAAGTAACGGTCGAAACCGGCGACCATCAGCAACTGCTTGTACTGCTGCGGCGCCTGCGGCAGCGCGTAGAACTTGCCCGCGTGGATGCGGCTCGGCACGAGGAAGTCGCGCGCGCCTTCGGGCGAAGATGCGGTCAGGATCGGAGTCGAATATTCGGTGAAGCCCGCCTCTTCCATGCGGCGGCGCATGTTCGCGATGATCTTGGTGCGCGTGACGATATTGGCATGCAGCGTCTCGCGGCGCAGATCGAGGAAGCGGTATTTGAGGCGGATATCCTCGGGATACTCCTGCTCCCCCGCCACCGGCATCGGCAGTTCTTCGGCGCGGCTCAGCACTTCGGCGCTGCGGGCGAAGACTTCGATTTCGCCGGTCGGCAGATTCGCATTCACCGTCGCATCGTTGCGCGCTTTCACTTCGCCGTCGATAGTGACGACGCTTTCCACGCGCAGGCCATCCAGAATAGCCAGCGCCGGGCTATCCTCGTCCGCCACGATCTGGGTGATGCCGTAGTGATCGCGCAGGTCGACGAACAGCACGCCGCCGTGATCGCGCTTGCGGTGAACCCAGCCCGAAAGGCGGACAGTCTGGCCCACCTGCGCCTTGGTCAAGGCACCGCAGGTGTGGGAACGATAAGGATGCGACATCGAAACTCTTTCCAATTGGCCTGCAATCGGGCAGGGGGAAAGCGGCGCTAACAGGGTAACACGGCGATTTTGTCAACCCGCGCCGGGTGGCCAGGCCATCCTTGACCATAAACAGAAACGAACAGAATGAAGATACATAAGCTTATTACCAAGACCGAAGATCTTGCCGATCTGTGCACCCGGCTCGCCGAGTCGGAATTCGTCACCGTCGATACCGAATTCATGCGCGAGAACACCTACTGGCCGGAACTGTGCCTGGTGCAGATCGCCAATGAGAAGGAAGCCGCGGCGATCGATCCGCTGGCGAGCGGGCTCGACCTTTCCCCGCTGCTCGATCTGCTGACGGACAACGAAGACGTTCTGAAAGTCTTCCATGCCGGGGGGCAGGATGTGGAAATCATCTACAATCTCACCGGCAGGACCCCTCACCCCATTTTCGATACGCAGATCGCGATGATGGCGATCAGCCAGTCGGAGCAGATCGGCTATGCCAATCTCGTCGAAAGCTGGCTCGGCCTGACGATCGACAAGGGCGCGCGTTTCACCGACTGGTCGCGCCGCCCGCTGACCGAACGGCAGATCGAATACGCCATCGGCGACGTGACCCATCTGGCGAAAATTTTCCCCAAGATGCTCAAGCGCCTGATCAAGACCGGGCGCGGCGAATGGCTCGATATCGAAATGGAATCGCTCGCCGATCCGGAAAACTATCGCAACGATCCGACCCGCGCCTGGCGCAAGATTCGCCCCCCCAGCCGCAATCCCCAGGTGCTCGGCCGGTTGAAAGCACTGGCGGCGTGGCGCGAACTCGAAGCGCAGGACAAGGATATCCCGCGCGGGCGGATCATGCGCGATGAAACACTGGCCGATCTGGCCAGCAATCCGCCCGCCAAGCAGGGCGAACTCGCCAAGGTGCGCGGCCTGTCTCAGGCATGGTCCGACAACGAGATCGGCAAGCGCCTGATGCGCACTCTGCGCGATGCCGAACCGCTCCCGCCCGAGGAAATGCCCGCCAAGACCCCGCGCGGGGCCCCGCTGGGCAAGGAAGGCGCACTGGTGGCCGATCTGCTCAAGCTTCTGCTTAAGATCCGGTCGCGCGAAATCGATGTCGCCGCGCGCCTGTTGACCCGCAGCGACGAACTGGAAGCGCTGGCGTCCGGCGTGCGCAAGCTGGCGGTGCTGGAAGGCTGGCGCTACGACATGTTCGGCCGCGATGCGCTGGAACTGGTCGAAGGGCGGCTGGCTTTCGCGGTACTCGACGGCAAGCTCAAGATGACCCATATCGACGAGATGACGGAAAGCATGGTCGGGACCGCATGAGCACCTATCTGCCGACGCTCAAGCAGTTGCAATATCTCGTTGCCCTGCATGAGCATGGCCATTTCGGCCGCGCGGCAGACAGTTGTTTCGTATCCCAGTCGACACTTTCGGCAGGCCTGCGCGAACTCGAATCGCTGCTTGGCGTCACTCTCGTCGAACGCAGCCGCCGCGTCGTGCGCTTTACGCCGCTCGGCAATGCCGTGGTCGAAAAGGCCCACCGTCTGCTGCGCGAGGCGGAAGAACTCTCCGAACTCGTCCAGTCGGCGGGCAAGCCGCTTTCCGGCGAGCTGCGGATGAGCGTGATCCCCACGATCGCGCCTTTCCTCCTGCCCCGCATTCTGCCCCGCCTGCGCAAGGACAAACCGCAACTCAAGCTGTTCCTGCGCGAGGAAACCAGCGCGGACGCCATCGAATCGCTGCACCATGGCCGGGCCGATTGCGTGCTGCTCGCCCTGCCTTTTGCCACCGGCGATGTGGAAAGCGCGAAAATCGGCGACGATCCGCTCTATGTGGCGTTTCCCAAGGGCGATCCGCGCGATCCGCCCGCGGAAGTGCCGCCTTCGATGATCGACGAAGGCCGCCTGCTGCTGCTGGAAGACGGGCACTGTCTGAAGGAACACGCCCTCGCCGCGTGCAATCGCCCCGAACTGCGCGCCAGCGCCACGATGATCGGCACCAGCCTGCACACGCTGGTGCAGATGGTCGACAATGGCCTCGGCCTGACCATCGTGCCGAAAATGGCGCTCGACGCGGGCATTCTCACCGGCACTGATGTGGTCGCAAGGCCGCTCAAATCCAGGAACGCCACGCGCGAAATCGCGCTGGTTTGGCGCAAGAATTCACCGCGTGGCGACGAATTCCGGATGCTGGCCGAAGAACTGAAGGATCATTGAGCCGACCCGCGTTCAATCCATGTGCTTGAGGCCGATCCGCAGATAATCCCAGCCGGTGATCAACGTCAGAATGGCCGCCGCCCACAGAGTCGTCAGCCCCACGGTATGCGGGACATTGGCCACGATAGTGCCCAGCACGACATTCCATTCGGGCAAGGCCCCGCCGAGAATCAACGCCCCCAGCGCGACAAGCTGAAACGTGGTTTTCCATTTGGCCAGCTTGCTGACGGGCACCGAGACTTGCAGGCCGCCGAGAAATTCCCGCAGCCCCGACACGGCGATTTCGCGGATCAGGATGATAAGCCCGGCAATCACGTGCATGTCGCCGACATAAGGCCCGCGCAGGATGCCCTGTGCCGTCAACACGAGGATAACCGCCGCCACCATGATCTTGTCGGCAATGGGATCGAGAAACACCCCGAGCCGGGATACCGCGCCGCTGGACCGGGCGAGCAGCCCGTCGAAATAGTCGGTGATCGCCATCAGGCAATAAAGCGCGAAAGCAAGGCCATAGCCGATGCGCCATGTCGGCCACCACAGCAGGAAAGCCAGCAAAGGCACGGCCAGAATACGCGAAAGTGTAAGAATATTCGGTAGAGTGAGCATCAATCCGCGGTTCTCTAGTCCGTGCTTTCGTGCAAAAGCGCCCGAACCCCCTTGTCCATCCCGGCCACGGCGTTAGGCTTTCACACGAGCGAGAGGCATCTGGCAAGCATTCATGACAACATCGACGCATCTTCTGCGCCGGCGGCGCTTCCTTCCGCTGTTCGTGACTCAACTTCTCAATGCCTTCAACGACAATCTGTACAAGAACGCGATGGTGCTGTTCGTCGTGTACAGCGTCTACAATTCGGAGGCTGAGGAAGCGAAGTTCAGCGCAATCGCATCCGGGGTGTTCATCCTGCCCTTCTTCGTCCTCTCCGCCCTGTCGGGGCAACTGGCGGACATGCGCGACAAGGCCCGCATCATCCGCATTATCAAGGCCTGCGAAATCCCGATCATGATCTGCGGTGCGGCCGGTCTGCTGCTGGCATGGAAAGGGATCATGGTCAGCATGCTGGCAATCCCCCTGATGCTTCTGGCCCTGTTCGCGATGGGCGTTCATTCGACTTTCTTCGGCCCGATCAAATACGCCATCCTGCCGCAACATCTGAAAAAGGAAGAAGTTCTCGCCGGCACCGGCATGGTGGAAGCCGGGACCTATATCGCGGTTCTCACCGGCACGATTCTCGCGGGCTGGATTCCGGTCGAATGGGCAGCGGGCGCCGTGGTCATCACCGCGATGATCGGCTACGCCACCAGCCGTTCCGTCCCCCCTGCCCCGCCGATGATCGAACCGCAGCCGCTCGATCACCATGTCTTGCGCGCCTCGGTCGCGCTGGTGCGCAACACGATGCATGAACGCTGCGTGTTCTATGCGATTCTGGCGATCAGCTTTTTCTGGACCATCGGCGCGGTGCTGTTCATCCAGTTCCCGCCGCTGGCCAAGAACGTCCTGATGGCCAGCAAAGAAGTGGCCAGCCTGTTCTTGGTGATCTTCTCCGTCGGTGTGGCGGTCGGCTCGATGTCGATCAATGCCCTGCTCAAAGGCAACGTCTCGGCGCGTTATGCCCCGGCTTCGATCCTTGTCATGGCGCTGTTCGTGGTGGCCTTCCATCTCGTCTGCCAAGCCTGGGATGTCGACACCGGCGGGGCGCTGCTCGACGTGGGCGATTTCGTCCGCGAACCGCTTGCCATCCCGCTGTTGCTGACGCTGCTGGGCATTGCCTTTTCGGGCGGCATGTTCGTGGTCCCGCTCTATGCCTTCCTCACCACCCGCGTCGATCCGTCGCAGGCCGCGCGGACGATCGCCGCCAACAACATCGTCAATTCGGGGGCGATGGTCGGGGGCTCTCTGCTGGCGGTCTCACTCAGCGCCATCGGCGTGGCGATTGCCGACCAGTTGCTGCTGAGCGCGGCGATGTGCGGCGTTTCCGCCTGGCTGGGGTACAGGCTCTACAAGGCCGAACGCGAAACCGCCTGCCCCGGCACGGTGCATTGAACCGTGCCGGAGGCCCGCGCCGAAGCGCCGATCACAGGGTGAAAATGAGAACCGCCAGAAACGTGGCGCAATAGGTCGCTGCGATATCGCGCAGATCCTGCACGCTAAGGCCCCACCAGAACGGCCCGGCCGCTGCGGCGGCGACAAGCCCGCTCTGAGGAATGCATAGCGCCCTGCTGACGCCAGCGGCATTTGACCGGGGTTGTCCGAAAGTGATCCGGGCGTGATTCATGCCCCGATCTTAACTTCCTGCTAACCATGGGGAAGAGGCATGACCGCGCCCGTTTCCCATGACTGTTGCAGTTTGGAACAGCGGGCGGCGCAACCCCGGTTGCAGAAACAGTCGCCGCGCCGGTTATTCGCCCGCCATCGCGAGAATCTTGCGCCATTCCTCCGGCTTGATTTCCGCAACCGACAGGCGCGACAGCCGCACCAGTTCGATATCCGCCAGTTCCGGATTTTCCTTGATCGCTTTGAGCGTGACCGGATGCGCAAGCTTGCGCACCGGCTTCACTTTGACCGCCGCCCATTTGCCTTCGGGGTCCGTCGGATCGGTGATGCCCGTCACGCTGATGGTAACGATTCCAACGATCTCCTTGCCGATATTGGAATGATAGAAAAACGCCTGATCGCCCACTTTCATGGCGCGCATATTGTTGGCCGCGCGATGATTGCGCACACCATCCCAGGTCCCCTCACCCTCGGCGACAAGATCATCCCAGCTATAGGCATCGGGTTCGGACTTCATCAGCCAGTAGCTTTTGCTCATACATGCTCCGGTTTCGCATCCGGCAGGCCGCGCGGCTTGCCCGTGATGATGTGATCGCAATGCCCCATGCGGAAAACCGATTTCCACTTTTCCGCACGACGCTTAAACCCCGCGCCTTAACCGCAAATGGCCCCTATCTCCACATGACGCTTGAAACTCTCCCCATTCTCTCGCTCGCGGATGACGAGCACAGGTTTGCCACCCGGATCGGCGAAAGCTTCGAACGATACGGGTTCGCCATGGTGCGCGATCACGGGCTGGACGCCGGCATCGTCGCGAAAAGCTGGGACCTGACTCGCGCCTTCTTCGCCCTGCCCGAGGAAACCAAGCGCCGTTATCACAGCCCCGGCAATGCCGGGGCCCGCGGATACACGCCTTTCGGCCTGGAAACCGCCAAAGGCGAAACCATGGGCGATCTTAAGGAGTTCTGGCACGTCGGGCGCGATCTGCCTGCGGGGCATCCGCTGCTGACACCTTCCATGCCCGCCAATATCTGGCCCGATCAGCCGGAGGATTTCGCACCGTGCATGCGCGCCCTGTTCGATGAGATGGACCGCATCGGGCGCACGATCCTGTCACGGATCGCCATTTATCTGGGCCTCGCATCGGACTGGTTCGACGATGTGGTGGCGATGGGAAATTCGGTTCTGCGCCTGCTTCATTACCCGCCGGTGCCCGCATCGGGGCAAGACGCGGTGCGTGCGGCGGCGCATGGCGACATCAATCTCATCACACTGCTGCTGGGGGCGGAGGAATCGGGGCTCGAACTGCTGGATCGCAGCGGGCGCTGGCTGCCGGTTGCCCCGCCACCGGGCGCGCTGGTGGTCAATGTCGGCGATATGCTGGAACGGCTGACCAACCATAGGCTGCCCTCCACCATTCACCGGGTGTGCAACCCTTCGGGCCCGGCGGCGGGGCGCAGCCGGTATTCGATGCCGTTCTTCCTCCACCCGCGCAGCGATTTCATGATCGCCACGCTGCCGCAATGCATCAGCCGCGAACAGCCCGATCGCTACCCGGAACCGATCACGGCAGACGCTTTCCTCCAGCAGCGGCTACAGGAAATCGGGCTGAAATCGTGAACCCCAGCCAAGAGGGCCACTGGACGTAGCGCCTGTCAGCGCATAGATGCGCACGGCTATGCGCGTCCCTTTCATCAAGATGCACGGTCTGGGCAACGATTTCATCGTGCTCGACAGCCGCGGCGACACTCTTCCGCCCGTCGATGCGCGGGTGGCCGCAGCGCTTGCCGACCGTAAGACCGGGATCGGCTGCGATCAGCTCGTTCTGATCGAACCCAGCACCATCGCCGATCTTCGGATGCGCATTTTCAATCCCGATGGCAGCGAAGTCGGCGCCTGCGGCAACGCCAGCCGGGCGGTTGCCCTGTTGCAGGGACAGCCCTGCACGATCGAAACCGGCGGCGGACTGATTGAAGCCCGCCCTGCCGATGCGGGTATTGCCGTCAACATGGGCGCGCCGCGTTTCGGATGGGACGAACTGCCGCTGGCCTACGCGATGGATACGCTGGCCATGCCGGTCGGCTGGGAAGAACTGGAAAGCCCGGTTGCGGTAAATGTCGGCAATCCGCATGTCGTGTTCTTCGTGCCCGATTGTGACGCGGTCGAACTCGATCGCCTAGGCCCGCTGATCGAAAACGATCCGCTGTTTCCCGAACGGGTGAACGTGAATGTGGCCACGGTGACCGGGCCGGAATCGCTGCGTCTACGCGTGTGGGAACGGGGGGCCGGACTGACGCGGGCCTGCGGCACCGGCGCCTGCGCCACGGCGATAGCCGCCATGCGGCGCGGGTTGACCGGGCGCAGCGTCGAAGTGACTTTGCCCGGCGGCCCCCTCAGGATCGACTGGGACGATGAGGACGCGATCATCATGACCGGGCCCGCCGTCGAATCCTTCCGCGGGGATTTCGCATGGGAGTATTACGCGGGGGACAGCCGCGCATGACCCGCGCCCGGCAGGCCGAAGTCATTTCCTTCGGCTGCAGGCTCAACCTGTCCGAAAGCGAAACGATCCGGTCGCTGCTGGCACGGGAAAGCGACATTGTCGTGATCAACAGTTGCGCCGTCACCGCCGAAGCCGTGCGCCAAACCCGTCAGGCGATCCGCAAGGCCCGGCGGCAAAACCCCGCTGCCCGCCTGCTGGTGACCGGGTGCGCCGCCGATATCGAGCGCGAACAGCTGGCCGCCATGCCCGAGGTGGACGGGCTGATCCCCAACACAGACAAGCTCGATCCGCGCGCATGGAACGTGCCGCCCCGGCCCGGCCTCACGCCGCCCACGGCCCATACCCGCGCCTTCATCGCGGTGCAGAACGGCTGCGATCATGCCTGCACATTCTGCGTCATCCCGCAGGGACGCGGTCCCAGCCGTTCGCTCACCATTCCGCAGGTGCTGGCCGAAGTGGAACGTCATCTGACCATGGGTGCGCCCGAAGTGGTGCTCACCGGGGTGGATGTCACATCCTGGGGGCACGACCTGCCCGATCAGCCGCGCCTCGGCGCGCTGGTCCGGGCTATTCTCGACGCTTTCCCCCGGTTGCAGCGCTTGCGCATGTCCTCGCTCGACGGGGTGGAAATCGATGGCGAACTGTTCGAACTGCTGGCGGGCGAAGAACGCGTGATGCCGCATCTTCACCTCTCCTTGCAGCACGGCCACGATCTGGTGCTCAAACGGATGAAACGGCGGCATTCGCGCGCCGATGCGCTCCGGCTGGTGGCAAGCCTGCGCGCGCGCCGCCCGGATATCGCCATCGGGGCCGATCTCATCGCGGGCTTCCCCACCGAGGACGCGGCTATGCACGCCGCCAATCTCTCCATCGTTGACGAATTGGACATCGTGCACGGCCATATCTTCCCCTATTCGCCGCGCCCCGGCACACCCGCAGCCCGGATGCCGCAAGTCGATCATGCCGTGATTCGTCAGCGGGCCGCCGAACTGCGCGCGGCGGTCGCCCGCGTGCGAGACAGATGGCTGAACGCGCAGATCGGCCGCCGCCTGCAGGTGCTGAGCGAAGCGGACGGCACCGGCCATGCCGAGAATTTCGCCCGCGTCGCCATACCGGCAGGCACACCGCGCGGCACTATCCTGCCGCTCACACCCACACGACTGGAAGAGGGATTGCTCCAATGAGCAGCGAAAGCTGGACGGATCGCCTGCTCGGCGGCTTCCGCAAGACATCAGACAAGCTCTCGGGCAATCTTTCGGGCGTGGTCGGCACGGCGAAGCTCGACGATGCCACGCTGGACGATGTCGAAGATGCGCTGATCCTGTCCGATCTCGGCCCCACCGCCGCCGCGCGCATTCGCGCCCGTCTGGCGGAGCAGCGCTTCGGCCGCGATATCGACGAACAGGGCCTGCGCGAAGCGGTGGCGGAGGAAATCGCCGCGATCCTGCGCCCGGTGGCCAAGCCGCTGGAAGTCACTGCCTTTCCCCGTCCGCAGGTCGTGCTGGTGATCGGCGTCAACGGCAGCGGCAAGACGACGACCATCGCCAAGCTCGCCCATCTGTTCCAGGAAGAGGATTACGGCGTAATGCTGGCGGCGGGCGACACGTTCCGCGCGGCGGCCATCGGCCAGCTTGGCGTCTGGGCGGATCGCCTGGGTGTGCCGATCGTCAAGGGCCCCGAAGGCGGCGATCCGGCCAGCGTGGTGTTCGACGCGGTAAAGCAGGCCACCGCCATCGGCACCGATGCGCTGATCGTCGACACCGCCGGGCGCCTCCAGAACAAGACCGAACTGATGGACGAACTGGCCAAGATCCGCCGGGTGCTCGGTCGGCTCAATCCCGAAGCGCCACATGATGTCGTGCTGGTGCTTGACGCCACCAATGGTCAGAATGCACTCTCCCAGATCGAGATATTCAAGGAAGTCGCCGGGGTGACCGGGCTGATCATGACCAAACTGGACGGGACCGCGCGCGGCGGCGTGCTGGTGGCCGCTGCGGAAAAGTACGGTTTGCCGATCCACGCCATCGGCGTGGGCGAAACGATTGACGATCTGCGGCCATTCGACCCGGATCTGGTGGCCAAAGTGATTGCAGGGCTGGCGTGATGACGAAAGAAACCGACACGAAAAAAGCCAAATCGGGCTGGCTCAATCTGCTGGTCGATTATGGGCCGCTGCTGGTCTTCTTTCTTGCCTACCAGCACTATTCCCCCGAAGGGACAAGCGATGCGGTCGGCGAAGTCTTTGCCGTGGTGCGCGGAACGATCGCGTTCATCGTCGCGGCGATCATCGCCCTCGCCGTCTCGAAATGGCGGCTGGGCAAAGTCTCGCCGATGCTGTGGCTGTCGACCGCGCTGATCGTCGGCTTCGGCTCGCTGACGATCTTCCTGCACGATCCCTTTTATGTTCAGATCAAGCCGACAGTGATCTACCTGTTCTTCAATGTGGCGCTGCTGGTGGGATACTGGAAGGGCAAGGCCTTGCTGAAAACGCTGCTCGAAGCCGCGTTCGAAGGGCTCAACGATGCGGGCTGGATGAAGCTGTCGCGCAATTGGGGGTTCTTTTTCCTGTTCCTCGCCGCGCTCAACGAAACCTTGCGCATGACTCTGGAATTCGGCCCCTGGCTGGCCACGAAGCTGTGGGTCTTCATGCCGCTGTCGTTCCTGTTCACATTCTCGCAAATCCCGATGCTGCTGCGCCATGGGCTGGACGGGCAAGGCGAAGAGGAAGCCGAGCATCGCATTCCCCCGGCCTGAGCGCGTGCGAAACAATGTGACAAATTCGCACTGATCCTTAATATCTGCCCCACTCCGATCCGCACAAAAGGTCGCGGAGAAAGTAGAACAACCGGAGGGGGAGTATACATGGCAAAATTTTTCGGCAACTTGCATCTCGTGCTGCTGGTGGGGCTGGCTGCGGCAATCGCACTCATGGTCGCCTTCCAGCTTACGGCGCCGATCGATCCCAATTCGATTCTGCGCTGGCTTCATCTGTTCTTCGGCATCGTCTGGATCGGCCTGCTCTATTACCTGAATTTCGTCCAGGTCCCGACCATGCCGACAATCCCGGATGAACTGAAACCCGGCGTTTCCAAGCATATTGCGCCCAAGGTACTGTTCTTCTTCCGTTACGGCGCGCTGCTGACGGTTCTGACCGGCCTCGCCATCGCGCATGTCAGCGGTTACCTCGGGCAGGCGCTGTCTTTCTCAGGTCAAGGCAACGTCAACCTGATCGGCGTCGGCATGTGGCTGGCCCTGATCATGGCATTCAACGTGTGGTTCATCATCTGGCCGGCCCAGAAGAAAATCCTCGGCCTCGTCGAAGCGACGCCGGAGGAAAAGGCCGCCGCCGGCCCGCGGGCCCTGATCGCCAGCCGGACCAACACGCTACTGTCCCTGCCCATGCTCTATGCGATGGTCAGCGCCAATCTCGGCTGATCGATAGCAGAACGAAAAAGGGGCACCCCGCTATGCGGCGGCGCCCCTTTTTCGTATCGGAATGCTCAGATTTCCACCTGGCTTCCGAGTTCGACGACCCGGTTGGTCGGCAGGCGGAAGAAATCCATCGGCGACGCCGAATTGCGCATCATCCAGGCGAACAGCTTTTCCCGCCAGATCGCCATACCGGGGTTCTTGGCCGACAGCAGCGTCTGCCGCGAGAGGAAAAAGCTTGTCTGCATCATGTCGAACGGCCCGCCGCAGATATGGCGGTTCTGGAGCGCGGTGGGAATATCGGTTTCCTGCATGAAGCCATACCGCAGGATCAAGCGGAAGAAGCCGTCTCCCAGATCCTTGACCGAGCACCGCTCCTTCTCGGAGATATACGGCACATCGGCGATATCCACCGTCAGGATCACCACCCGTTCGTGCAGCACCTTGTTGTGCTTGATATTGTGCAGCAGCCCCGAAGGCACGCCATCGGTGCTGGAGGCCATGAAAATCGCGGTGCCCGGAACCCGCACCGCGCTGCTCGCCGACTTGATGAACACTTCCATCGGCAGGCTGGCTTCGGCCATGCGGTCGCGCATCAGCTTGCGCCCGCGCGCCCAGGTGGTGAGCATGGTGAAAGCGACCGCACCGACCAGCAGCGGGAACCATCCGCCATCGGGGACCTTCATGAAATTGGCCGCGAAATAGGCACCATCGACAATGAAGACCACCGCCAGCACCGGCAGGGCCAGCCACCATTTCCACTTCCACACCGCCAGCAGGACCACAGCCAGCAGACAGGCATCGATCAGCATCGCGCCCGTCACCGCGATCCCGTAGGCGGAGGCGAGATTCGAGGAATTCTGGAACATCAGCACCAGAACGATCACTGCGATCATCAGCGCCCAGTTGATGACGGGAATGTAAATCTGCCCGGCTTCGGTCTCGTTGGTATGGCGGATCGACAGGCGCGGAATGAAGCCGAGCTGGATCGCCTGATGCGTGATCGAGAATGCGCCCGTGATCACCGCCTGACTGGCGATGAAGGTGGCGAAGGTGGCGAAAATGACCAGCGGCAGGCGATAGGGTTCCGACGCCAGCATGAAGAACGGGTTCTGGATCGCTTCGGCCGCCGCCGCCGCATCAAGGCTGAGGATCATTGCCGCCTGACCGAAATAGTTCAGCAGCAGGCAGGGCATCACGAAACCGAACCAGGACAGGCGCAGCGGCCCCCGGCCGAAGTGGCCCATATCGGAATAGAGCGCTTCCGACCCCGTCACGGCCAGAACGACAGAGCCCAGCGCAAGGAATGCCAGCAGCCGGTCGCTCATGAAGAACTGGAACGCGTAATACGGATTGAGCGCCACCAGCACTTCGGGCGAGGACACGATATGGATGATGCCCAGGATGGCCAGGATCACGAAATAGGTGATCATTACCGGCGCGAACAGCTTGCTCACCTGCTCCGTCCCGCGTTTCTGCAACAGGAACAGGCCCACCAGCAGCACCAGCGCGATCGGCAGGACAAGCGGCTGGAGCTTGCTTTCGACGACTGTCAGCCCTTCGACGGCGGACAGCACCGAAACGGCGGGCGTGATCATGCTGTCGCCATAGAACAGCGCGGTGGCGAACACGCCCAGAATCACCACCAGCCAGCCGTAGCCGGACCCGCCGATAAACCGTGACAGCAGCGCCACCAAAGCCAGACTGCCGCCCTGCCCCTTGTTGTCGGCGCGCATCAGCAGGCCGACATACTGGATCGACACCACCAGGGTCATCGACCAGAAAATAAGGCTCGTCACCCCCAGCACATGCAGGTCATCCAGCGCCAGCGGATGGGGGCCGACGAAAGTTTCACGGAAAGAATAGAGCGGGCTCGTCCCGATATCGCCGAACACGATACCAATCGCCCCGAACGCCATCTTCGCGATATTCGATTCGCGGCTGTGGCCATTCGTCTGGGACGGCAGCGAAGGAGGAGGAGAATCACCCAAATCGGCGGAATCGGTCATCAGGAAGTAACGCCCCTGTTGCCACTATCCCCACGCAACCGGATGTCCAGCGGAGGGGCGGTGGCGCTTAGCAGCATGCCTATCACGCCGCAACAGCGGAAGCTACTGCCCTGCGATGCGCCGCATCAGTCCTTCCAGCGCGCCGATGCGTTGCTCCAGATCCGCGCGCCACGCCGCATCGGCCGGAGTCTTGCGCAAGGCTTCGCGCCACAGCTTGTCCGCCTCGATCAGCCGGCCGCCGCGAATCATCGCCACGCCGAGGAAAAAGGCGGGCGCAGCGCTGTCCGGCGCGGTTTCGCCTGCCTTGCGATAGGCGTAAAGCGATGCGGGCGTCAGTTGCCCCTCGGCCTGTTCGACCAGGGCATTGGCCATCGCCAGCCAAGCGTCGCTGTCCTCGGGGTTTTCACGCACGGCTCCGCGCAGGATTCCCGCCGCCTTGGCGTAATCGCCCCGGCGGGCAAAGCCATCGGAAATGATGGCGAAATTGCTCTGCGGCGCACCTTCGGCGAAGCTATGCCGTGCGGCCACCAGGGCCGAACCATCCTCGGCAGCGGCGATTGCAGCATCCTTGG